>Ga0316190_10003925_pt1 | contig 10803 bp, 14 predicted proteins | sample Eddworburrow2_MG_FD_204929 | JGI IMG/M metagenome (GOLD analysis project Ga0316190, IMG submission 204929) | Coastal sediment microbial communities from Maine, United States - Eddy worm burrow 2 | ecosystem: Environmental > Aquatic > Marine > Coastal > Sediment | place: USA: Maine | collected... | reverse complement strand
CCAACTAGGCAGAATGACTGACCAGATATAGCCTTCTCTACAGCTAGCTCTTGGCTTGCGTCTAGCGTTATAGGAGATCCGTTCTTATCAAAGATTTCTAACCAGCTAGGGCCACCAATCTCTGGCTCAGGCTTAGGAGCAGGAGCAGGCTCTATAAGCTCTTTTATAATCTGGCCTACTTTAGGATAGGCAGCTTTAAACTTATCATGTAGTGCTTCCGCCTCCGCTACAGTAGTAACCTTAGTTCTATTAAAGGTTAGGTTAATAGGGGCACGTCTAGGAGCTGGCTGGGTAGGAGCCGATTGTGTAGGTGCTACTACTACTTTCTTAACCGCTGGCTTAGCTGCTGGATTAATCCGCAACTGTATCTTAGACTTAGCAGTCGGTACGATAGGAGTAGTAGGCACTACATAACCACTAGCTATTGAAGGTGCTACAGCTATTACCACCTTCTGAGCTGGCTGGATCTTCTGGGCACTAGGTTGTGCCTCCGGCTGAGCTATAGTAGCTACCTTAGGTTCTGCCTTCTTACCTCTGCTACCTAACAAGGAGAATTTCATCCCGCTTTACCTTCTAGCATATCTAACTTAGCCCGTAACTCAGCCGCTAAGATATACTCTCCACAATCATGAGCTTCTATAGCTTGCTGCGCTAGTGCATTTACACCCGGCTGACTATACGTATATCTAGCAGTTACCTTACCACTTAGCATCTCATCCCCTACATTAGGAGCTAGGCTGACAGCAGCATTCTTAGCTTCTGCACTATGATCCCCAAGGGCATACTCTGGCTGCTCTATCACTAGGATAGTATACTTACGCATCGGAGTGTTGATTCTATCTGGCTTGCTCATTGTTCTATCTCCTTATTGTCCCGATCGTTCTCTATATTCTTCATCGGTAGGTAATCGTTTACTATGTATGCACCAAGGAGCTGTGCCCTTTCTATGTGGTGCGCCTTTAAATGGGTAGGCTTCACAGTAGCAATTACGTGTTTTATCTCTTACCTTATCTCTAGTAAACCTATGATAGTTACCTTTAGAGCAATTAGGACATTTAATATCTACTAGGGGCTTCTTAAAGGTACGCTGGCGTTTACAGCTACCACATCTATATGTATAGCTCACAGTAGCAGTTCCATCTGGCCCCACTCAGGCCACATATCAGGCCAATGGTGATTAGACTTAGCCCCATTAGCTACAGCACAGATATTCCTTAGGTTAGCTGGTGTATGTAACCCACAGACTAACTTACTACATATAGGTACTAGGTGGTCTGTCTGGATATTCTTACCCTCTGCCCTTAGTATAGCAGCATGTAAGTATATATCTAGTATCTCAGCCCAGTCTGCCCAAGCTGGCGTAGCTTGTAACATCTTACCATAGTACCTAATGGTTCTAGGATAGCCAGTCCTTTGCCTATCTGTAAAGCCTTTCCTAGCATAGCCATACCAGTTATACTGTATAAGATCTCTATGGCGGATAGGCTTACTGAATTTATGAGGTTTGGGCTGCATTACCTAGCCTATGATTCTCTGCACTCATTATTAGGGTATCTAGTACAGTGCGTAGATTCCGTAGATCAGTTACGCTACAGTCTAGATATTCCCCACTGGCTTCATCAATAGCTATTAGGTACTTGCCATCTTCTGTAGGGGTAAAGTTAAACCCTAGCACTGCATTAGCTATAGTTAGGTAGAACATACCCTCCTGTCTAGCCTGTGCTACATTTACATAGTCTACCTGCAATCTGGCTATCTCTTCATCATCTGCTATGGTAATGTAATCAGCCACACCACGAAACAATACCATAGAGTCTATTACATGTCCATACTCTAATGCAGTATCTAGTACTAGATCCCTTTGATCTTCATTGTTATGCTTTACTAGCAGTTCCAGCTCTATATCAGCTATAGCCCTGAATACATGAGATAGTACAATTGAGAGTCTAGTACCTTCTGCGGGGGAGTGTAGCTTGGCCTGTCTGTCTATGCACTCTATAAGTACTGGAATGTTAACTACTGGTGTTCTAATTGTATTCATTATATTATATACCTATAAGATTGTTATTATTGCTGTAGTAGGCTTGTGGCAACTACATAAGCATCTATAGCTATTTGATAGGGAGATTGGCAATGGATACAGGCTAGGTTTAATGTTAACTCTTTCATTATCATACTCATCCTAGTAACCTCCCACTCTTAGTACGTACTTTATTCTGAGCAGAGCTAGTACGTCTAGCTAGTTTCCAATAGGTGTAATTATCTAGGAAGGCACAGCTTATGTTTAGCATTACAGGAATACTATCCCCCACATTATCTAATATGAAGGCCATTCTATCGGATACATAGGTAATCATATAGCGTTTATTAGGAGTTACATAATCTTTATTAGATATATAGGGATTGTTTAGAAAGAATACCTCTCTACCTATTAGTGCCTCTGTTACTATAATTGGATCTTTTCTAACTAGGTTGCTCATTGTAGTATCTCCTGCTAGGGGCTTATAGCCAATCTAGTGAATCATTAGTTGGTAGTACACTCTCTATAGGTGTTACCCTTCTAATAGATATTACCCTGCACCGTGTATCCGCTGCCCAATCTATTACCACTCCATCTATCATAGCTGCTATATGCCCACGGACAGATACTAGATACTTGCCCTTAGGATAGGCTTTACATATAGTTTTAAGAGTGTACTGGCTACCATTAGGCTGACGCGGTAGGGATGATACATGCTTATATCCCATACTATCTAATGCTCTCATAGTAGTATGTATATATGTACCGCGTCTAGCCTCTCTACCTGCTAGGTCTAGCATATCCCATGCTGTCTTGTAGTCGCTACCTGTTACTATAGCTACAGCCTTAACAGCACAGTCCTGCCGCTCATTAGCTGATAAGGAAGCATAGTCTAGTTGGGTACGTAGACGGCTAATAGATAGCTTATCCATTATAGCCACCCTATAGCCAATCAAAGTTATCTTGCATATCTAGCCCCATCTTAGCGGCCTCTATCAAGCTATCTACATGCCTTAGCACTACTTGTACATCCTTATACATACTAGAATCTTGATTCTCTAAGTATCCACAAGCTAGCCCTAGCTGTTTCAGCTTACCTATATACTTAACCATGTTATCCAGTGTGCCTTCAGCTACATCTTTATCTTCTAGTAACTTACAAGCTGCTATAAATGCTAGGCTACCTTTCTTTCCTAGGGTCAACTTATTAGCTGATTGGATACTAGCTACATGCTTAGCCATTCTATTAACAACCGTATGTAGCGAATAACTCTTCTGATTAGGGCGTTTTAGTTCTTTATTCTCTGTTTCCCAACCCATCAACCTAGATAACTGTACCTCAGCATTGCGTACAGCTAGTGATTCGCTTTGTGCATCCTTAGCAGTGAATTGGATAATGCTAGACATTACTTTCTGACACTCTACTAGATACATTTCAAGGTTAGTATATCTTTGGTCACTCTGAGGGTGGTACTTAGGGCAAGCACTAGGTTTAGCTAGTGTGTATATGTACTGGTAGAAATAGAATAGTTTAGCATTATCATACACCAGCTCTATTTGTAGAACAAACTTATTAAGCTCTACTGGTGTAGTATGCTGTATCATGTTTAAGGTGGTTAACAACGCAGCGATACCGGGCGCTAGTAACTCAGGATGTAAATGGCCACGCTGGTTTATATCTCGCAGAGTAGTATCTAATAGGGTAGGTGTAAATAGTGGATGGATAGTCATTAGTGGGGTATGTACTGATAGTCCATCCTGCAAGGTGAACCCCAACCCGGATACTTCACAAATAGCTATGCTAGTCATTATCTAGTATTCCTTCTATTGGCTTATTGGCTTAATGTATTATATAGAGTCTTGTGATTGTAGCGGTTGCTTTAGTTGAGCTTTAAAATACCTCTCTCCATCTTGCATTACCTGACAAGCCCAGTCTTGGCCTACCTGCACACCCTGTTTAGCGATATAATCGGCACTGTTAGTAATAAAACCCACCTTGCCTTCCTTAGAGCGAAGTATAAAATGGGTGCCACCCTTAGCTAGTTTAATGCGTACACTGATTAACTGATTGATAGCTAGATTGGTCATTGTATTATATCCTTAATAGATTAGATGAGAGGCCCGTAGGCCGTCGCTGTTTCTTACTAGACCCATAATTATCTCAGAAAACGATTCCACAGTCAAGAAATGAATGAAAGTGTAACAAAATCAATCACTTATGTGATTCTCAATTCCACGATTCCCCAGATACCCACGATTCCACCTACCCGGCCCGGAATGGAGGCCCAAAATACTATGTAATACAGCACTATCTACCCACCTTGCCCTGTATCCTATCAGTGTTATCTATCTAGGCTGGCCCCTCCAAGAAAGATTAGTAGAAAAGAAGGGAGCATAGCGACCTAGGGTATCCGAATGAGTAAGGTAATAAAGGTAGTAAGGTAGTTAATAGTACTAGTGGTACTTAATACTTAAACGTATTATATATAAGGGTATATAAAAATTATAGATATATTTCTATCTATACCCTCTTATCTCTATAGACAGGCTCTTTACTAACACTCCTCATCCACTAACACACCTGTCACCTAGCTGTTCCGTTACTAGCTATACCCTATCTATCCTACCCGATCTATCTAACACTACATCTATATCTATCCCTGTGAATGCGAATGAGAGTGATTCGTACTAGCGTTTAGATGCCTACCTATGGCCCTACTCCTTATATATAGGTGGTGTTAGCCAGTATTTATGGGGTCAGCCGGGGGGGGGCATATGGCGGGAATCGTGGGTATTGAAGGCATTATGGAATTGAAACTGGAATAAGTGTAATGGAAACAACCACTTAGCACACTTTTGGATTGAGGCACTGAATTCTATCTAACACTAGCTATAACTTATTTACTGTTTATCCTATCTAGATGTATCTAAGGGGTTGCCAGTATGTGTAATACGTGAGACTATGAATTGTGGTCAGGGCAATTTCCCTACCTCATACCGCCAAAAGGCAAAATTAACTTAAAAGGATATATCATCATGAGTGAATCACAAGTACAGACCCAATCTGCCGTACCTGCCTTTGTAGCGTCTGCCCTTGATATTGCTACACGTATCAATGGTACAACCGTTGGCCTAGGTTCAGAAGTATACAACTATCCAACACTGGAGACCCTTGGACTACCTGCACCGGATAGCTATACAGAAGAAAAGAATGAAGCAGGCTTTGTCCGTGTTGTGCCAGTATATACCGATGAAAAGCTGGCCTTTGTGCAGGACTGCATTATTGCTAAGGTAGAATCTATCTGCCGTAATGCTGTAAAGATTGATAAAACTGCTGCTGGTGGCCCTAGCTATTCGCTATCCCGTGAGTTTCCTACTGACTGGCCTACATTGCTAGAAGGTGGCACAGGTGCGCAGTATTTCGTTATCCGTAAAAACGCTCTAGGTATGTTTGAGCATTATCTCAATACTGCTGGCGTAGCGGCTGAAGGTGTTGCTAAGCTGGTCAAGGCTGTATCTGACGACAAGCTAGCTATGCGTAGCGAAGCGGCTAAGGTTAACATCGGCAAATACCTGTCTGCGTTCACTGATAGCTTGGACGATAATCAGCTTGGCTCTATCTCAATGTATCTGGGTAAGGTTGAAGGCTGGTTAAACAGTGCACCAGATGAGGACGATTTTGATCTAGGTTAAGGTCTAGCACTTGGTAGGGGGCTGGAATGGTCTAGCCTCCTATCTATCCACAATACATTAAGCCAATAAGGACGCTCTATTATGAACCAGCATCATACAGATACCCATAATTCCCACAATTACCTAATCAATGCCTCAACTGATCAAGCGGCTACACTGGCCATCATGATCAACAAGGCCCATCTAGCGCACTCAGATGCACTACACGCCTACCAATCAGCTAGAAAGCATCTAGCTATATACAACCGGATTAAATGCAAGGTGCGCCATACCAGAGGTGCAGAATATAACGCTCGCATTAGTAAAGCTCAATACTACTGGGTTGAACGATGCAAGGTAGCATCGGCCACACTAGAACAGGCAGGCAATAAACTAACTGACCTACTTGATATGAAGTTCGAGCAAGATGTATCTGGTGGCCCATGCCCTGCCCTACTAGAACGCCAAGCCGACTAGCTAAACTTCAATCAAATCAAAGACTTAGCCCTACTAGTTAGGGCTATTTATTAGCTACATCCTGAATACGAATGACTATCATTATCAACTAGCCCCCATCGGGCCTTTTTTATTTGCATGAATCCTTACATATCAAGGGTGCCTGCCCAATATTCCTAAAGATTTTCAAGGCTCATACCTAAGGAGGTACTAGCTAATGGCTGAGATAGATAAAGATCGATTAGCTAAGATGCTAGTACTGGGCATACCTCAAGTAAAAGTGGCAATAGCCTTAGGAATAAGTGAGGGCAGGATCAGCCAGCTCAAGACTGAGGATGATGAGCTTATAGGTATGATAGCTAAGTTCCAAGGCAAGCGGGCGGAGCACGAGATTAAACAGGATGCCAGCCTAGAGCAGATCGAGCGTAACCTACTAGAACGATCGGTGGAACTATCCAGCACTACAGAAAGCCTAGCTGAGGCTATCAATGCGTTCCATAAGATTCAGGATGCTAAAGCTAAGAAAGCTCTTATGCAAACCCCTGTAGAGCAACCTAAGCTAGAACTACACCTGAGTGACATGGCTATAGGTAAGCTAGATATCCATATGGATGGCAACCGGAATATACTGTCTATCCGGGGCAAGACTATGGCCACTATGCCAGCTAAGAATGTGAAAGAGATTATAGAAGCAGGAGTACAGCCAAGGTAATGCAGGAGCTAGCTAACATCTCCGCTCCCACTGGGCATGAGCCTACCAGGGATGAGGTAGAGCATCTATGTAGAACAGACCTAGATTTCTTTGCTAGTTTCTGTATGCCTGATGTAGCTACGGCCCCATTCCCGGATGAGTACAGGGAGATATGGATATACCTAATTGGGAGTATTGCTCAGATAGGGTTCGCCGAAGTATTCAGGATGGCACTAGGGCTACCCCGTGGTCATGCTAAGACTACCCTGATTAAACTGCTAGTATCCTATGCTATTCTGTACTCCCTTGCCGATTTCATGCTGGTTATATGTGCCACTGAAGATCTAGCAATGAACTTTCTATCGGATGTGGATGACATCCTAAGTTCTCCTAATGTAAAACAGATCTATGGATCTTGGGAAGCAGCTAAAGGTACGGATACCAGGGAAAAGAAAACTGCTAGATTCATGGGCAGGGATGTAATCCTAGCTAGTATCGGGGCAGGCAGTTCAGTCCGTGGATTGAATATAAAGAATAAACGTCCAGACTTTATTATCTTTGATGATGCACAGACAGAGAAGAATGATGAGTCTCCTACAGAGCGTAAGCGTCTGCTGAAGTGGATTGTAGGTACAGCTATCAAGTTGCGCTCCCCAGTGCGCTGTGCGGTGGTGTATATAGGTAATATGTACTCAGAAGAGTGTATACTTAACCAGCTAAAGGGCTCGCCCGGTTGGGTTAGTTTTATTACAGGAGCAATATTAGCAGACGGAACTGCACTATTTCCTGCTATTAAACCTATAGAGGCACTGATAGAAGAGTATCAGCATGATGCTAGCCTAGGAGAGGCAGATACTTGGTTTGCTGAGGTACAGAATGACCCTAGTGGCCGGACAGCTATGCTTATCCTAGATGGCCAGTTACCTCTAGCTCCTATAAATACCAATCTAGGGGAGTCTATAGGAGCATTCATAACAATAGATCCGGCTGGGTCTAAGAAGACCTCTGATGATAATGTAATCTGTGGGCATGCGATGCTACCAGAGGATATAAACCTGGTTGCAGAGATAGATAATGGTAAGTATAATCCAGAAGAGGTTATAGATAAAGCTATAGCTATGGCTATGAGGCTTAATGCCACCCATATCTTTGTAGAGTCAGTGTCCTATCAGGCTACCTTGAAATTCTGGATGGATAAATACTTGGAAAAGTATGGGCTTCATGATATCATTACTGTACTACCTGTACCTTTCTCTAAAGCATCTAAGCTAGCAAGGATTAAAGCCTGGTTACAAAATGTATATGCAGATGCTTACTATATACTACGGATGGAAGACAAGAACAAGTTACTATTCCAAGGGTTACAGTTTAAAGTAGAGCGTACAGATAACACAGATGATATGCTGGATTGTGCCTCTATGGGTACTACAGTGCTAGGGGAATACAAGCATATGCTTATAGCAGCATCCCCCAGCTTCATGCAGGTTAGTACCGCTAAAGTACGTACTAACAATACCCCAATAGATTCTATAAGGAGACGCAGCTCTCATGGCCGCAGATAAGAAGTCCCTAGGTAAAACAACAGTTAAGAAACCTCTGGTAAATATACCACCTAAGGTACAAGACGCTATTGTAGCACTAGCTAATGGCTACCAGGAAAAGTTCAACTCTGATCTGAGCCAGTTTACAGATAAGCTAGAAGCGATAGATCGCGCTTACTTTACTGTAAAAGATCCGGAGTCCAGTGCTGCAAATGATAATCCAGAAGTAGCCTTGGTAAGAGCTAATGTGGAATCAGGTGTAGCCTATCTAGCAGACACCTATCTGAGTGGCTATCCTCTATTTGGAGTTGTAGCTCCTCCAGATAAGACTAGTGTAGGTGTTAAGTTTGAGGCACTAATAGATGACCATGCTACTCGTGGCCGCTGGGATAATGAGTATCTAAGACTGTTTGCAGATGGGATGAAGTACAATATCTGTGCTTCTGAGATAGCCTGGGAGGATATTACCACTCTTAGCTATGCTACCAACTCGGGTAACCTAGAAGCCACTGCTAAGGTGGAGGAAGTGGGCGAGGGTATCAATGTAGTAAGAACCTTAGATATTTATAATACTTTCTGGGATTATCGGGTATCTCCTGCCAAGGTTGCATCTAAAGGGGAATTTGTAGGATATAATGAGATTATATCTAAGAGTGCTCTTAAAGAGTTAAGTATTACTCTTAATGCGAAAGACCGCGCATATAATATATCTAAAGCTATCAAGAGTACCTTCAAGAAGGATTACTTTAATACTCGTCCCACTGTATCTATCTATGAAGGTGGGAAAGGTGGAGAGATAGATTATGTAGCTTTCGCATTGGGCACTGATGCTGTAATAGAGCATGGCTACCATGAAGCTTATATGAAGACTGTGCTGTACGTAAGACTGATACCTGCCATGCTAGACTGGAAGGTGCAGGCCGTTAACACCCCCCAGATCTGGAAGTTCACTGTTATTAATAACTCTGTACTGCTGGAAGCTCAGCGCATCATCTCGCCGCAAAAACTCCTACCTATCCTTATGATAGATATGGAAGAGGATGGATTCGATATACAGTCTCAGTCTCTGGGTGAGCGTACAGTGCCTTGGCAGGATGTAGCTACAGAACTCCTATCTATTCGGTTAAACTCTGGGCGCCGAGCTATCTCAGATAGGGCTATATATGATCCTCACTATATTTCAGAAGCAGATGCCAATACTACAACTCCTGCCCCTAAGATACCACTAAAGACATCGCTGCATCGGGATCATAAGTCGCTGGCTAGTGCCTATATGAGTATTCCGTATGAAGGGCGTGGATCAGACCAAGCTCTATCTGATATGAGGGAATCTATGGCCATGGTAGATAACCTAACGGGGCTTAACTCTTCTAGCCGTGGCCAGTTCCGCAAGGGTAATAGAACGCTGGGTGAGTATGATGATGTAATGGACTCTGCTGAGGGCCGTCTACGTTTGATAGCTATCCGGATGAATGCCCAGCTATTCGCACCGACTAAGCAGATAATCAAAGCTAATGTACTAATGTATGCTAGTAAGGCTACTGTGATGTCCCGTGATACTCAAGAGCTATTAGAGATTGATCCTGCAGAGTTGCGAGCTACTATAATGGAGTTTAAACTAGCTGATGGCTTCATGCCTAAATCTAAGTTTACTAACCCAGAGGTAGTTACGGCTGCACTACAGATGCTCCAGCTACCTCAGTTACAGGGTATCCCTCCTGCTGTAGTCCTGGCAATGGTATCCCAGATCATGGCCCTTAATGGCGCCAAGGGATTAGAACCTTACATGGCCATAGCTATGCAAGCAGCACAAGGTCAACCGGCCCCAGCCCAGCCACCCACAACTGCTAGCCCTGACCAGGCTCCTGTAACAGAGAGGCAAGCGTAGCGATGTGTTTACATAGGGAGAGAGGTTGGGTAGCGTACAGCGCGCAGTCTCGGGTTTGCGCCAGCTACCCGGGGGCTGTGACGCAGCTACTCCCTGCCTCTAGGGCCCCTATGTCAATACTGCCACGTTCATAACTATAAAGGATATCCGCCATGCTAGACTTAAATATATGTAAACCAGAATTTACTGAAAGGGAGCAGGTAGAAATTAATGCTGCCCTATCTAACCCAGCAGTGCGTAAACACTTGGAGGCTAAGTTACTAGATACACTTACCTTCATACAAGGCACTCCTGTGCCTACTTCCAGTCCTGACCAACAGGCTATCATTGTATCAGACACTCTTATATGTAAGGGTGCTATGCAATACTTTCAATCTATATATGACGGAGAATATACATCATGAATGCACTAACTAATCTGTTTAAGCCAGCCCAAGTAGCTCCTGTAACTGCACCAGTCGTCGATCCTGCTGCTGTAGCTACTGCCCCTATCGTAGATCCAATGGCAGCTCCTGTAGTGGAAAAAACAGGACTC
>Ga0316190_10003924_pt1 | contig 10804 bp, 6 predicted proteins | sample Eddworburrow2_MG_FD_204929 | JGI IMG/M metagenome (GOLD analysis project Ga0316190, IMG submission 204929) | Coastal sediment microbial communities from Maine, United States - Eddy worm burrow 2 | ecosystem: Environmental > Aquatic > Marine > Coastal > Sediment | place: USA: Maine | collected... | reverse complement strand
GCAGGGTATTGATCTGAGTATAACGGCGGGTGAGACCGTTGCGATTGTGGGTGCCTCAGGGGCGGGAAAATCAACCCTGCTGGGTTTGTTGGCAGGGCTGGATGAGCCAACAGAGGGCAAGGTTTCTATTGGTGGAGAAGAACTGTTTGCCCTGGATGAGGATGGTCGTGCTCGTCTGCGGGGTGAGAAGGTGGGGTTTGTCTTCCAGGCCTTTCAACTATTGCCCAATCTGACAGCGCTGGAGAATGTGATGCTGCCGCTGGAGCTGGCCGGGCGACACGATGCCCAGCAGGTGGCAGAGAGTGTGTTGCAGCGGGTGGGTCTGGCAGCGCGTGCCAGCCACTATCCGAAGCAGCTCTCTGGTGGTGAGCAGCAGCGGGTGGCGATTGCCCGGGCCTTTGCGCCGCATCCGCAGGTGTTGTTTGCTGATGAGCCAACCGGAAATCTTGATCGCAGTACCGGTGAACGCATTATTGATCTGCTGTTTCAGCTTAATGCCGAACAGGGCACAACCCTGGTGTTGGTAACGCATGATCAACTCTTGGCAGCGCGTTGTCAGCGTCAACTGGAGCTGGATGAAGGGCAGTTGAAGGCAGAGTTGCAATGAGTGGTTTTCGTCTCGCCATGCGTCATCTTCACCGTGAGTGGCGCGCCGGGGAGCTTAAGGTGCTGGCCATGGCGTTGGTTATCGCTGTTGCGAGCGTCACTTCGGTTAACTTTTTTACCAGCCGCATCCATCAGGCATTGGCCGGGCAGGCCAATGATCTGCTGGGTGGTGATCTGGTCTATCTCTCTGATAACGGTGTTGCCAAAGAGCGGGATGCGCGTGCAGCTGAATTGGGTCTGCAGAGCGCCCGAACGGTGGAATTTCCCACCATGGTGTTGGCGGGTGAGAAAAACCAACTGGTGGCGCTGAAGGCAGTGAGTGATGGCTACCCGCTGCGTGGCCACAACCGCACTGCGCCCAAACTGTTTGCAGCTGATTCACAGGTTGAGGGCGGCCCCGCGCCGGGTACGGTCTGGGCGGGTAGTCGCCTGCTGACGATTCTCGGTGTGGATGTTGGGAGTGAGGTTACGGTCGGTAATATCAATCTGAAGGTGGGTGCCGTGCTCACCAGTGAGCCAGATCAATCTGAGGGTGTACTGTTCAATATTGCCCCCCGGCTGTTGATGCATGCTGATGACCTGCCAGCCACGGAGTTGGTGCAACCTGCCAGCCGGGTGTTCTACCGCCTGCTGCTGGCGGGTGATGAGGGTGTCATTGGCCAGATTCGCCAGGAGTGGGAGCCGAAGCTGGTGCAGGGTGAATCGCTGCATGATGTGCAGGATGCCCGGCCCGAGGTGCGCTCGGCGTTGAATCGGGGTGAGCATTTTCTGGCATTGGCAGCGCTGGTCAGTGTGCTGCTGGCCGGCGCGGCAGTGGCAATGGCGACCCGGCGTTTTATCAGTCGGCATCTGGATAATTGCGCCATTATGCGCTGCCTTGGCGCGGAGCAGGCGGTGATTAGCCGACTCTATCTTACGCAGATGGTGGTGCTGGGGCTGCTGGCCAGTGTGGTGGGTATTGCTGTTGGTTACATTGCCCAGTGGGGGTTGATGGTTTTTCTGGCACCCTTGGCAGGGATTGAACTGCCAGCTCCCAGCCTCTGGCCGATTGTGCTGGGGCTGGTGACCGGCATGGTGACGCTGTTAGGTTTTGTGGTGCCGCCTATCCTGCAACTGAAGAATGTCCCGACCCTGCGAGTGCTGCGTCGGGATCTGGGCGGGCTGCAGATCAGTGCGTTGTCGGCTTACGGCATTGGTTTGCTGGCCTTTGTAGTGCTGGTGCTGTTTCAAGCGCAGGATCTAAAACTGGCCGCTGCGATCATCGCCGGACTGCTTTTGGTTGTGCTGCTGTTAGCCTTGGTTTCGGGTGGCTTGCTGCTGTTGTTAAAACCCTTGCGCAAAAAAGGGGGGGCTGCCTGGCGTTTTGGGGTGACCAATATTTCACGCCGCTCGGGTCACAGCCTGATTCAGATGATTGGTTTTGGTGTGGGCTTGATGGCCTTGTTGCTGTTGGCAGTGGTGCGAACCGATCTGCTCAGTGAGTGGGAGAATCGTCTGCCGGCAGATGCGCCCAACCGTTTTCTGATCAACATCCAGCCGGATCAATTAGACGGAGTGCGACAATTTTTACGTTCGGAAGGGGTGGAGCCGCCGCTGCTCTACCCGATGATTCGCGCCCGTCTGGTTCAGATCAATGGCAAAAAGATTGTCCCTGAAGATTTCAAGACAGACCGTGGCAAACGTCTGGTGAAACGGGAGTTTAATCTCTCCTGGGCTGAGAAGGTGCAAGCTAGCAATGCGGTGGTTAGTGGTCAGTGGTGGGGGCCAGAGGATTACGGCAAGCCGCTCTTCTCAGTAGAACAGAGCCTGGCCAAGGAGTTAGGGCTGGGGGTTGGAGACAGCCTGACCTATGATGTGGCAGGGCAACAGTTCACGGCAGAAATAACCAATCTGCGTCAGGTAAATTGGGAGAGTTTCAAGGCCAATTTTTTTGTCGTTGCGCCACCAGGTCTGTTGGATAAGTACCCCGTTAATTACATCACCGGCTTTTATCTGCCCACGGCGCAGCATGGTGTGCTGAATCGCATGGTACAGCAGTTTCCCAATATCACGGTTCTGGATGTGGCGACTATTCTGGATCAGGTGCGTGGCATTATTGAGCAGGTGATTTTGGCGGTGGAGTATGTCTTTATTTTTACTGTGCTGGCGGGTTTGATGGTGATGTATGCGGCTATCCACGCCACACTGGATGACCGTATCCGTGAGGCGGCCGTGCTGCGCACCTTGGGTGGACGCCGTAGCCAACTGATGAGCAGCATCGTACTGGAGTATGCAGGACTGGGATTGTTGTCCGGATTGGTGGGTGCCATTACCGCAGGTGCAATCGGGATGGTGGTCGCCAAACAGGTTTTTGATCTGGTCTACGTGCCGGGGCCGATGCTTTGGCTGAGCGGCATGTTGATCGGTGCCATTGGTGTGGGTGTTGCGGGAACATTAGGCACCCGGTTTGTGCTGAATCAACCCCCGTTAAAAACGTTGAGAGGGATATGAGCGAAAGCAAGGAAAGCCGGATGGAAGCGGTCAGGCATTATCATCAGCGCACTAAACATCGTTTGGATGGCTTTGCCGCCGGGCCGGGTCGGTTAGACTGGGCCACCCAGCCTGAACCCTTTCGTTGGTATGACGGTGCCCCCAGGGTTGAGTTGCCATTGGTGGCTGATGGGTTGGAGCCTTTGTACCGGGATCTTTATCAGCAAAACAGCATCACGCCACAGCCGCTTTTGCTGGAGAGTATCGCCGCGCTGTTTGAGCTTTCATTGGGACTCTCGGCCTGGAAACAGTCGGGTGATACACGTTGGGCGCTACGCTGTAATCCCTCCAGCGGCAATCTCCATCCCACGGAGGGTTACGCTATTGTGCCGAATGTGGGGTTGCTGAGCGCCGGGATTTATCACTACCTCAGCCGTGATCATCTGCTGGAGCAGCGTTGCGCCTTTGCCAGCTCAGTCCTCCCTTCTAATAAGCTACTAATCGGACTTTCATCTATCCATTGGCGTGAGGCCTGGAAATATGGTGAGCGTGCCTTTCGTTATTGCCAGTTGGATTGTGGGCATGCCATGGCGGCGGTTCGCTATGCTGCAGCTGCGTTGGGGTGGTCGGTGCGGTTGCTGGATGGCTGGGGTGATGAGGCTATCAGTACCCTGTTGGGATTAGATCGGGTAGTGGATTTCACTGATGCTGAGCATGAGCAGCCGGATCTGATGCTGTTGGTGGAGACGGTGCCATCCAATTCTGCGGTGTTGTCATCAGCCCAACTATTGAAAGCGGCAGAAGCAGGACAATGGCATGGTGAAGCCAATCAGCTTTCGCCTTACCACAGCAATGAGTGGCCGGAGATTGATGTGGTTGCAGAGGCCTGTTTGAAGCCGGAAACGTCACCGCTTCACTGGCAGTCAGCTAATAAAAGTGCTTTGCAGCAAAGTGATTGCTCACTAACTGCTGCAACGCTTATCCGCCAACGCCGTAGCGCCCAGGCCTTTGATGGTGAGACAGCTATTACGCTGGAGTCGCTCTGCCGCATGCTGGATACGCTGCTGCCACGTTCAGCCACTCCGCCCTGGGATTTGTTGTCATGGCCGCCACAGATTCATCTGCTGCTCTTTGTGCATCGGGTTGAGGGATTAGAGCCGGGGCTGTATCTTTTTCTGCGCAGTGATGAGGCTGAAGCGCCTATGAGGTCTGCGTTGTCTCAAACTTTTGAGTGGCAGCAGGTAGAGGGTTGTCCACCACAGCTCAGGCTCTATCGTCTGTTGCATGCAGATACCAGAGAAATAGCCGAACAGCTCTCTTGTCGTCAGGCCATTGCGGCTGATAGTGCCTTCAGTCTGGGCATGTTGGCGGCTTTTGATGCAGGTTTGGAAAGAGGAGCTTGGGCTTATCGGCAACTCTACTGGGAGGCGGGCATTCTGGGTCAGGTGCTTTATCTGGAGGCGGAAGCGGCTGGGGTGCGTGGCACGGGTATCGGCTGCTATTTTGATGATGCCTTGCATGCGGCACTGGGTATTGAAGATACCCGGTTTCAGAGCCTCTATCATTTTACCGTGGGCGGCGCGCTGGATGATCAACGTTTACTGACGCTGCCACCCTATGAACACCGTGTTGCTGAACTTTGAGTTATTATGTTTGAAACTATTAACGATAAATTCTGAATAAACATGCTGCCTTATCAAAATCATCCTGTAATCAATCAAGCTATCCCTGAGCATCTCGGTATCCTTTTGGTAAATCTGGGAACGCCGGATGCGCCGACCACAGAGGATGTCCGTCGCTATTTGGCAGAATTCTTAAACGATACTCGCGTGGTTGAAACGCCGCGATGGCTGTGGTGGTTTATTCTGAACGGCATCATTTTACGCACACGTCCTAAACGCTCTGCTGAGGCCTACGCATCGGTGTGGACGGATGACGGCTCACCATTGATGCAGGTGTCAAAACATCAGGCTGAAGCGTTGCAGCAGCAGCTGGGTGAGCGGATGGATCAGCCGGTTAAAGTTGCCTTGGCGATGCGCTATGGTAATCCCTCCATTGCTGCCGGGTTGGATCAGCTGCGTCAGGCCAATGCAAACAGGGTATTGGTGCTGCCGCTCTATCCGCAGTACTCCGCTGCAACAACGGCCTCTATTTTTGATGCGGTGACTGCTGAGTTGCAAGGCTGGCGGCGCATTCCGGAGCTGCGCTTTATCAACCGCTATCAGGATCATCCAGCCTATATTCGCGCGCTGGCTGAGTCAGTGCGGGCAGTTTGGGAACGGGAGGGTAAGCCTGAGCGTCTGCTGATGTCGTTTCATGGCATTCCTCAGGATTATGCTGATGGTGGTGATCCCTATCCAGGTGAGTGCCAAGCTACGGCTTCATTGTTGGCGGCTGAGTTGGGTCTGGCGGATGAGAGTTGGGAGATGAGTTTTCAGTCTCGTATGGGTCGTAAGGCATGGATACAACCCTATACCGATAAGACGCTTAAGGCGTGGGGCAAAGAGGGGGTGAAGAGCGTGCATGTGATCTGCCCCGGCTTTGCTGCGGATTGCCTGGAGACGCTGGAGGAGATTGCAGTCGAAAATCGCGACTATTTTCTCAAGGCAGGAGGGCAGTCGTTCCACTATATCCCTGCACTTAATGAGTCACCTGGCCATATAGACGTTATGGCGGAGCTGGTGCAACAACATGCCTGGAAGCGGTAAGTGGATGGGTTCAGTGAGCTTACGCAGACCGTATATTTGAGTATTGGGGGCAGGTCTTATGTTTCTTTAGCTCAGCATAAGACATGAAGTTATTTTTACCTCTTTTTTTGATGCAATACATAGCGTAGTCGGCCTTTGCCACCAGCGTGTCATGATCGTCACCATCGGTTGGAAAGAAGCTGATACCGGCGCTGGTGCTGATTGAATGAGTGACATCTCCTACGGTAACGGGTTTTGCTATAGCGGTAACAATCTTCTGTGCGATGGTTGCAGCGTCAGCTTGCTGTTCTATCTTGGGTAAGAGCAGTATAAATTCATCGCCCCCCATGCGTGCGACGGTGTCTGATTCGCGAATAATGAGTTGGATTCGACGGGCGGTCTCTTGCAGAATCTCATCGCCGGTGTCATGCCCAAATTGGTCGTTTATCTCTTTAAATCTATCAAGATCAAGAAACATGATAGCCAAGCTATTTTGCTCCCTTTTTGCGCGAGCCAGCTCCATGTTGAGGCGATCAGTAAATAGGCGGCGGTTGGGTAGATTGGTCAGGTAATCGTGGTAAGCAAAATGTTGTATCTGCTCTTCATGCTTTTTGCGTGTCGAAATATCGCGGAACGTGATGATGTATTGAGTGATCTCCCCATGTTCCTGAAAGGTATTTGTCGTATAGGTGACGTGTTGCGGCTCACCATTCTTGCGTATAAAAATAGTGTCATCCACTCGTTTTGGCATGCTTCCCTGAATGATTGGAGAGCTGTCGTCGCTGTGTTCAGTGTTGATGCCATCAATGGTTTCAGTAAGTTTTTTATTCAGTAGCTCATTCTTTTTCCAACCCAAGCTCTCTGAGGCGGCTGGATTAACAAACTGAATAACCCCTTTGGGGTCGGTCACTATTAAACCCTCGCCAAGCGATGAGGCGATGCCCAAGAATTTATTGACACTGCTAATCAATGCATCGGCTTCTTTACCAAGACGAAGCACGGTGGGTCGAAAAATAAAAAAAGCTTCAAGTAAAAGCACCAATAGCGTAATGCCTAGAACCGTTCGTTCGATGACCAGGATTTGGGCGATCTTCTGTTTACTTTCAAGTTCGTATTGCGCTACTGCAGCATCCAGGGATTTCAATATGCCAGAGGCTGATTTTGAAAGCGCTTGATAATGGGGGTTGCTATGGGTTTGATTTTTAGCTGTTTCATTACTAAAAGCGGTTGCATGCATGAGGAAGCTGTCGATCCGTTTGTTGACCTCATGAGGGGCGGTGAAGTAGATGGCTTTCATCTCTGGAGAAAGCTCGGGTGATGAACCTGGATTTTTATGGCCATGAATGAGTATGCCATGCTCTTCTTTCATTAATTGAATGGCATTCAGTAGGTTTGTTTTTTGCTCGGTATATCTGTTCGAGTGTTTGGCGGTTATAAGTTGGCTGGAAACGAGCACAATGTGCTGTGAAAGCATCCGCTGACGGCCGCTGAGGTTGATAATGGTTGAGCTGTTCTCTTCTTCCTTGATAGCAAAACTAAGGCTCAAGTAGGACAAACAGGAGAGAATAGCGATAAGCCCTAATGCAATTCTGTATCGTGATGTAATGCTTGAGGTGAATGTTTTGGATTCGATGGCGGACTTCATTGTTAGCTTTATTATTATTGTAAAAGACAGCTATTTTGCATTATCCGTTTAGTCTATTCCAGTGTTTATAAGCCCCCAAAAACCATGGTTACTGGTGGTGTATTTCACAGGCTATTGATTCTGATCTATTTTTATGTGTATTTGCGCTGTCGTGTATTGAGTGTCTGTATAGAAAACTGAGTGTTTTATACGATATTTTGTGATTAATCATGGTTTTCTGGGATCACGCTATACTTAATTCACAAAGGTGAATTGATGTGTGTTTCAGATAAATAGCCTGAGAAACGATAAACGATTTTATGAATAATAATATGCAGAAAATTAATGACTTCCAGGCGCGCCTGCAAGAGTTACGTGATCGTTATACTGAGAGTCTGCCTGAGAAAATTGCAGGTATTAATGAGCAGCAAAAAATTCTTAATAAGAAATGGGATTGGGATGCGGCGGCTACATTACATCGGATGACACACAGCTTAGCTGGTTCTGGTGGTAGTTTTGGGTATACGCAATTGGGTGCACAGGCAAGAGAGATTGAAATTGAACTCAAGGTGGCCATTAGTGCAAAATCTATACCAGAAGCGGATAAATGGGATGAGCTTGTAGCAAAGCTTAATGGTTTACAAGATTCTATTCAGTTACCTTCGGCTGAAAATGATGGCACACCCATTCAGGCAAATCACTATGTAACAGAAACACAAAAATCTATTTATCTATTGGAAGATGACCGTGCAGTTGTTGAAGAGTTAAGTCAGCAGCTTGGTCGTTTTGGGTATCAAGTAAGTACATTTAGTACTGTTGAGGCATTGAATGAAGCAATATGTGAAAACAAGCCTCTCGCATTGATCACAGGTATTATTTTAAATAATGATGTGTTGGCAGGTATCAAAGCGGTACGTAATATTCGAGCTTTGTATGGAGATGCTTTTTCTATCTTATTTCTTTCTCCTCGCAGTGATTTTGAAATCCGCCTGGAAGTTGTTCGAGCGGGTGGCGATGCCTATTTTGTAAAGCCTATTGAGATTACCTCTTTTGTAGATCAGCTGGATCGACTGACACAGTTGCGATCGAGTGAGCCGAACCGTATTTTGATCGTTGATGATGATAAGCATCTTGCAGCGCATTATGAGTTGATTCTTAATCAGGCTGGAATGGATGCAATGGCAGTTAACGATCCCAAAAAGTTGTTGGATGCCATGATAGAGCATGGGCCGGAACTTATACTGATGGATCTCTATATGCCAACATGCTCAGGGTTAGAGCTGGCAAAAATGATTCGTCAGCAGGAGGCTTATATAGGTATACCCATTATATTTCTCTCCTCAGAGAGCGATGAAGCAAAGCAGTTTAATACCATGCGTATGGGAAGAGGAGATGGATTTTTAACTAAACCTATTGATGATGCTTGTCTGGTGGAATCCATTCGCCCGTATGCCAAACGGGCCAGAGTTTTAAATAGCATGATGGTGCAGGATGGACTAACCCGCTTGCTGAGTCATACAAAGATTAAAGAGCTGTTGGACATTGAAGTTTCACGGGCTGAGCGTGATGGAACTCAAATGGCTTATGCCATGATTGATATCGATAAGTTCAAGGCAGTTAATGATACCTATGGGCATCTTGTAGGTGATTATGTAATTAAAGGCCTTGCCCGATTGTTAAAACACCGCTTTCGCAAGAGTGATATTGTGGGGCGGTACGGTGGAGAAGAATTTGCGGTTATTCTTCCTGACTGTAGCCTTGAGGCTGCGGTGAAGATTGTTGAGCAGGTTAGAGTGAGTTTTGAAAAAATCAGTTTCACTCATGAAGATGTGAATTTTTCGGTGACTTTTAGTGCTGGTGTTGCTGTTTTTCCAGATGCGGGTGATGCTCAGCAACTTACACAGAGTGCAGATGATGCGCTTTATCAGGCAAAAGCCAATGGGCGTAACTGCACAGTCAAAGCTAGCACCAAGAAAATGTTAGAGCCTGATGATTAATCGGTGCTACTAATAACTGCCAATGTGCTGGTTATATTTATGCTGGGAATGCGCCTTGAAGACATAGCGTTATTCAAGGCGCTTAAAGAGATAAGTAGCAGCTAATCAGCAAAGCGCATTGAAAGGTCAACGGCCTGCAGGTCTTTGGTTAGTGCGCCGACAGAGATGTCATCAATACCTGTTTCAGCAATTTGGCGTATGGTTTCCAGGTTGATGCCACCAGATGCTTCCAGTCGCGCCCGGCCTTGATTGAATGTAACCGCTTCACGTAGCTGGTTTGGGTTGAAGTTGTCCAATAAGACACGCTGTATACCTGCCGCCAGAGCCTGTCCTAACTCGTCCATATTTTCCACCTCTACCTCAATCTCCAGATCGGGTGCATTGTCACGAGCGGCTTCAACTGCTGCGTGGATGGAGCCTGCCGCCATGATATGGTTCTCTTTGATGAGAATGGCATCATAGAGCCCAATGCGATGGTTATGGCAGCCGCCGCAGGTTACCGCATATTTTTGCTGAAGCCGCATGCCGGGCAGTGTCTTGCGTGTATCCAGAATACGCACCCCGGTGCCTGCTACCGCATCGGCGTAGCGTTGGGCTCGCGTTGCAGTGCCAGAGAGTGTCTGTAGATAGTTGAGCGCTGTTCTTTCGCCGGTGAGTATGGCGCGGGTGTTGCCGGTGAGGGCGCAAAGAAGCTGATCAGGCTGTAGTGCATCGCCGTCTGCTACCTGCCATTCTAGAGTTATGCTGGAGTCTAGCTGATGAAAAACCTCACTAAACCAGGCCGCCCCTGATAATACCGCATGCTCTCTTGAGATAACCTGGGCAGTGGTGGTGGCATTTGCTGGGATTAGTGCTGCGGTTTGGTCGCCGGAGCCAACATCTTCCGCCAGGGCAATGCTGATCTGCTCTTGAATGATCGATGCAGGTGGTAGCATCGGCTGCTCCTCATTAATTCTGTTGGGTGTGGGTGAGGAGCGTATTTTTACATAAGATGAGTGATTTTACGCCTGTTTCTTATTTTGCGTCTTTAGTTGATCCATCATTGATACCAGGGCCCTATCTATCAGCGGGGTTTCCAGATTGCTTAGTATGTGTGCTGTCCCATCCTGGATCTGTTGGCTTAACTGGATTGCAGATGTTTCCAGTGCTTTGATGCCATTGCGATTTACCAGTATGAGTGAACCGTCGGTAATGCTGCGCCATGCCAGTTTAGCCCGGCTTAAATTGCCATTATCATCGGTGATTTCAAACCAGGTTCCAATGTTGAAAGGAGTGGATTGTGCTTGGTCGCAGCCCGAAATGGCTTCGGTAGGCGGAGGAGCTTTGATTACAATTTCCTCAATAACGTTGGATTTGTTGTCAGCAGACTCGGAAGATGATGATTCTTCCGGCGCTTTATCGGCTGAACTGCTGCTTGTAGC
>Ga0316190_10003923_pt1 | contig 10805 bp, 8 predicted proteins | sample Eddworburrow2_MG_FD_204929 | JGI IMG/M metagenome (GOLD analysis project Ga0316190, IMG submission 204929) | Coastal sediment microbial communities from Maine, United States - Eddy worm burrow 2 | ecosystem: Environmental > Aquatic > Marine > Coastal > Sediment | place: USA: Maine | collected... | reverse complement strand
ATGGAATCTGGCCCGACATGTAAACTGTTGTACCGATCTTGACTGCCTGCGAGTAGGTGCCGATTGCCTTTGGGGCCCTGTCTGTTTGGATGATTTCACGCGCCATAAAACCTGCCTCTTGTTTTTCTTAAAAGTAGGGTGCGCATTGCGCACCATTAGCTTGCTGTACAAATAGATATTGGTGCGCAATGCGCACCCCACCTTTTATCCGCGCGAACGGACGATCTTCAATACTGGCTCAATGCTGCGTATCCTGCGCATCAGGCGTGCCAGATGCTGACGACTACGAACATCAATCACCATATTCATGGTGCTATGACGCCCATCACGCTCTTCCATGTTGACGTTATCGATATTGCCACCCATTTCAGATATCGCCGCAGCCACCGTGGCCAGCACACCACGCTGATTCAGAACATCAACCCGCACCTCAACGGTAAAGTCACCCTTAATGTCATCCTCCCATTGAGTCTCAATCCATTTCTCAGGCAGTTTTCTATACTCAGCCAGATTTTTACAATTTTCCGTATGAATAACGATACCGCGACCGGAGGTGACAAAACCAACAATCGGATCACCCGGGATAGGACGACAACACTTGGCAAAATTAACCATCATGCCCTCAGTGCCCTTGATCGTCAGCGGCCTGGATGTATCGATTTTTTCGCTCCACAACCACGACGGCATATAACGACTCAGAGTCCGCTTCAGCCCACGCTTGCCTGGCTCAGGACCCGCCGTATTCTGCGGCATCAAACGCCTTGCCACCAACATCGCCATGCGGTTACCCAGACCGATATCTTCCAGCAGCGCATCAATAGATTTCATCTTGAAATCGGCCAATAGAACTTCAACAACCTCAGCCGACAGCTGGCTGACCGAACTGGAATAGGTCGCCAATTCATTATCCAGTAAACGCCTGCCCAGCTGCACAGCCTCACCACTCCTGAGGTTCTTGAGATAGTTACGAATATTGGCGCGCGCCTTACCGGTGACGACAAAATTAAGCCAGGCAGGATTGGGGCTGGCGTTACCGGCCGTGACCACCTCAACCGTCTGGCCATTCATCAATGGCGTGCGCAGCGGCGCAAGCTTGCGATCAATCTTGGCCGCCACACAACGATTGCCAACATCGGTATGCACAGCATAGGCAAAATCCACCGGGGTCGAACCACGTTTAAGCACCATGATTGCCCCCTTGGGCGTGAACACGTAGACCTCGCGAGGGAACAGATCAATCTTGACGTTCTCAAGAAATTCCAGTGAATCACCGGCATTCTGCTGCATTTCCAAAACATTGCGCATCCACTCACGCACCCGGGCATGGGTGCCATAACCGGACTCATCACCGGTTTTGTAGAGCCAGTGGGCTGCAACCCCGGCCTCAGCCACCTTATCCATCTGTTCGGTGCGAATCTGCACCTCTACCGGCACGCCAAATGGGCCGAACAATACTGTGTGTAGCGACTGATAACCATTGGCCTTGGGGATGGCGATGTAATCCTTAAACTTGCCCGGCACCGGTTTATAAAGATTATGCACGGCACCAAGGACGCGGTAGCACATATCAACCGAATCAACCGAGATGCGAAAGGCATAGACATCAAACACCTCGGAAAAAGGCAGCGACTTGCGCCGCATCTTTTGGTAGATGCTGTAGATGTGTTTCTCACGACCACTGATACAGCCGGACAAACCCTCCTGCACCAGCCGCTCACCAATGCTTGATTCAATCTTGTCGACAATTTCACGACGATTGCCACGCGCCTTTTTGATGGCATCCACCAGGATACGATGCCGTCCGGGATACAAAGCGGCAAAACCGAGATCTTCCAACTCCAGCCGCACTGCATTAATGCCGAGACGATTGGCGATGGGCACATAAATGTCCAGCGTCTCCCTGGCAATGCGACGACGTTTGTCCGGCCGCATAAAACCAAGCGTACGCATATTATGCAGGCGATCGGTGAGTTTGATCATCATGACGCGGATATCGCGCACCATGGCCATCAGCATCTTGCGCATGTTTTCCGCTTCAGCCTCGGCCTTGGTCTCAAAGGTAATCTGGGTCAGCTTGGTAACACCATCAACCAGCTCGGCGACCTCCTCACCAAACAGCTCGGCGATATTTTTCTTGGTGACCGGGGTGTCTTCGATAACATCATGGAGGATGGCGGCGATAACTGTTTCACTATCAAAACGCATCTCGGCCATGATTGCAGCCACCGCCAGTGGATGGGTGATATAAGGCTCACCCGACTTTCTTTTTTGTTCTTTGTGCGCCTCCGCACCAAACAAAAAAGCCCGATGGATCAGGTCGATCCTATCGGGCTCAAAATATTTTTCTACTTCTGCGCGAACCCCATCAAACAAGGGTTCCAGGCTTTGTTGCGTGTAGGATGAACCGCTCTCCGCAGGATCAGAGGTACTCAAGCGAAGAACTCCAACAATCAGGCGGCATCACCTTCGTTAACTACCTGAGTCGTCTCTGCCAAAATCTCAGCGTCAGCAACAATAGCCTCTTCATCAATCTCAGCCACCGCTGGCTCGTCCAATATTGCAGGGGTAATCAGGTTTTCAGCAATCTCACGCAAAGCCACAACGGTGGGTTTGTCGTTTTCCAGCGGCACCAACGCCTCTTTGCCATTGGCCAGCTGACGGGCGCGCTTGGTAGCCACCAGCACTAACTCAAAGCGGTTATCTACATTGTCCAGACAATCTTCAACGGTTACACGTGCCATGCTGATTTAACTCCAAAAATTCGATAATAATTTGCTAACGGGCGATTATACACCAATTCCCCAGTTATTTATTCACCAACTATTCACTCAAAAGCGAGCTGATCAATTCACCTTGACGCGCCTTCTGCACCTCACGACGCTGACGTCGGGCACGCATGATAGCGGCCAGATCGGTCAAGGCCTCATCAAAATCATCGTTGATTACCACATAGTCGTATTCAGTGTAGTGCGACATATCAGTGATCGCATCACTAAAACGACGCCGAATCACCTCCTCGCTATCCTGGCCGCGATCACGCAGGCGACGGATCAATTCATCACGCGAAGGCGGCAATATGAACACCGCAACACAACCCGGCATGCGCGGCCGCACCTGCTCCGCCCCCTGCCAATCAATCTCTAGAATCACATCAACACCCTCGCGCAACTGCTGCTCGACCCAGATGCGCGAGGTGCCATAGAAATTATCAAACACCTGGGCGTGCTCGAGAAAGACATCATCCGCCACCATTTGCTCGAAGCTGGCGATATCGACAAAGTTGTAGTTAACCCCATCCAGCTCACCTGGGCGCATCGGCCGGGTGGTATGCGAAACCGAAACGCGAATATCACCCACCGATTCCACCAGCGCCTTGACCAGGCTGGTCTTACCCGCCCCCGAGGGCGCCGAGATTATATAAAGCGTGCCCGAATAGGGCGCCTGTCCGTCATGAGAACTCATTTACAACCTTCTTTTATTCGATATTTTGGACTTGTTCGCGGATCTGCTCAATCAACACCTTTAGATCGACAGACACCCGGGTAACTTCAGCATCAATGGATTTCGACGCCAGGGTATTGGCCTCTCGATTCAGCTCCTGCATCAGAAAATCCAAACGACGACCCACCGGCTCATCACGCTCCAGAATATGCCGCACCTCCTGAACATGGGCGCTGAGGCGATCCACCTCTTCATCAACATCCATCTTCTGTGCCAGCAAGGCCAACTCTTGCTCCAACCGACCGGGGTCAAGCTGATCTTTCAACTCACCGAGCCTGTCTTCCAGCTTCTGCCGCAGCGCCAGACGCAGATCCGGCAGACGCTCATTCACCTGAACCACATGCGCCTCGATGTTATCGCAACGCTGCAGGATGACCACTTTCAATTTCTCACCCTCACGGGCACGGCTATCAATCAGGTCATCCAGCGATTCATCCAACAAGCTCAGCACAGACTGATACAGCGACGCCATGTCCGGCTCTTCCACCTGCATCACCCCTGGCCAGCGCAAAATCTCAAGCGGATTGACCTGCCCTGGATTGCTCAACTGATGAGAGACATCCTCCAGTCCTTTGGACAGACGCTTAACCAACTCAAGATCAATGGCGAAGTCACGATCCTTATCCGCCGCCTGAAAACGTAGACCACACTCCACCTTGCCACGCTTGAGTCGCTCAGCCACCAGCTCGCGCACCTTTAACTCCAGACCACGCAACTCATCAGGCATACGCAAACTGACATCGAGATAGCGGTGATTGACCGAGCGCAGCTCCCAGCGCAGGCTGCCGAAGGCGGTATCCTGCTCACGGCGGGCAAATGAGGTCATGCTTAAAATCATGCGGGACTCCTGAATAATCAAGGCCGCTATAGTAACTGTTTGAGACCCGCTTACAAAGCCGAGCGGGGATCGACGTAAAAAATCGCCTTCAAAATATTGGCGCAACAAGACGCTTCGAGCATCGACTGGTCAATACTCGCCAGACAGATAACAACATCAAACCAAGCAGCGCCAGCCCACCCAAACCAGCACCACCCGAGCGCTTAACAACGCTATTAGCATCCTCGACAACTGTCTCCTCAGCATTTGGATCCGGTGGCGGCGCAACAAAGGTACCGCTGTTTACTGTATTTGTTATCACCATAACCTCGCCACCCTCACTATCAGTAGCGGTGACCTCCACCTTTATAGACGCATTAACCATTTCCGAAGGAATGACATATGTGGCGGCAGTAACACCCGAAATAACAGCATTATTTGCCAGCCACTTATAACTGACAACTACACCACCACCCTCAGCATCGGTAGCCGCAGTGTTAATCACAGTCAGCGTTTCACCAACGGCAAACACCCCTTCAATACTTGGTGTAACCGTAAACTCAGGCAATACATTTGTTTTCTCTATCACGACTTTAGTTAACGCTGGCGTACGCACTGGCGACAGGCTGTGCAATTCAGCCTTCCAGCGCAGATCGGTATTTGGTGGTGGAAAAAAATCTGTCAATGGAAATATAAAATCCGCGCCTGACTCCACCTGATACCACTTCAAACCACCATCGTTACTGAGGTAATAATCGATCCAGGTATTACGACTGCCCGCCCCATTAACAGTGGCGCTAGCCGTTAACCGAGCAGTCCGCACAAAGCCATCAGCAACACTATTAACTGGCTTAGACACCACCCGGCCGGCATCAGTGCGATAAATAACATTGTTATGCAGCTTGCTCACCCGAGCATAATTACCGACAAGTAATTCCAGATAGTCATCATTATTAAAATCCGCCAGCTTTATAAACCGGGTATCATCGGTATCTAGCCCCAATACTGTTCCTGGACTTAAAAACCCGCCATTACAATCACTCAGATAGAGTTTGTTGGTCTGGCCAGCGTTGTCGCGCTTATCATTACCTACAACCAGATCCTCACAACCATCCATATTCACATCCCCGGTATCAACCCAGCTAGTATTGTCTGCTTCCGCATCGACACCAATAACGATCCCCGCAGTAAGGAATCCACCACTGTCGTTATTCAAATATAGTTTGTTAGCTTGGAAAAGTTTTTTATTACCTTCGTCATCTTTACCAACGTCGGCAAAATTTCCAACTACAATATCCAGACCGTTGACGCCATCCACATCTATCACCGCCAGACTGGTACTTCCGTCCTTCTCCAGATTAATCTGGTCACCAATAACCGCACCCACACCAAAGCCACCCGCACCCGTATTCAAATAAACCTTGTTCACCTGTCCCGAATTTGCGGCAATCAAATCCGGGCCATTGACCCCATCCACATCTGCCAACGCGATGGCATAAGTGTAATCAACATCACTGCTTATACCAGTACCCGCAAAAAAAACCTTATTGGCACTGTCATACAGATACAATTTATTTTCTTGATGATTATTGCCAACTACAACATCAGGATTCCCATCAAGAATGCCACTAGGCAGACCCGCCACGATGCTGCCAATATCTGCCAGGGCAACACTGTAAGTAGCATCCGTCTCAGCCGCATCAATAATTATTCCCGGCGAAGAAAACTCACCACTACCATCACCATCGTTCAGATAAATTTTGTTAGACTGTCCATAGTTACCTACCACAATATCTGGAAAACCATCCTTTGCACCAAGGCCAACACCAGCTCCACCACCAACGTCTCCCAAACTAATACTATAAGTGGCATCAGCATCAGCAACCGGCAAGAGAACTACACTGTTATCAATCCCAACATAAAGACCTACCGAAGAAAAACCACCGCTACCATCATTCAAATAAACCTTATTGGGCTGGTTATACATTCCAACCACAACATCCTCGTCTTCATCATTATCTAAATCCGCAACAGCAACGCTGGTTACACTTTCATCATCATCACCAAAAACAGCGCCCGACACAGAAAAACCACCGCTGCCACCGTTTTTATACAACAGGTTGGTTTGGTCATTATTTATGGCTCGATTTATGACGATCAAATCCAGATCGCCATCACCATCCATATCACCCAAACTCACATACTGACTTCTATTGGTAGCCGCCCCGATATCTGAGCCGGAGGCATCAAAGCCACCCTTGCCATCATTGCGATAAAGTTTATTGGTTTGTGAGTCCGAGTCATTGCCCACTACCAGATCAACATCACCATCACTATCCACATCTACCAGATCAAGACCTCTACTGACATCTGTTTCATCACCCAACGCTGCACCCGCAGAAAGAAATGCACCACTACCATCATTCAGATAAAGCCTGTTTTTCTCTGCTTCATTCGCCACCACCAGATCCAGATCACCGTCACTATCGACATCACCAAACACCAGGGCCTGAGTAGCAAAAGCATCACCACTGCCTATTGATTCACCTAACGAAGAAAAATCACCCTTGCCGTCATTCCTATATAATTTGTTACGTTTGTCGGCCGACGCACCTCCCGCATTCCCCACCATCAGATCGAGATCACCATCCGCATCCACATCCGCCAAGGCAATACAGGTAGTCGCATCTACTGCTGAGGAAAAACTTACACCTGCGTCAGAAAAGACTGCATTGCCGTCGTTCAAATAAAGTTTGTTGGTTACCAGGTTATTGCCCACCAGCAGATCCAGGTCACCATCAGCATCGACATCACCCAGCGCGACACTGGTACTGGCATCAGTCTCACGGCCTATATTGATGCCCGCAGCAGAAAACACACCACTGCCATTATTCAGATAGAGCTTATTGGTTTGCGAGTCATTAGCCACCACCACATCCAGATCACCATCACCATCGACATCACCTAAGGCAATCGCCGTGCTTTTATCTGATTCGCTACCAATATAATCGCCGCTAAACACGCCAGTGCCATCATTCGTATAAAGCCGGTTGCGCTGTTCATAATTGGCCACTACCAAGTCCAGGAACCCATTACCATCGACATCCCCCAAGCTGGCGGCTCGGCTGCTATTGGCATCGGCGGTAATATTGGCAGCCGCCCCCCAACCAGGAAAATGGGCATTGACACGGGTATTGTCTTGTTGAAACGCCATCAGCGTCACGCCACTAGCAGACCAATTGGCCGTGGTTAAGGCTGCCTTCAAATTCGCATCAGCAAAATCTTCGTTAAAAGGTAACCCAGGAACAGCCGCCGTGACTACGCCATTCGCTGCGAAACACAGCAGCACCGCAATCACAACGTTCAGGGGGAAAATGTTTTTTTTCAAGCTTATCGCCTCATACATCAAAATCAGCCAAGGTACGGCTCTTGTTTCAGCCGCCAGTGTAACCAAGCCCGCCTTGCAGGCAAACCTCTAACAGACAGGAATCACCACCTAACCCAGCCAAATCAGCTATAATCCCGCCCCTTTCCAGCAGCCCGAATCATTTAAGGAGTCACCATGCGTCCAAGCGGCCGAGCCCCCGACCAACTACGCGAAATCAAACTGACCCGCAATTTCACCAAACACGCCGAAGGATCGGTGTTGGTGGAGTTTGGTGACACCCAGGTCATCTGCACCGCCTCTATCGACAACCGCGTGCCGCACTGGCTCAAGGGCAAAGGCAAGGGCTGGGTCACAGCCGAATACGGCATGTTGCCACGCTCCACCGGCTCACGCATGAACCGTGAAGCGGCCCGCGGCGGCCAGGGCGGTCGCACCATGGAAATCCAGCGCCTGATTGGCCGCTCACTGCGCGCCGTCGTCAACCTCGAAGCCCTTGGTGAACGCGTTATCACCATCGATTGCGACGTCATCCAGGCCGACGGTGGCACCCGCACCGCCTCAATTACCGGCGGTTATGTCGCCCTGGCAGATGCCTGCCAACATCTATTGGACAAGCGTTTGATCAAAAAAAATCCCCTGTTCGGTCAATTAGCCTCTATTTCGGTTGGTATTTACGAAGGCACAGCGGTACTGGATCTGGATTATGACGAGGATTCCAACGCTGAAACCGATATGAATGTAGTCATGAACGAGGCTGGCGCCTTCATCGAAGTGCAGGGCACTGCTGAGGGCCACGCCTTCCGCCGCAGTGAACTGGACGCCATGCTGGCACTGGCCGAAAAGGGTATTGGCGAGCTGATTACAAAACAGACCGCGGCGCTCCAGGGTTAAGCAAAGGAGCTAATCATGAGCAAACGCATCGTCCTCGCCACCGGCAATCAGGGCAAGGTCCGCGAGCTAGGCGCACTGTTGGCCCAGCTGGATATCGAAATCGTGCCGCAATCAGAATTCGATGTCCCCGAGGCAGAAGAGACCGGCCTGACCTTTGTTGAAAACGCCATCATCAAGGCCCGCAACGCCGCCGCTCACACCGGCCTGCCGGCCATTGCCGATGATTCAGGTCTGGAGGTGGATTTCCTCAAGGGTGCGCCGGGGATCTATTCATCCCGCTATGCCGGGGTGAAGGCCAACAGCCAGGACAACGTAAAAAAACTGCTGACTGAAATGAAAGATGTGCCGGATGCGGAACGCACAGCCCGTTTCCAGTGTCTACTGGTGTTCATGGAACATGACAAAGACCCAACGCCTCTGATTTGTCAGGGCAGCTGGGAAGGCCGCATCCTGCATCAGCAGCAAGGTGATGGTGGTTTTGGTTATGACCCGGTGTTTTACGTGCCAACACATGACTGCGCCTCAGCCGAACTGGCACCAGAGCTGAAGAACCAACTCAGCCATCGCGGCCAGGCGCTGCGTAAGCTGGTTGAGACAATGAAGTATCAATAGATGTAGGGTGGGTTAAGCGCAGCGCAACCCACCAGCTGTGCCGTCAGGCACTCAAAAAACGTATTTGTGTTGCTGCGCAACGCTTGGTGGGTTACGACGCAAAACCCGCGTCTAACCCACCCTACATTTGAAGAAACAAAACATGAAAACTCCTGAACTATTAGCCCCCGCCGGCACCCTGAAAAACCTGCGCTACGCCTTCGCCTACGGCGCCGACGCGGTTTATGCCGGCCAACCGCGTTACAGTCTGCGGGCGCGCAACAATGATTTTGATCTGGCCAATCTCAAGATCGGCATCGACGAAGCTCATGCCCTGGGCAAAAAGCTGTTCGTCGCCTCTAATCTGATGCCGCACAACGCCAAGGTCGACACCTATATAAAGGACATGGCCCCGGTGATCGAGATGAATCCTGACGCCCTGATCATGGCCGACCCCGGCCTGATCATGCTGGTACGTGAGAAATGGCCCGAGATGCCTATCCATCTGTCAGTGCAGGCCAACACAGTAAATTACCAGGCGGTGAAGTTCTGGAAGTCCATGGGCCTGGAACGCGTCATCCTGTCACGTGAACTATCACTTGATGAGATCGAAGACATCCGCCAACGCTGCCCCGACATGGAACTGGAAGTATTTGTCCACGGCGCCCTGTGCATTGCCTATTCCGGTCGCTGCCTGCTGTCCGGTTACTTCAACCACCGCGACCCCAACCAGGGCACCTGCACCAACTCCTGCCGCTGGGAATACAGCATTGCCAACGCCTCTGAGGATGATGCCGGCGACGTCAAAAAGATCGAATTCGACGCCATGACCGCTATGAACAGCAGCGGCCTGTCCAACTGTGGAGACATCCCGCGTCACCCGCTGGCCGATCGCACCTATCTGATAGAAGAGAAAAACCGCCCCGGCGAATACATGCCCATCCTCGAAGACGAGCACGGCACCTACATTATGAACTCCAAAGACCTGCGCGCCGTCGAACACGTCGAGCGCCTGAGCAAAATCGGCATCGACTCACTCAAGATCGAAGGCCGCACCAAATCACACTACTACGTCGCCCGCGCCTCGCAGACCTATCGCCAGGCCATCGACGATGCCGTTGCCGGGCGTGAATTCAACCCCAACCTGTTGGGTGTGCTGGAAAACCTGGCCAACCGCGGTTACACCGATGGTTTTTACCAACGCCACCACACCAACGAACATCAGAACTATATGACCGGCTATTCCAAAAGCAATCAGCAGCAGTTCGTCGGCGAGATCACTGGCTACGATACGGAACGCAAGATGATGGAAGTGGACGTCAAAAACAAATTCGGCGTCGGTGATGAGTTGGAGATCCTGCTACCGCAGGGCAATCAAGCCCTGAAACTGGAATATATGGAAAACTTCTTCACCGGCAGCATGGATATTGCCCCGGGCGGCGGTCATCAGGTCAAGATTCCGTGGCCGGATGAAAACGTAACCATGGGACTGATTACCAAACAGCTATAATTTTGGCAAAACTTGGGTTATCGACTATAAATTTATAAAAACTGTCGAGAAACTTTACATCAGGCAAAACCTAAAACCTGCGACAAAGACATAACAACTTGAAAATG
>Ga0316190_10003922_pt1 | contig 10806 bp, 12 predicted proteins | sample Eddworburrow2_MG_FD_204929 | JGI IMG/M metagenome (GOLD analysis project Ga0316190, IMG submission 204929) | Coastal sediment microbial communities from Maine, United States - Eddy worm burrow 2 | ecosystem: Environmental > Aquatic > Marine > Coastal > Sediment | place: USA: Maine | collected... | reverse complement strand
CCTCAACCAACAACAGCTGATCACAACCAATACCAAAATGACGATCGGCAATCGTGCGAATGCGGTCACTACTCAGATCCATGGTCATATCAATGGACTGATTAATGGCATCAATAATGACAAAATCATTCCCCAGACCCTGCATTTTAGTGAAACGAAGCCTCATCCCATCCACCCTTAACGAATAATGCATCGAGTATAGCAAGCGCTTTCGATCATGGCATCCGCTCTAATGCCATAACAATTACCCAACAGACCCCACTCCGGCAATATATCAATTGAAGCCGCTATGATAGAATTCCGGCATAACAGCGCATCGCCTGCTATATCTATATAGATAACAGGGAGCCATCTCACTTTAAAAAGCCTGCGGAACAGTACATCGCGATGAAAAAGAAATTTAATTGCCCAAAATGTGGCCAAACCAGCATTACCACCAAACAAAAATATCTGGCAGGCGTCTGGCACGTCATAAATTGCAACGCCTGTGAGGCTCGTTTGTGCGCACAACCCATCGTCATGGCACTGGCCTATGCCCTGTATTTCTGGATCATAGCCTGGTTTGCTTTCACTACCTACTTCGAGGGCAATATAGAATCACTATTCTATCTGGCCCCGGCCTGGCTGTTACTGGACTATCTAAACATCAATTTGATGCCCCTATGCATCCTGAAACCTAAATCAAGCCCCAAGCCTTCATAAAAACGCCCTTCGCTGAATAATTCTGCCCCCAGATTAAAATCACAATAAATCATGGCCCATATTCTTGTCATCGGTATCGCCACCCTCGATATCATCAACAGCGTCAACGCCTATCCGCAGGAAGATAGCGAGATTCGCGCCAGCGCCCAGAATATTCGTCGCGGCGGCAATGCCGCCAACAGCGCCGTAATACTGTCGCAACTGGGTCACTTATGCAGCTGGGCCGGTACGCTGAGCGATGACAAGGATGGCGAATTCATCACCCGCGAGCTACAACGCTATGGCATTGACACCCGTAATTGTTGTCATATCCACGCAGGTATAACGCCCACCTCCTATATCACCCATAATCGCAGCAATGGCTCACGCACCATCATTCACCACAGGGATCTGCCGGAATTCAGCTTCGACAATTTCAGAAAAATCGACCTGTCGCACCATGACTGGCTACACCTCGAAGGCCGTCACTGCCAGGAAACGGCTCAAATGATACACCTGGCGCGACAACAGCAACCACAGCTGCCTGTCTCGATAGAAATAGAAAAGCAGCGCCCGGATATCGAGGCACTCTTCGAACTGGGAGACCTGCTACTATTTTCCCGTAGCTATGCACAGGACTGCGGTTATCTCAATGGCGAGGACTTTCTTCACGCCATGCGCCGTCAGGCAGGAAAGGCCGATTTAGTCTGTGCCTGGGGTGAAAAAGGGGCCTGGGCGCTTACCAGGGACAATGATACTAACGCCTTCTTTAGCCCAGCCTTTCCGCCACCACAGCTTATAAATACACTGGCAGCAGGAGACACCTTCAATGCGGCCATAATCGATGCCCGTTGTAAGGGCCAGTCACTAACCCAGGCACTTACAGCGGCCTGTCATCTGGCCGGGCAGAAATGCGGATTTGAAGGTCTTAATCTTACAGAACAACATAAAAAATCATTATGATTCAGATATTTGACAAAAAAGGCTTTACAACCCTGCTAACAATAGACAGCCCAACGCTATGCGATGCTGATCTTAGCGGTTGCCAACTTGGCGAGGCCAATATGGTTCAATATGACCTACGTAATACCTGTCTAAAGGGCAGCAATCTTCGCGATGCCGACCTACGTCTGACCCGTCTGGATCATGCCGATCTGCGTGATGCCGACCTCACCAATGCCGACCTATCGGGTGCAAATCTTAGCGCGGCACAACTACAGGGCGCCATTTTGACCAATACAACACTAATTGATGCCAAACTACCCGACAACTTCAATCAGCAGCAACCCGGCAGAAGTCGTCTGAGTGCGATACCGGTCAGCAATGAACTTGCCACCCCTCTCAACAATCAGACCGGCGGAGAAGCAGACTAATGCCCACTCAACGCTTTCGCCTGGCCATCACCGCCGGTGAGCCGGCCGGTATCGGCCCGGATCTATGTATTCAACTGGCACAACACCCTCACCCGGCCGAGCTCATTATCATTGCCGACCCCGTCATGCTGGAACAACGCGCCAAACAACTTGGACTGCCGTTGCAGATACAGACCTTTGATCCGAACCAGCCCCCCAAGGGTCAACAGCTAAGCCAGGCAGGCCAATTAACCGTCATGCCTGTTAGCTGCAATCGTGAAGTACACTGCGGCCAACCCGACCCGGAAAATGCATCCTATGTCCTGGAGACCCTACGCCAGGCCGCACAGGGTTGTCAGGATGAAATATTTGACGCCATGGTCACGGCCCCGGTTCACAAAGGCATTATCAATGACGCCGGCTTTGATTTCACTGGCCACACGGAATTCCTGCAACACCTCACGGACACCGAACAGGTTGTTATGATGCTGGCGACCCAGGGACTACGTGTCGCACTGGTGACCACCCATCTACCACTCAGCCAAGTCTGCAAGGCCGTCACCGCCCCGGTCATTGAACAGGTATTGCGCATCGTCCATAAAGAATTGCGTCACAGCTTTGCCATCGACAAACCCCAATTACTGGTCTGCGGCCTGAACCCCCATGCCGGCGAAGGCGGCCACCTCGGACACGAAGACGATCAAATCATCGTACCGGTACTGGAACGCCTGCGCCGCGAGGACATGCAACTATTAGGGCCGCTACCTGCCGACACCATCTTCATTCCCAAATATCTCGATAATGCCGATGCCGTTATCGCCATGTATCACGACCAGGGCCTGCCGGTATTGAAATACAAGGGTTTTGGCAATGCCGTAAATATCACCCTCGGCCTGCCCTTTATTCGAACCTCTGTCGATCACGGTACCGCCATCGACCTGGCCGGTAGTGGCAAGGCCGATGCCAGCAGTCTGAACACGGCCATCCAGACAGCCATTGAAATGATTGGCCATCAGCACCGGGAATTATAGACATGGCAGCACATCGTGCCCGCAAACGATTCGGGCAGAATTTCCTACATGATGATTCGGTTATACGCCGCATCGTTAGCGCCATTGGACCAGGCCGTGAAGATCACCTGGTAGAAATCGGCCCTGGCAAAGGGGCCTTAACCCGCCCCCTGCTGGAGGCCAGCGGGCGCATCGAAGTCATTGAACTCGATCGCGACCTGCCGCCTTTACTACGCGCCCATTGTCAGGGCGCTGGCGAACTGAATATTCATAACAGTGACGCCCTGAAGTTTGATTTCAATCAGCTCGCAACCGATGAAAATAAACTGCGTATTGTCGGCAACCTGCCCTACAACATTTCCACGCCACTGATTTTTCATCTTCTGGAATTCAGCGCTAAAATAAAAGACATGCACTTCATGCTACAAAAGGAAGTGGTCGAACGACTAACGGCAAAACCCGACAGCAAGAGCTATGGCCGCCTCAGCATCATGGTGCAATATCACTGCCAGGCCGATTATTTATTTACCGTCCACCCCGGTTCTTTCACCCCTGTACCCAAGGTCGACTCGGCCATCGTCAGACTGACCCCGTGGAAGAAACAACCCGTCAGCGTGAAAAACTACCAGGATTTTTCAGACCTGGTTCGATTATCCTTTTCCATGCGCCGCAAAACCCTGCGCAACAACCTGAAAGAAGTACTCGACAGTGCCACCATCGAAGCACTGAACATCGACCCCAGCCGTAGAGCTGAAACATTATCTCTGGAAGAATTCGCCCGACTGGCGGATTGTTATAGCCAGCGAAAAGACTGACCGTTTAGACACTCAAAAACATAAAAACATTTTCTAGCCACGGAATTACACAGAAAAACAAATATATTCAGACCTTCTTCGTCAACGCCTTGAATTGGCGCGCCTATACGATCCAAAAACCATTATATGATTGACCTTTATTTCCGTGTAACTCCGTGGCTAAAAATCCAAATATCACACACCACAAAACTCAGCACTCAGCACTCAGCACTCAGCACTCAGCACTTCTTTTTAATCCCTTACCGCTTCAACCTCAAAACTCAACTGCATTTCATCACCAATCGCTGGCAATCCATATTTAATGCCGAAGTCAGAACGTTTGATCACGGCGCTGGCATCGAAACCACACACAAACTTTTTCTTGCTCGGGTCAAATGGGTGCGTAGCACAATGCATAGCGTTAACCGTCAACGTCACATCTCGCATTACGCCGGCCAATGTAAGCTGGCCATTAACCTGGCCAGTTCCATCTTTATTCAGTTTTACACGACCGGCCTTGTAGGTGATCGTTGGAAACTCTCCGCTATTAAGAAAGTCGGGACCACGCAGATGGTCATCACGTTTTTTCATGCCGGTACTAACCGAAGTCGCATCAATCGATATATCTAAGGCACCCGTCATCCCTGCTCTATCCAGTGCCAGTCGACCAGTGGTCTTATCAAAGCGACCATGCATTGTCGAAAACCCTAGATGGTTAATAGTAAAGTTCGGGTAGGTATGATAAGGGTCAATGGTATAACTTTCCTTGGCTGCCTGAGCCGCCGTACCAACAAGTAACAATATTACAAAAAACATTAAATTACGCATCATTCTCTCCCGTTCAATAATAACCATTATCGGCATTATCCAATGCCAGATTCGATGAAAAATCCCATGCAATATAAACAGCCCCTGCGACTGCCATCAACATAAGCAATAACTGTATCAGAAGTTTGAGCCAAAGCTTATTAAAACTCAATGGCAACAGTGATACCAGCGGTATTGCCATCAGACACAATAGGCTACGCCACGGCAAACTGGCATAAACGACCGCTGCCAGACTCAGAAGACCGGCCATTAGCATCACCGGAAACATAAACATTTGAGCATCGCTGGGTTTCCTTGAAAAGAAGACGACCAGCAATACCCCTCCCGTTGCCGCCGCCAACGCCCCGCTCAATTGACCCAACAATGCAGACCCACCTATCGTTGCAACAACAGCGACCCCAGCGGAAAAAACACAGGCATTTAACAATTTAACTGGCATATCCAAGCGCTGCGCATCAATCAACAGCGTTAACCACAGCATATAGATCAACCCCGATCCCAGCACACTCAATAATGCCAGCCCATCGGTACGCATAAGCAACGGCCATAACACCCATAATGTTGCAACAACGATACTAACTGCCAACAAAAAACGATGAGACAACCCCAGCATGTTTCGCCAGGAAAAGATCCCGGATAAAATAACCGCGATCACACCCAACAATAGAATCTTTCGTGTGCTGGTGAATGGCACAAGCTGAAGACCTGCCATCAACACGGCTGCTGGATAGAAACCCAGGGGGATGGCCAGACCCTGCCATCGTGGTAAAAAGGCGGCGAGAACCCTGGCAAGCACCAGCGCCATAATAAATGGCAACAAGGCAGATTGAACCAGCGGATTATCAAGCCATGTAATCATATTCGGATTCTGCACCTAATCATCATTAAACTCAAACGAAACCATTAGTCTATCTCACAGGCCGAAACACAGGGAATGCCATGCCATTCCAGCTCCCCATCAAGCCGCAGCGCCGTCATTTCACCACCCCAGACACAACCACTATCAAGACAATAGACATTATCGCCCTGATAACGGCCAAGCGTAGACCAATGACCAAACACAATACGCAAATCCACACTCTTACGACCGGGAACCTGAAACCATGGCAACAGCCCTTCATGCTGTGATGGCGAACCCTTTTCTTTCAATGTCAGGCGACCATCAACATCACAAAATCTAAGCCGGGTAAAGCAATTAACGATATAACGCCAGCGTTCAATGCCCGTAACATTGCCTTCCCAGCGTCTCGGTTCATCACCATACATCTGGCTAATAAATTTCCGGTAATCACTGGATTGCAACACAGATTCAACCTCTGCCGCACAACATTGAGCCTCATGCAAATCCCAGCTCGGTGAAAACCCGGCATGGACCATGGTAAAACCCAATGTCGCATCATGATGCATTAACGGCTTCCTGCGTATCCAGTCAAACAATTCATCCCGGTCAGGGGCCGCCAATACATCACTGATATTGTCTCTGCGGGTTTGCGGGCGCAGGCCCTGGGATATTGCCATCATATGCAGATCATGATTACCTAAAACGGTGATGGCGGAATCACCCAGCCCGCGAATAAACCGCAAGGTCTCCAGTGATTGTGGCCCACGATTGACCAGATCACCAACAAACCATACACGGTCACTACCTGGATCAAACTTCACCTTGTCCAGCAAACTCTGTAGTGATGACAAACAGCCCTGAATATCCCCTATTGCATAAACAGCCATGATAAATTATTTGACCATCACATCATCGTAGCCAAGCAATTCTAGCGACTTAGTATAATATTCAGAGCTATGTAGTTGTTCATATAAGAATCCATCTACCACGGGCAACTCCGTTGGCTTTATATAATCATATTTTGACCTGTTATTTTCGCCATGATTATCGCCGGTAATATTAGTGTATTCCGACCACTTTTTCATAAACCCTGGATCATAATTAAGCTGAAGGTGCATACATATAATTTCCACATACTTTTCTGGATCATGGGTAAAATCTTCATACCGAACATAACCATTATTAACGCATAGCTGAGCATATCGATAATAACCTTCCAGGTATTGCTCCAGAGGTAACTTTCCATGAATAATGCCAATCTCATCGGTACTGAACCACTGGGGAACGGGGTGACGAACCAAATGATACTGAATTATATTGAAATTTTTCTCTAAAACCTCAACCAGTCGTGAATGATAATAAGGCTTTTCAAAAAAGGGCACCGCCATGAAGTCCAGATGGGCCCAATCACGAATAACTAGATGCAACCCTTTTTTTTCAACAGTCTGGGCAATGATTTCTGTGATCTCGCAAAATGAATAACGCTTATTCGTCAACGGCTCATTCTGAAACAACTGATACCATTTCTTTGCTTGTGCCAAAATATTAAAGTTAACCCCTTGCTGACTTCCATTCGGATGAATTTCACTCAACAAGGCGACCCCATCCATACTAGCTATACAGCGCGATACCAGCGTGCCCCCGGTCCTCGCTAGATTAGAAAATATTCTCAACTTAGGCTTTAGCATAATATTTAATCTGATTTAACCTGTAACAAAAATGTGACCGGGCCATCATTGGTCAATGACACCTGCATATCGGCACCAAACTGACCTGTGGCTACCACACCAAAATTCTGTCGAGCCTGATTAACAACATAGGAAAACAAACGCTCACCTTCTTCTGGTGTTGCCCCTGAGGTAAAGCTCGGACGCATACCCTTATTGGTATCGGCGACCAGCGTAAACTGTGGCACCAACAATAGACCGCCGCAAACATCAGCGACACTCAAATTCATCTTTCCCTGATCATCACTGAACATACGATAACCCAACAGACGCGTCAGCAAACGATCTGCCTGCTGCTCAGAATCATCTCGCTCAACACCAATTAACGCCAGCACACCATGTGAAATACCTGCGATTGTCTCGCCATCAACGACAACCTGCGCCGTACTAACACGCTGCAGCAACGCTATCATCCAAACTCTCTACTGAAACGTGATGTTGCCCGTATCAGCGCATCACTTATTCCCGGCTCGGCAGCGGCATGACCGGCATCATCAATAATATTCAATTCTGCCCCCGGCCAGGCCCGGTGTAAATCCCATGCACTTTCCATTGGACAAACCACATCATAGCGACCCTGAACAATCACGCCGGGGATATTCCTCAACTTTTCGGCATCGCGCAAGATCTGATTTTCTTCAAGAAATGAATGATTAATAAAATAATGGCACTCGATACGGGCCAAACTCAGCGCAGTAAAGGAGTTGGAAAAGTGATCAATCACCGCCGCTGTCGGCAACAAGGTTGCCGCGCGCCCTTCCCACAATGACCATGCCTTGGCTGCCGCCATACGTGTCAATTCATCACTACTGGTTAAACGGCGGTAATAGGCCCGGAGAAAATCATCGCGCTCATTTTCGGGGATGGGGGCCATATAGTCCTCCCAGTAATCCGGCAATAATTTATTGGCACCCTGCTGATAAAACCATTCAATCTCATGAGGTCGACACAGAAAAATCCCACGCACAATCAGGCCCAAAACACGTTCAGGATAGGTTTCCGCATATACCAGACTTAATGTTGATCCCCAGGAACCCCCGAATAACACCCAACGGTCAACACCAAGCCGCTCACGAATGACCTCAATATCGGCAACGAGTGCCTGTGTTGTATTCGCCTCCAGTTCGGCATGGGGAGTCGATTTACCGCAACCGCGCTGATCAAACAGGATAATCCGGTAAACCTCCGGATCAAAAAAACGGCGGTGATAGGGTTCACAGCCAGCACCCGGACCACCGTGAACAAACAACACCGGCAAGCCGTTCGGATTACCGCATTCCTCAACATGCAACACATGTGGCGCTTCTACACGCAAACTATGACTTACATAAGGCTCAATATCCGGAAACAAATGTAACATAGGGCCACCTCTTCCTGGCTTGTGCTATCGATGGATTATCACTCTGAATTTAAGCATAACATGAAGCCAAATCATAACGCCGATCATGCTATAACAATGTTACCCCCAGCAACATACCAATGACATAGGTCAGCGCACTTGCGCTGCCACCAATCAACAACATCCGTAAACCACCTTTCAGCGCACTCTTACCGGTAAATAAACTGATCAATGCACCAATAGAAAACAGCGAAATAGCCGTGAGGATCATGGTCGCCATCACCGGCGCTGCCAGCCCCGAATACAAAAAGGGCAACAAGGGAATTAGCGCCCCGAAGGCAAATGCCGCAAATGATGACAATGCCGCCATTACCGGCGAACCCAGATCGTCCGGGTTCAAACCCAGCTCCTCCCGGGTCAAGGTGTCTAACGCATGCTCCTTATTTTGCATTAATTCATTTGCCATACTGCGTGCCTGCTCCATCGACACACCCCGGGCATTATAAATAAGCGCCAGCTCTTCCGCCTCTTCCTCGGGATACTCTTCCAGCTCTTCCCGTTCCAGTTGAATTTGATATTCATACAGTTCGCGTTGCGACCGTACCGAGACATATTCTCCCGCTGCCATTGATGCCGCACCGGCCACCAGACCGGCGATACCCGTTAATAAAATAAAGCGGGCATCCTGCGTTGCAGCGGCCACCCCCATCACCAGACTGGCATTGGACACCAAGCCATCATTGGCACCAAAAACCGCCGCCCTAAGGTTACCGCCACCACCAAGATTACTATGGCGATAACCAATCTCCTCAACAGCCGTCGGCATGGGATGACCGACACCCAGGCTCGCTCGCCCATATACCGACAAACCACGCACCTTCATCGCCGCCAATACCGGCTTAATCGCCCTTGGCCCAAGCCGGCAAATCAGCCAGGCAACAATCTTTGCCCGTCGTGACGGCTGAAATGACTCCGGCAAACTAATATTGGCCTGTTCTAACTTAAGCTGCCACAAGCCGGCCTGTGAGTCGGCGGCATTCGCCAATGCTGCAAACATTCGTGCCAGGACTTTATCAGGCTCTCGATCAGCCAGAACTCGATACAGCCAAGCCGATTGTTTTTCTTCCAGCCAGTTTTCAATCAAACTAGATCCCCCCGAGTTTAAAATCTTTTTCTTGGAATAATGACGGCAGATTACTTATCATGCTTTATCCTGTCTTCACTAACAACCGCACACCGGACATCTGTTTTCTATGCGCACTTTTTTTATACGTCTAGTGTTACATCTATCTGCGCTACTGCCACTGGCCTTCAGCCACCGCCTGGCCCTGGCCATCGGCTGGTTATTTTCCGTCATCCCCAATGACATGCGTCGCGTAACCCGTATCAATCTACAGCTATGCTTTCCTGATTATAACGCCGCCAAATTACGCCAACTGGAGCATAACAGCCTGACTGAAATGGTTAAAACTGGCCTTGAACTAGGCCCGATGTGGCTTTGGCCGCAACAACGCAGCATGGCGCTGATTAAAAATATCCACGGTCAAACATTACTGGATCAGGCCATCACAAGGGGGCAGGGCGTTATCCTCGCCATTCCCCATATCGGCATGTGGGAAATGATAGGACTGTACGGTTCCAGCCACCACGCGATGACCAGCCTCTATCGGCCACCTCGCTTCAGCGCCCTGGACAATGTCATCCGCAACGGTCGCGAGCGCTTCGGCGCTAAACTGGTCCCCACTGATGCCAGCGGCATACGCAGTCTGTACAAGGCATTAGCTAAAGGTGAGCTCATCGCCATCCTGCCTGACCAGGAGCCTCGCTGGGGCAATGGTGTATTTGCGCCATTCTTTGGTTTACCTGCGTACACAGCAACCCTGTTACCACGCATCGCCAGTAAAAGTAAGGCAACGATATTACTCGCCTATGCCAGACGATTACCTCAGGGACGCGGGTTTGATCTTTATTTTCGAGAAGTAAGCAGGGGCTGCTACAGCAATGACCCCAGCAAGGCAGCCACCGCACTCAACCAGGAGGTCGAACAATGCGTACGTGAACTACCCGAACAATACCAATGGAATTATCGTCGCTTTCGCAGCCGCCCGAACAATGAACAGCCGGGCTATTATTGGCGAAACAAATGATTAAGAAATGACGCAGGACAGGACATACTAACTCCTAACTCCTACTTTACCGTTTCATGGAATCAAAGAAGTCGGCGTTATTCTTGC
>Ga0316190_10003921_pt1 | contig 10808 bp, 6 predicted proteins | sample Eddworburrow2_MG_FD_204929 | JGI IMG/M metagenome (GOLD analysis project Ga0316190, IMG submission 204929) | Coastal sediment microbial communities from Maine, United States - Eddy worm burrow 2 | ecosystem: Environmental > Aquatic > Marine > Coastal > Sediment | place: USA: Maine | collected... | reverse complement strand
TGCTGTCCACGTGAACAGTGTGACAGCACGTCCTGTCCATTTACCAACAAGGTAAAATCCGACCGGTGAGGACCGAAGTGTGTAAATCCCTGCCCAAGGTCTCTTTCCTGAGACAGTAATAAGGCGTCAGGCAGCGACAAATTTACCGGCCAACCCGCCTGGTACCGCAGGAGCAGTTCCATGTCTGGTAATAACTGCTCCACTTCTGACTGCAAATATGGTTCGAGCAATTGAAAGTAGTTACAGCGGAATTCATGTATCTGTTGGGCGGCATCCAGTAGTTCTGTATCCCAGGTCGTCACCTGCTTTAAAGGCATATGCGCACGCAGTGCTGCATTGCGTTGTCGCAGCGCACGGGTGTAACGCTGCCAGACATCACGGTAAGCCTGTTCCACGTGGAACAGTGCCCAGTCCAGCGTTTGTCGCCGGTAACGTGGACCACCATTCAGAACGGTGGACGTATCACCACTCATAATCTGTACTGGAAAACTGCCCGCCAAGTCAGAGAGCCGACGTATGGGCTGTCCATCCAAATGGACTTCAAGGCCACTGCGCTGCCGCTCAATACCAATGGGGAACTGGCGGCCAGCATTCGACACAATCCGTCCTACCAGTCGAAAGGCTGATTGCCCGTGCCGAATCGGTTGCGTTGATACACGAGTACGAAAGGAGCGTACCCGTCCCAGGCAATAGATAGCTTCAAGCAGACTGGTCTTGCCAGCTGCGTTCTCGCCTGCTATCAGATTCAGTCCTGGGGAAAATGAAAGAGAGGCTGTTGCAATATTGCGAAAATTACAGATATCCAGCGACTGCAATCCCATAGCTAATTCCGTGTGGGAGTCGCTGCTGAAGACACGATTTTTTACGAGTATTGTGAGATTCGGCTAGAGGCGCATGGGCATGACCACGTACCGACAGTTATCATCGCCAGGCTTATTGATCAAGGCACTGCTGTTGCCGTCACTCAAAAACATCTCGACATCATCAGTGTTAATAGCATTCAGTACATCCAGCAAGTACGTCACATTGAAACCTATCACGATGGCTTCGCTGTCATAGATCGCATCAATTTCTTCAACCGCCTCTTCTTGCTCTGGGTTATGTGCTTGAATTTTAATGTTATTTTCAAATAAATCCAGGCGGATGCCACGATATTTCTCATTGGAAAGAATTGATGTGCGCGTCAATGCCTGACGTAACAGGTCCCGGTTAATAAGCAGGCGCTTGTCGGCATTTTTTGGCATAACACGCTGATAATCCGGGAACCGTCCATCAATAAGCTTGGAGGTATAGCGCAGTTCATCGGTGGTGATGCGAATATGGTTAGTCCCTATTTCAACCTGTACATCCGCGTCTCTCTGTTCCAGCAAACGTTGTAACTCCTGTATGCCCTTGCGTGGCACAATAACTTGCTGGTCAGCGCCCTCACCAACATCCGCCATCAATTCACACATGGCAAGACGGTGACCATCCGTTGCAACCGCACGCAAGGTGCCATTGACCGGCTCCAGCATTAAACCGTTCAGGTAATAACGAACATCCTGCTGCGCCATCGCGAATGCCGTGCGTTCAATCAGGCCATGCAACGCACTTTCCTGCATGGAAAATTTACGTGCGCTCTTGATTTTATCAATCACGGGGAATTCAGTAGCCGGTAGCGTCGACAGGGTAAACCGGCTCTTCCCGGAGCGTACCAGGGCACGTTCGTTTTTTACCGAAATATCCAGCTGCGCTTCTGCCGGCAGGGTACGACAGATATCCAGCAATTTGCGTGCAGGCACTGTAATGTCACCCGTCTCTGTTACAGCAACATTGACGTGTGACTGTAATTCCACTTCGAGATCGGTGGCTGTCAGTCGTACACTTTTCTTGTTGGCATTAAGTAACACGTTTCCCAGTACCGGGAGTGTCTGTCGACGTTCTACGACACCAATGATCTGTTGCAGGGGTTTGAGAAATTCTTCTCTTTGAATACTAAATTTCATAATTTTTAATTAATAAATTTTCAGATTATAAGTTCTCGTTATTACAACAATTAAGTAATAACAATTCTGTTGAAAAGCCTAAATTATTGATATAAATCAATATCCTGTAAAAATGACAAACTATGGCATAGACGGGTTCAAGGCTTGTTGGAAAGCTGTGGATAACTGGGGATAAGTTTACCGGTATTTTTTATCCACAGTTTCTCCACCTTATGCTGTCAGAGTTCTCAACAGGTTGTTGTAGTCCTCATTGATGCGTATATCACTATCACGCAATTCAACCACTTTACGTGTCGCATGCAATACCGTGGTGTGATCACGGCCACCAAAGGCATCACCGATTTCCGGCAGGCTGTGCGTCGTTAACTGTTTCGCCAGTGCCATGGCAATTTGTCTGGGCCGGGTAATCGAGCGGCTGCGGCGCGGTGACAGCAGATCGGCGACCCGTATCTTGTAATACTCGGCTACAACCTTCTGAATGTTGCTGATCGTAACCAGCCTGTCTTGCAGAGTCAGCAGGTCGCGCAATGCTTCCTTGGCAAGTTCAATATTAATCTGTTTACCGGTGAAGCGTGCACTGGCAGCAACACGCCGCAAGGCACCTTCCAGTTCGCGTATGTTGGACTGGATGTGCTTGGCAATGAAGAAAGCAACATCGCTTGGCAGGTCGATATTCGTCTGGCTTGCCTTGCTCATCAGAATCGCCACCCTGGTTTCCAGTTCGGCCGGTTCAATGGCTGCCGTCAGACCCCAGCCAAAGCGGGATTTCAACCGGTCTTCCAGGCCATCCACTTCCTTCGGATAACGGTCACAGGTGAGGATGACCTGTTGCTGGCCTTCCAGCAAGGCATTGAAAGTATGAAAGAATTCTTCCTGTGAGCGCTCTTTCTTGGCAAAGAACTGGATGTCATCAATCAGCAGGGCATCTGCAGTACGGTAGTAGTTTTTAAATTCATTAATCGCGTTGTGCTGTAACGCCTTGACCATGTCTGCAACAAAACGCTCGGAGTGCAGGTAGACGACACGTGCATCGGGCTTGTTGTCCAGAATCATATTTCCGACGGCGTGTATCAGGTGGGTCTTGCCGAGCCCGACGCCGCCGTAAATGAACAGCGGGTTGTAGGCGCCCCCGGGATTTTCACCAACCTGCATGGAAGCAGCCCGTGCCAGCTGGTTTGACTTGCCGGCAACAAAGGTATCGAAGGTGAAATCAGGATTTATATTACTCTTGTGCGGTGCGGGCGCAGGCCTGGAGTGCATGCCCGTCAGTGGTTGACTGGCCGGTGCCGCAGGTTGAGAAACTTTTCTGCTGCTGCCTATATCCAGTTTGAGCCTGGTATCCGTATTCGGACCGATATCATGCAGCGTTTGTGAAATTGTTTCGAAATGGTGCTTGCGAACCCAGTCGAGAACAAACTGGTTGGGCGCCAGCAGTTGCAGGTCTTCACCGTGCTGTACCGCATGCAGTGGGCGTATCCAGGTGTTGAATTGTTGCTCGGGAAGTTCGTGTTCGAGTCTAACCAGGCACTGTTGCCAGAGTGAACCTTCCACTTCTATATGCCCCCCCTTGTTGTAGTGACTATATTTGCAGGACACGGAGTCTATACCTGTCGATCAAAGTTATCCACACCCTGTTGCAAACTCCCCGACACTCTATAACCTTGACATCCAGTCCCCGGAAACTGTACTCTTTGCGCCCTTTTCGCGCCGGCTAAGGCGTGATTTTATTTGAGAAAACAGTTGGAACTAGCGTGCCATGAAAAGAACATTTCAACCCAGTAATTTGAGGCGTAAGCGTACCCATGGTTTCCGTGCCCGTATGAGCACCAAGAATGGCCGTCGCGTGATCAATGCCCGGCGTGCCAAGGGTCGGGCCCGGCTGTCTGTTTGATCCCCTGCCCTTGTGCCCCGGCGCAGCGCGCTTCCCGCGAAGGGTACGACTCACCGAGCCGGAAGACTACCAGCACGTTTTTAATCGCTGCAGCTACCGGTTGAATAATAGCTGGATGACGGTGCTGGCAGTTCCCAATCAGCTGCAACATGCACGTCTGGGACTGGCAATATCGCGCAAGGTGGCGCGCACTGCGGTGGCACGCAATCGTGTTAAACGCGTTACCCGTGAAAGTTTTCGTCACTGGCAAACGCGCCTTGATTCACTGGATATCGTGGTACTCGGACGTGTCGGTGTGTCCGACCAGACGGGCAAGTCGCTGGATAACGCACTCGAGAAGCTCTGGATAAAACTGATAGAAAAATGCGCTGGTTCGTCATCCAACTGATACGCGGTTACCGCATGTTGCTGAGTCCCTGGCTGGGTAACAACTGCCGTTTCTACCCGACCTGTTCCAGTTACATGATGACTGCTGTAGAGCGTTTCGGTGTGTTGCGCGGTACTGCTATGGGAATCAGGCGCCTGCTGCGCTGCCATCCCTGGCATGCCGGCGGAATCGATCAGGTACCGGACAAGGAGACCGGGCACAGTCATGGATAATCAACGCCTGTTTTTGTTTGTTGCCCTGTCATTTGTCATGTTGCTGTTATGGCAAGCCTGGATGGAAGACTATGGTCCGGTAACACCGGTCGAGGCACCGTCGGCCGAAACAGGCCAGCCTGCTGACTCCCCGGCAGTGATTTCGACAGACGGCCTGGCTGACGGCAGTGATCTGCCGAGTGCTACCGCAGACACGGTAAATCACGACAGCACCCTGCCGGAAACAGAGCTACTGGAAAAGTCCCAGTACATCGATATCGAAACCGACCTGTTTCACATCATGATTGATACGACGGGTGGTGATCTGCGGCAGGCTTATCTGCTGGCCTACCCGGCAACTACCGAGCCGGATTCCCCGCCTTTCCGCCTCTTAAATGACAGTATGCCCAACCTCTTTATTATACAGTCGGGCTTGCGCGCTGCTGTCGGGACCGAGCCGACGCACCACGTGGTGTATACCGCGGAGCAGACCAGCTACCGCATGGCCGAGACAGACGATGAACTGGTCGTGCCCTTGGTCTGGCGCAGTCCGGAAGGTGTCGAGGTAATCAAGCGCTACATCTTCCACCGCGGCAGTTATGCCGTCGACCTGCAGCATGAAGTGCACAATCACAGTGGTGCGGACTGGCACGGTCGGCAGTATCGCCAGTTGCAGCGCACGCAGGTTGCCGAGACCGGCCAGAGTACGTTTATCTATACCTATATGGGCGGTGTGGTCTACAGCCCGGAAGAAAAATACGAAAAGATAAAATTTGAGGACATGGCCGATTCGAATCTCGACCGCACCATCACGGATGGCTGGGCGGCCATGCTGCAGCATTACTTTCTCGGTGCCTTGATTCCGGAAAACGGTGAAGCGAATCGTTACTACACCAACACTCTCAGCAATGCCCGCTATGTGATTGGCATGATCTCACCGAACCGCGTGGTAGCCGACGGCAGTTCGGCGTTGTACGAAACCCGCGTCTTCATAGGTCCGAAACTGCAGGACGAGATGAAGCAGGTGGCCCCCGGCCTGGAGCTGACCGTTGATTACGGCCTGCTCACGGTGCTGGCACAGCCATTGTTCTGGTTGTTGAAGACCATCCATGGACTGGTTGGCAACTGGGGCTGGTCGATCGTTCTGGTCACAATGATAATCAAGCTGGCCTTCTACAAACTGTCGGAAACCAGTTATCGCTCCATGGCCAATATGCGCAAGCTGGCACCGCGCATGAAGACGCTCAAGGAACGCTACGGGGATGATCGCCAGAAGCTGAACCAGGCGATGATGGAAATGTACAAGAAGGAGAAGATCAATCCACTGGGTGGCTGTTTGCCTATCGTGGTACAGATCCCGGTGTTCATTTCACTCTACTGGGTATTGCTGGAAAGTGTAGAGCTGAGGCAGGCACCGTTTGCCCTGTGGATTACGGATATGTCGTCACCGGATCCCTACTACATTCTGCCGCTGCTCATGGGTGTCACCATGCTGATTCAGCAAAAACTGAATCCGGCGCCGATGGATCCGGTCCAGGCCAAGGTAATGATGATACTGCCGGTGGTGTTCACCGTGTTCTTTGCCTTCTTCCCGTCCGGACTGGTGCTGTACTGGGTTGTCAACAACACCCTGTCCATTGCCCAGCAATGGATGATCACGCGGCGCATTGAGCGCGGCGGGAAATAACTGCAAGCAGCCGCTGTGGTCAATCCGGCCACCGATACCATTGCCGCAATTGCCACGCCCCCCGGCCAGGGAGGCGTGGGTATCGTGCGCATCTCGGGACCTGATACACCGACGATTGCAACGGCATTACTCGGATGCCTGCCCAGCCCGCGCTGCGCCGAGATGCACGGCTTCAGGGAAGCCGACAAAACACTGATCGATGCAGGGCTGGCGTTGTACTTCGAGGCACCTGCATCCTTCACGGGTGAACATGTGCTGGAACTGCATGGCCATGGTGGCCCGGTGGTCATGGATTTGCTGCTGCAGAGGGTTTTGTCGCTGGGCGCCCGCTCTGCCCGTCCCGGTGAATTTTCCGAACGCGCCTATTTGAACAACAAGCTCGACCTGGCACAGGCAGAGGCCATCGCTGACCTCATTGAAAGCGGCACTGCACAGGCAGCGCGTGCGGCCGTGCGTTCGCTGCAGGGCGATTTTTCCCGGCGGGTAACAGCACTGATCGAGGCGTTGACGCGCGCGCGTATGTACGTGGAAGCGGCGATTGATTTTCCCGAGGAAGAAATCGATTTTCTCGACGATGACAGGTTGCAGCAGATGCTGGTTGGGCTGCGAACTGATGTCGTGGATATTCTCAGGCGCGCGCAGCAAGGGCAATTGTTGCGCGATGGTATGACGCTGGTGATTGCCGGCCGGCCGAATGCCGGCAAGTCCAGTCTGCTGAATGCCCTTGCGGGTAATGAGGCTGCAATTGTTACAGCGATTCCTGGTACCACCCGTGATGCCTTGCGCGAACACATCCAGATCGACGGCCTGCCCCTGCATATCATTGATACCGCCGGCCTGCATGCCAGCGAGGATCCGGTGGAACAGGCAGGCATGCAACGTACGCGTCAGGCGCTGGCTGAGGCGGACCGCGTGTTGCTGGTGATTGATGACCAGTCAGGTGTGACCCCCGCCGAAGCAGATATCCTGAACGAGTTGCCTGCCAACGTACCGCACACACGGGTCTTTAACAAGATCGACTTGACCGGGCGAGTTGCCGGCCGTTGCAGCAACACCGGGTTTGAGGCAGTTGCACTCTCCGCGCACACCGGTGCGGGGCTGGATGAATTACGTCAACACCTCAAGCAATGTGCCGGCTATAGTGAGCAGACAGACGGTGGTTTCAGTGCCCGTCGCCGTCACCTGGATGCACTGCAACGTGCCAGCCGGCATGTGGACGCCGGCATTCAGCAACTGGAGCAGTATCGAGCCGGTGAACTGCTGGCCGAGGAATTGCACCTGGCACAGCAGGTGCTGGGAGAAATTACCGGCGCAGTCAGCAGCGATGAACTATTGGGCCGGATCTTCAGCAGTTTCTGTATTGGTAAGTGAACTTCGCCGAACGTGTTTTACGTCAACTTATCCAAGCTTACGTTGTATATAAGTAAGTTAATGTTTATTATGTAATTATTAAACTATTCTCCAGACAAATATAGAATTAGGGCGTAAGCTAATTGTAGCTAACGTAAGCCTGAATAAAGAATGTAGTTTCTATTAAAAATCTATTATAAGGAGATGCTTACAGATCTGTCTGTTCGAAGGCTCATGCCAGCAGAGAAAAATCTAGATGTGACCGACATGGAGCAGCTCGATAGCAAGGGTGTTCACAGACAAGGCTTCTTTCTCAGGATTAACAGGTTCCCGAGATCGACCGGCTGGTTGAAGGCTTTTTTTTGTCTTCTTTCGGCCAATTCCCCTCTTGCCATTCCCGAACGATCAGCGAACGGCTACTTTGCCGCAACAGAAACGGACCTTCCCAACGTACTACCAAGCACGGCAAACTCCTGCCCTATACGGGCGGCTAGCGAACGGTAAGTTAATACTCGATTCCTGCCATTCGCACGATGTACATGCAGCGAAGTTTGTAAATTCTTTTAGGCTATGTAATATGATACTAAGCCTCTGAATTAAAGGTGATCAACATACAAACATGGCCTAAAAGTCGTAAGATAAAGCCGACTTTCAGCCACCATAATTTTATGGGTCAACTTGGCGGTAACCAGGAGGACAGTAGATAGAATCTCTTATGATACAGCCAACAGAAAATCCCAAAGAGCCGAAACTGGCTGTGACTGAAACGACGCCGATCGTTTATCCCAGAGGGGGCCTTCAGAAGTTGGCTGATCATCCATGGACCAAGTTCGTGCTCGCGATATTGGGGCTTGTGGTGCTACTAACAGGGCTTTGGAAAGGGGCAGAATCTCTCATAAAGAAAGCAGTTATTGATGCCGCTGGCTCGAAAGAAGTCTCTGCGCAACTACTCAAAAATCCATATTTCTTCCGTCAATTACCGAAAAATCCATATTTCATTGAACAGCTGATGCTCGCGATCGAAAAAAGGACTGAAACGTCTAGCGCATTGCATAGTTCTCGGGGGAAGATCGGTCCTATAGGCCCCCCCGGACCGGCTGGCGAAGTTGGGCCACGTGGGCTACAGGGACCGCCTGGCCCCCAAGGAGAGCAAGGACCAAAAGGTGAAGCGGGGGACGCTGGACCCCGAGGCTTAAGAGGACCAAAGGGAGAGGCAATTATTGCCCAGAATGAGAATTGTCAACAGATATGTGGTCGTTCCAGAAAGGATTGCAAGAACGGGAGCTACCAGGCTCCCGGTGGAAATTTTTTGATGGATGTCTCCTGCGAAACTCCCATGAACCCTGACAAGATCTTTACATGTAACTGCGTTACACGTAAGTGAATGTGGTATGTCCCCCCATAGTTCGCATAATAATGTCGTAAACTCGGGCGCATTTTTCATTCGCCACGCTCACACTACAAGTTCGCGTTAAACAGCAAATCATACTCAGTAATTCAATCTGGTTTCGTGAATAACATCTTCGGGGCCAGTTCCGACTATTCAGGTAGTTCAATGACAGCAACGGGTCGTAGATTGCCGATCCACATCCGTGCATCTCTAGGTCTGCTTACAGTACATAACGGAAGTTTACGGAGATTTTCTGTGCGTCCGTTTAGGGTGGCTTTCCTGTCCTTTAGTAATTCCTGATATATATTATTTAGTGTATTAAACTGGCACAGATGAATCAGCGCCCTGCTCTACTTAGCCGAACCTTACCGCAGTTTACTGTAGCTGATGTTGGCTTATGTTAGTGATTATGGGAGAAATCATTGAGGTGGTTTCTACCAGAAATATCATCAATCTGTATAATCCGTTGATTCTAAATAGATTCATAATTTTTGTATTGGCATGAACTTCGCCGAACGTGTTTTACGTTAACTTACCAATAATCTGTCAATTCCCGGGTAGGCATGAAGCTGTTGCTGATCTACGGATCGTAAAATGATTTCATTGCACGCATCATCAAAGCCGACCACTTTGCGCTATCATCCCGCTCACAGACGACACGACACACCTGGTGGCTAAAGGATGCTGACCCACCCCCACAAAAGATTACCTCGGAGACAGCCAGCGGTCGCGGTGGCCTGGCGGTGGCCATGGTTCCCGCTACTGCTGCTTATCGTGCTCTTTGGCGGAGAAGGACAGGCACAAACGCCAGAGGTTTCGAAAACGGAATTGCAGCAGGCGAACACGCGTGTCCAGTCCATTGACGGTCGCATCTCGATTGGTGGACTGCAGCTCTACCGCATATCCAACCTCAGCAGGGGGGCTATGCTTTACGTCCACGCCGAGATCACCTCCGGCCATCTCGACCCCCTGGTTGCTCTCCTCAAGCCCGATGCCAGTCTGGAGGCTCTCTCAAGAGAGTCACTGGACGAGCAGATCAAGAGCCTGTCACGTGATCACGACCCTCTGGAGGTCACCCGACAAATTATGGAACGGTACGCCCTTGCCTGGAACGATGATTATCAAGGGCATTACCAAGCAGCGTTCAGCATCGAGATACCTGCAGACGGAGACTACTGGCTTGCCGTCGGCAGTTCCATGGTTCGCAGCACCGCCGGCGGCTATCGGCTCATCGTCGGCGTCGATGCGCCGGAAGTGCTCTCCGGTCAACCGGAGAGCAGCGGCCCCGCGTTCGTTTTTTCCGGAAAGGACACGGGGGCGCTGGACCGGGGTATCTTTCTGGTCAATGATGTACTGAGGCCGGACCAGTCAAGAAGGTACTACAATCTGGCCAACCTGGCGGCAGGCCAGACACTCTACGCCTATGCCGAGGCAACCAGTGGCGATCTCAAACCGGTACTGACCCTCTATGATTACAGTGACAAGCCGGTGGCCTACGCGAACTTCTTTGCGACCGAGGATCGGGCGGTCCTGCAGCACCGGCTGCCGCAAAAGGCAGAACGCTACCGACTCGGGATTACCAGCCAGGGTCCTGCCGGCAAGGCAATGGCGGGTAGCTACCGCCTGCTGATTGGCCTGAACGCCCCGGAGGTAATGAACGGGAAAGGGGAGCCGACCGGCAGGGAGATCGTGCAGGAACCGATACCCGTCAGCATCGGCGTGAAGATGCAGCAACTCACGGCGGTGAACCAGAAGAGAGAGAACTTCAGCGTGGTAGCGACAGTCCTGATGCACTGGCGTGATCCCCTGCTTGCGTTTGATCCCGAGGAGCAGCAGGACCGGTTCAAGGTCTTCGTGGGTGATGCGTTCAGTAAGGAGATGAGCCGGCGGGGGCAGCCGTGGCCGCAGTACACCATTGTCAATCAG
>Ga0316190_10003918_pt1 | contig 10812 bp, 8 predicted proteins | sample Eddworburrow2_MG_FD_204929 | JGI IMG/M metagenome (GOLD analysis project Ga0316190, IMG submission 204929) | Coastal sediment microbial communities from Maine, United States - Eddy worm burrow 2 | ecosystem: Environmental > Aquatic > Marine > Coastal > Sediment | place: USA: Maine | collected... | reverse complement strand
TAGGAATGTACTCCCCAAGCCGGAGCAGTTGGCCTGGGAAGAAGCGGCCGCCTACGGATTGGCCACCGGCACCGCCCACCGGATGTTGCGGCGGGCCCGCCTCAACGCCGGTGATGTGCTCCTGGTAGTGGGGGTGGGTGGCGGTGTCTCCAGTGCTGGTCTGGCGCTTGGCAAGGCGATGGGCGCCACCGTTTACGTGACCTCAACCAACACCGACAAGATCTGTCGAGCCATCCAGCAAGGCGCCGCAGGCGGATTCAATTCAACCAACCAATTCGCCAAGGATCTCAAAGAAGAACTCGGACGAGGCGCGGATGTCGTGTTGGAGAATGTCGGTCCGGCCACCTGGGAGCAATCGGTTCGTTCGCTCGATCCGGGCGGGAGGTTGGTCACGTGCGGTTCGACCAGCGGCACCAAGGTCGAGATCACCGTGCCGTACCTCTTCTTCAAACAACTCGAGATCATGGGATCGACCATGTTCGACTACGACGAGTTCGCGGCCGTAACCGAGCTTGTGGGCAACGGCCGAGTACCGGTCGTAATCGACAAGATCTTCGACTTCGGTCAGCTTCCGATGGCCCTGGCCCGGTTGGAAGCCGGGCAGCAACTCGGGAAGATCGTTCTTCGGTTCTAGCCGGGTTGTCTCACCGGGCTCTATACTTCCCGGCTGTTCCGCCATCTGGCGCGCCTCTCCAATGCAGGGCTAACCTGTGCGACGCGAGCCAAACGGCGAGCAACCCCCTGGGGGCGTGGTGAAGCCTGGAGTTCACGCCGGCCTGTCAAGCCGGAGGTCGCGGGTTCAAATCCCGTCGTCCCCGCCAGTGGTTCTACATCTGCGCCCCAAAGGGTGCACTCGGCCAGGTAGCTCAGTTGGTAGAGCACAGGTCTGAAAAACCTGGGGTCGGCAGTTCGATTCTGCCCCTGGCCACCAGCAAGAACCCAGCAACGAACCGGAACGGTGCCAATCCGGGGCTGGTCGTCTGCTCGGAGTAAACCACCCAGAAGTGGTCCACTCTGGCGGCCACCAGCGCACGTAGACTCCTTCCTGTGAGTGAGTGGATCGAAACCGCTTTTGGTTCAATGACCGTCAGGCCCGACGGCATCCTGCACGTGGTGTTCGACTTCGACGAACCGCCCACTGAGGAAGCCACAGCCGAGTTCGTCGCGGCGCGCAACGATCTGGTGGGATGGAAACCGCCTCCTGTGATCGTGGAGATCGTTCACATCCCGTATGTGGATCGCTCCGTCAGAGGGTTCCTGATGGGCAGCCTCGTGCCGCCTCCGTGTCGGGCGGTGGTGACATCTGATCCCAGCTTCGCAAAGATGTTCCGGACCTACGGGCTCGTTGACCCTGCGGAAGTGCCCAGCAAATATTTCGCCACCATCGAGGCTGCGGTGGCTTGGATCCACAATCAAATCAACTAGCGGTGGTCCACCTCGGGACCGATCAACTGTGGATTGGGACAAAGGTCCCTGGAATCTCAACCGTCCCGCCGACATCATTGTGGATAACCGCTGCCCGGCGGCGTTTCGTGCTGCCATATCTGAGGAGGGGTTTCAGTGAGAGGCAAAGCATTTGGTACGACCGCGACAACGATCGGGGTTCTACTGCTGGCCGCCGGATTGGTGATGCTGTTCCTCATCATTCCCGGCATGGCCCAGTTCCCGGACGACGTTGACTCGACCCGCACGTATGAAGGTCAATTGAGTCTGATGCTCAACGCAGACGCACTGGCAACAATGGATTTGGCCAACATCTTCATTCGCGATGTGCCGGTGACCATCGATCGCCGTGTTGAGACTCTCCAGGTCGACGGCGAAAAGGCGCTCGTCCTCGACGAAGCGGTGATGTCCGGTCCGGCCGGCCCACTGCAGAACGCCACAGACGTCTATGCGATTGATCGTAAGACGATGGAGAGCATCCCCAACTTCACCGAGGATGCCAGAGTGACCGATCGCAAAGGCCTCGTGGTCGGATTCCCGATCGGCACGAAGAGCTCTCCCTACTCCGGGTGGAACGGCGATACGCTCGAGACCAATACGCTCAGCTTCCTGCAGGAAGAGGAGCATGAAGGTCTCAACACCTACGTGTTCACCGCGGCGTCCGGGCCCGACCTGATCAAAGACCCGGTCCTCCTGTCGTCCTTCCCGGCGGAGCTGCCGAAGGCCCTTATCGAAGGTCTGGTCCCCACGCTCGGTCTGCCGCCCGAGGCGATCGCCCAGCTCGGACAGGTACTGCCGCTGCTCCCGGATCCCATCCCGCTGGCCTACACCTACACCTACGAAACCAAATACTGGGTGGAGCCGGACACGGGTGTGCTAATCGACTACGACAAGATGGAGTCACGCTCGGTGGGGCTGAACCTCGGCGACCAGCCGGTGCCCATAGCAGAAGTGATGCACCTCGAGTATGCCCAGACCGCGGCATCTGTGGCCGACGCGGTGGCCGATGCCGAGGGGGCGCAGAGTCAGCTGTTCTGGCTGGGAACAGTCCTGCCGTACGGGCTGATGGCGGTTGGGGCGATCCTCGCTCTGCTGGGAATCGTCGCTCTTGGACGCAAGCCGGCCGAGACGGGTACCTCGAATACCTGAGCGACCGGACCGGTTGAGCTGCAGCCGGGAGTAGCCGGTCGCGCAGGCGTGCATTGATCCGATGCGGGCAGGTCCGGCCGCAGGTCGGCCGGCGCGCCGGCGTCGGTGGTCGTCGTCCGCCACGGGAAGCAGCAGAAACGCCTCTACCAAGCACGCACCGGTTTTGGAGCGTATGATCCCTCCCCGGAGAGGGAGGTACAACCGTGGACAACCGTGATAAGAACGCCAATCTGCCGGATGATGGTTCGTCGACCAGATTGCCGGCCGAGATCGCCGCGACACAAAAGGCGATTGCCGACGGTATCGAGAACGCGATAGGTATTCCGGCCAGCATCGAAGAAGAGATGATGCTGGAGGCGGCAGAACTTCTCGAGGTGGAGTTACCGAACGACTGAACTGAACCTATTCACCTGATTCGGGGGCGGCCACCGGTCCATCTGCATATTCCAAAGCGTCCTCGAACACAGCGACGTAATGCATTTCCCGATGGTTACGAGCCAGATCGAGCAACGCTTCGATGGCCCGTTCGGCAGCGACACCGACCTCGTTGCCGCGTAACGCGGCCACCTCATTCCCGAAATCTCGCGCCCGGCGGGTTGCTTCCTTCGCGAACGCTCCCCCTGGTTGGGTCTCCTCGTCTAAGGGGTACATTGCCCGCGCCGCCAATGCAGCATCTCTCTGCCCGCTGCCGTGCTCCTCGCGCAAACGTGTTTCTGCTGCAGTCCGGTCGGCGGTCGTCATGAATCTTCCTCCCTCATAAATCGCACCAACCCTAGGCCCCGGGAGTTCACCGGTGCGAGGAAATCCGCTCGGAATCTCGGGCAGTCCTGCTCAAACCACGAGTAACGTCGACGGTGACTCGAGAGGATCGCCCCCATGACCGAATCAGCTACCGGCGTCGTGACCTTCTTGTTCACCGACATCGAAGGGTCCACGCGGATGTGGGAGGTTGAACCGGAGGCCATGAGGTTCGACCTGGCCCGCCACGATCAGCTCCTGACCAGGACCATCGAAGACCACGGCGGGCACCTGTTCAAACACACCGGTGACGGAGTTCTGGCCGTGTTCGAATCACCGTCCCGCGCTATCGCCGCTGCGGCGGTAGGACAGATGGCCATGGCCGGCGAGCAGTGGGCTTCGGGAGCCCACCTCAAGGCCCGCTTCGCAATCCATACCGGGGAAGCAGAGGAACGTGAGGGGGATTACTTCGGCTCAGCGGTCAACCGGGCCGCCCGTTTGCTCGATGCCGCTCATGGCGGCCAAACGCTCATCTCCGAATCGACCGCCGGACTCGTCCAGGACTCGATGGCCCCGGGAACCGCCCTGCTTGATCTGGGAGAACATCGTCTCAAGGACCTGGCGCGCGCGGAGCGGATCTACCAGCTATCCCACCCTGGACTGGATCTCGAGTTTCCGGCTCTGCGATCCCTGGAAGCCCTCCCGAACAACCTGCCCGTTCAGCTCACCAGTTTTGTCGGGCGGGAACAACAGTTGGCCGAAGTGGAATCCCTACTCGACGACCATCGGCTCACAACCCTGACCGGAGTAGGAGGGGTTGGCAAGACCCGGCTGGCTCTCCAAGCCGGGGCCAACCTTCTCGACCAATACCGGCACGGTGTCTGGCTGGTGGAACTGGCCCCATTGACAGAAGCCGATCTATTGCCCAAGACAATCGCATCGGCTCTCGGTATTCGGGAGGACCCCAACCGGCCGATCGTTGAAACGCTTGTCGATTACCTTGAGGAACAACGCGCCCTGATCATCCTCGACAATTGTGAACACTTGATCGAACCGGTGGCGGCTTTATCCGATCGCCTGCTCCGCTCATGTCCGCTCCTTCGAATCCTCGCAACGAGCCGCGAGGGCCTGGCCATCAGCGGAGAGCGGATCTGGCAGGTACCGGTTCTGGACAACCCCGGCGAGATCGAAGCCATCGATCGCCTTGCAGAGTATGAGGCCGTGCGGCTCTTCATGGACAGGGCCAAAGCCGTCCGACCCGACTTCGAGCTGACCGAAGACAACGCCGACGCCGTCTCTGAAATCTGTCGCAGGTTGGACGGAATCGCCCTCGCTATCGAATTGGCAGCCGCCCGCTTGCGGGTGTTTTCGGTCCAGCAGGTCGCCGCCCGGCTCGACGACCGATTCCGGCTCCTCACCGGCGGCAGCCGTACTGCCCTGCCCCGCCAGAGGACACTGGCCGCCACCATGGACTGGAGCTTCGGCCTCCTCACAGGAGGAGCCCAGCTCCTCCTCCGGCGGCTTTCGGTTTTTCAGGGGGGCTTCACGTACGATGCCGCCGAGACGGTCTGCAGCGACGATCTCCTCGACGAGACGACCGTACTCGACCTGCTCACCGAACTGGTCGAAGAATCCTTGCTCCTGGTCGAGCAGGGGCTGGAGATGAGATATCGAATGCTGGAAACGGTTCGCCAGTACTCCCAGGACAAACTCGCCGAGGCCGGCGAGGCCGACGAGATCCGTCTCCGACACGCCCTGTTCATGCTGGAAATGGCCCAGCGCGGGGAAGCCGGCCTGCTGGGTAGAGATCAAGCAGCATGGGTCCGGGCACTTCAAGAAGAGCGAGGCAATGTACGCGCGGCGATGGCGTGGACCCGTGACGCTGGTCGGCCCGATATCGGATTGCGAATCGCTCGATGGATGGGCCGGTTCTGGTGGCAGCATGGTCCCTTTCCCGAAGGCCGCCGTTGGTTGGAGCTGATGCTCTCCGACGCGCCGGACGAGCCTTCCTCGGACCGTGCCGAGGCGCTTCGCTGGACTGCCATGCTGGCGCTTCACCAAGGCGACCTGACCGACGCAGGGAATCTTGCCCGCCAGTCATATGACACCTACGACGCGGTCGGGGATGCAACGGGCCGCGGTCTCAGCCTGATTGCGATCGCCTTCGTCGCCTCTGGTCGCGGAGACCTCGAGACGGCTATCACGAAACTCCAGGAAGCTCTCGAAACATTCGAGGCGCTCGACGAGCCTTTCTGGGCCAACATTGTTCTTGCCAATCTGGAGTCGTTGGTGGGAAGGATTGGCGACCCCGACCGTTCGGCCGCACTCGCCCTACGGATGGTGGCGTCGGCTCAGCGTCTGCACGATGACCGGCTCGAAGCGCTCGGTCGGTCGGCACTGGCTTGCCACGCTTTGCGGCGAGGAAACCTCGAGGAATTCTGGGCCGAATACCGAAGAAGCCTGGCCTGCTATCGCGTGTCGGGACAGCACCTCTGGCGCGCTCAAGGGACGGTCCATGTCGCCTGGTCTGCACTCTTGATGGGGTATACCGACATCGCCGAGGGCCTGGTCGATGAGTTCAGCCGTTTCTCTGAGGAATCGCACTATCCGGCCGCCCCGGCACTGCTCGCCCTTATGAACGGCATGGTTGCGCTCTACAAAGGCGAGCTGAAGCACGCGGACGGCCAGCTGGAAGCCGCCTCTGCGAGGTTTGAGGAATCCGAGATGATGGAAGAGGCAATCTATGTCCCGGCTTTGCGCGGCGAGGTCGCCCTGGCCGGCGGGGATTTGGACACCGCCGAGCGGCTGGGCAACCAGGTGCTCGACAGCAGCACTGATCGCGGCGCGATGAGTCTTGAAATCGTAGCCCTGCAATTGCTGGCCAAGGTCGCCATGTACCGGAAGGATCCCAAGGAAGCCCGCCGCTTCTTATCCCAAGCCCTCGAGCAAGCAAACCAGGTTTCCGACTTCAATGAGTCCCTCAACACCGCCGAGGCCATTGCCCAGTTGTTCCGACTCGAAGGCCGCTACTACGAGAGCGCCCGTCATTACGCCGGCACCGACCATCTCAGGCGTGGGATCCGCCTCGCCCGCACCTGGTTCGCGCAGGTCGAGTTTGAACAATCAATGATGGACCTTCGTTTGGAATTGGGCGACGAGGTGTTCGAACGGGCCTCAAAAGAAGGCCGCGCCATGAACCTGGAGGAACTGATCAAGTACCCACAGCCACAAGTGGCAAGTGGCCGGTAGCCCTCTCTGTAGCCATCATCCCATTTCACAGCAGACGGCCGATAGCGGACGGCTAGTTACTGTATGTGACCGCGACTGCGGGGGCCCAGCGCGCCGCCATGCTGCTGTAGCTCTCCATCGCTTCTTCCAGGTCGCCCATCTCGAGTGCCTCGATCGACTTCCAGATATCATCTGCGCTCTCGTCGAGCACGAGGTCTCCCTCCGAGAACAGGTCGGCAACGCCGCCGTAGTCGAGTTCCACCATCGAATCCTCCGGAAAGTCATCCAACCACTCGGCCAACTCCTCGACGTCATCGGTGACCGAGCCGTCAAATCCGGCCTCTTTGAGAGCCATGAGCGCCCGTTCGAGCCTCTGGGACGACAGTGTCAAAAGGGTTCGGTAGCGAAGCTGGAGATGATCGGCGGCCTGGACGAGCTCACGTTCCTCGGGGCCGAAGGCGGAGAACCAGCGCAGAGGCACATGCCAAGGCGCCGTCAGGATGTGCGACCGTTCCGCCGGTCGCTTCTCGTACAGACGCTGCAGCTCCCGACCGGCTCGGCGAGCAGTGCTCTCCGGCACAATCAGATCACCACCGATCTCTCCGTACATGTTGTGAAAAGCCAGCAAGCCTTCCAACACCCGAAGACGGGGGTGCCGGGGACACACAAACCGCCGCCCCGACCATTCCGCATGCAGTGCGTCTTCGTGCATTGACTCGCTCAACAGACCGTACCGCCCGGCTCGGAGCGTCTGGAGGGCTCCGGAATGGGGCGCGGGTTCCTGCGCCGGGAATTTCTCCGCCGCAATGTAGACCCGGAGGAACGATGACGGTGTCATGGCTCCGGATGCTAACGAAGCACCGGGCCAAGCTCCGGCTATAAGGACTCACGCCGTCCGCGTGGCCTCCGGCGGGCCGCGCTGCAAGAGGGTCCCCCCGTTAGACTGGCCCCTGCTCGCCCTCCGAAAGGACAAACGCACATGGGCGTATTCTCAATGGTCGAAAAGACCGGCCACGAGCAGGTCCTCTACGGCCACGACCCGAAGTCCGGCTTGCGGACCATCATCGCAATCCACTCAACAGAACTCGGTCCCGCTCTCGGCGGGACCCGCTTCTATCCGTACGAAAGCGAAGAACAGGCATTGTGGGATGTGCTCCGCCTGTCACACGGCATGACACTCAAAGCCGCCGCGGCCGGTCTGGACTTGGGCGGCGGGAAAGCGGTCATTATCGGAGATCCCCGACGAGACAAGAACGAGCGCCTCTGGAGGGCGTACGGCCGCATGGTCGATTCGCTCAACGGTCGGTACATCGCCGCCGAAGATGTTGGCACCACTGCGCTCGATCTCGCCATGGTCCGCCGCGAGACCCGCTGGGCCGCCGGCGTACCAATCGAGGACGGCGGTTCGGGTGATCCCTCTCCTGCCACCGCTCGCGGGTTGCTGGCCGGTCTCAAAGCAATCGCCGACTTCCTCTGGGGCTCTGAAGATCTGCGCGGCAAACGGGTTGCCGTCCAGGGAGTCGGGAAGGTTGGCTACCACTTCACCGGGCTACTCAAGAACGAAGGGGTCGATGTGGTCGTCACCGACGTGTACGAACCGGCCATCGCTCAGACCGTCAAGGACTTCGGAGTCAAAGCCGTAGGGCTCGAGGAGATCATGACCGTCGACTGTGACGTGTTCGCCCCGTGTGCTCTCGGCGCCATCCTCAACGAAGAGAGCATCCCGGAGCTCAACTGCGAGGCGGTGGCCGGGAGCGCCAACAACCAGCTGGAGAAGGAACAGGATGCGGTGCTTCTGGCCGAGCGTGGCATCCTCTACGCACCCGACTTCCTCGTCAATGCCGGCGGTCTCATCAACATCTTCGAGGAATTGCACGGCTATTCGGAAGCGAGAGCCATGCACCATGTCGACGCCATCGGCCGGCGCACGCTAGACATCCTGACGACGGCCAAGGAACGGGGCATCAACCCGCAGGACGCAGCCCTGCAGTTGGCAAACGAACGCATCGATGCGATCAGCGACCTCCGGCGGTTGTCACGAGGTGGTCTTGCGTGGACGGAAGTCGACGAGACGTAGAGGGAGGGTCCGTGGATGTAGTAGTGGAACTGATGGAGAACCACCGCGACCTGGGTCTCTCGGATGAGCAAGTCCTGGCGATGTATCGGACCATGCTCGAAGCCCGACGGCTCGACGATCGCATGTGGGCCCTGAACCGACAGGGCCGCGCTCCCTTCGTGGTGTCATCGTCCGGGCACGAAGGGGCCCAGGTCGCCAGTGTCATGGCCATGGACCCAGAAACCGACTGGTGCCTCCCCTACTACCGTGACGTTGGCGTCGTTCTGGGTTGGGGTTTCCGTCCGCTCGACATCTTCCTGGGTGTCTTCTCCCGAAAGGCCGACCCAACCAGTGGAGGACGGCAAATGCCGAACCACTGGTCACTCCGCGAACGTCGCATGTTCACCCACTCATCCCCGATCGCTACCCAGTACCCGCACGCCGCCGGAATCGCCTATGCGGTTCAGAAGAACGGCGGGTCCGGCGTTGTGGCCGTCTACGGCGGCGAGGGCTCAACATCCGAAGGTGACTGGCATGAGGCAATGAACTTCGCAGGCATTCATCGGCTCCCCTTGGTCGTCGTCATCGAGAACAACCAGTACGCCATCTCCGTGCCGGTTGCCGAGGAGGTGGCGGGCCAGGTCGCGGATCGCGCTCTCGGCTACGGCATGCATGGCGTTGCCGTCGACGGCAACGATCCTCTTGCCATGTACGCCGTTGCTCGCGAAGCCGTCAAACGGGCCAGGAGCGGCGAGGGCCCTACCCTCATCGAAGCCAATACGTATCGCTACTACGCCCACACGTCTGACGATGACGACAAGCTCTATCGCACCCGCGAAGAGGTCGAGTCGTGGCGGCGGCGCGACCCTCTCATCCTTCTCAAGCAGTACCTGATCGAAACCAGACTGATGAGCGAGACGCTTGAAGAACAGATGGAAACGGAGATTGCAGAAGAATTGGCCGAAGCCGTCAAAAAGGCCGAATCGGCCCCGGTGGGCGATGATCCGCTGGCCCGCGTCTACGCCCTCCCGATCACGCCCGAGGTTCCGGTCACGAACGTCGAAGTCGAACCGGCAGGCAAAGAGGTCAACCTCGTCATCGCCATCAACCAGACATTGCATGAAATGATGGCCGCCCATCCTGAGGCCGTGCTATTCGGCGAAGACGTCGCCGACCCGAAGGGCGGGGCCTTCAAGGCAACCAAGGGAATAACCGACGCGTTTGGAAAAGACCGCTGTTTCAACACGCCGCTAGCCGAGGCCCTGATCATCGGTTTAGGCGTGGGCATGGCCGCAGCAGGCAAGATACCGATACCTGAGATCCAATTCGCCGACTTCATCCACCCTGCCTTCGACCAAATCGTTTCCGAGGTTGCCCGAATCCACTACCGGACCAACGGCGACTGGACCTGCCCGATGGTGATCCGGGTACCCTACGGCGGCGGCATCCACGGTGCCCTCTATCACTCGCAGTCCATCGAAGCGTTCTACGCACATATCCCCGGGCTCAAAGTCGTCATCCCTTCCACGCCGGCCGACGCCAAAGGATTGCTGGTCTCATCCATCGAGGATCCCGATCCTGTCCTATTCCTCGAACCAAAGAAGCTCTACCGCCTGGCCAAAGGGCCCTATCCCGACGGCGACCACCGCGTTCCGCTCGGCCGGGCTGCCATCCGCCGGGCCGGCACGGATCTGACCATTGTGGCGTACGGAGCCATGTCCTACCTCTCGATTGAGGCGGGCGCAATCCTCGCCGAGCGAGGAGTATCGGCTGAAGTAATCGACCTTCGCTCCATCAAACCTCTCGACTGGCCGACGATCGAGGCCTCGCTGGCCAAGACGGGCCGTCTCCTCATCGTCCACGAAGACAACGAGTTTGTTGGGTTCGGTGCCGAGATCGCGGCGCAGGCTGCCGGTAAAGCCTTTGAACTGCTCGATGCTCCGGTGCGCAGGTATGCAACTCCCGACGTGCCGGCCTTCCCCTTCGCTTCAGAGATGGAGGCAACCGTGATGCCGAATACACAAGGCATCGTTCGCCACGCGCTGGAGCTCGCGGAGTACTAGTTGGCAGTTGGCAGTTGGCAGCCGAGCGCAGCGCGATCCGAGGGGGCAACTGACGACTGATAGCTGATGACTGACAACTGATCAGTCCCGTATCCTTGACCCATGCGGATCTTCGGCAAGGTACTCGTTGGTCTG
>Ga0316190_10003914_pt1 | contig 10815 bp, 8 predicted proteins | sample Eddworburrow2_MG_FD_204929 | JGI IMG/M metagenome (GOLD analysis project Ga0316190, IMG submission 204929) | Coastal sediment microbial communities from Maine, United States - Eddy worm burrow 2 | ecosystem: Environmental > Aquatic > Marine > Coastal > Sediment | place: USA: Maine | collected... | reverse complement strand
TCGGGACTGGACCATATCCTGGCGATGATCGCCGTCGGTCTCTGGGGAGCGCAGCTCGGCAAGCCGTCGATCTGGGTGCTACCGATCGCTTTCCCGATGATGATGGCAGCAGGGGCCATGATGGGTCTGTTGGGTATTCCTGTCCCCGGGGTTGAGATTGGCATCGCTTTTTCTGCGATCCTGCTGGGGTTGATGGTGCTGGCTGAGGTGCGACCGAAGCTCGCCGTTTCGATCGCAATGGTCGGTTTTTTTGCCATTTTCCACGGCCACGCTCACGGCACGGAGCTGCCGCCAGGGCAGAGCGGTCTTCTTTACAGTATGGGTTTCGTCATCGCCACAGGCTGCCTGCACGGTCTGGGGATTGTCATCGGCCTGGTGAAAGAGCTGCCGTTGGGACGACAGGCTCTCCGCGGAGCCGGGTCATTCATCGCGGTGATGGGTGTCGTTTTCCTCTGGAAGGCTTTGACATGAGAGTCTTGACAACGACTCTGCTTTTGCTCTGTTGGCCGGTTTGCGCCTCTGCCCACCTGGTGACCACCGGTCTGGGACCGGTCTACGACGGCATCGGCCACCTGGTCATGACACCGGAAGACCTGATCCCGGTGCTGGCGATTGCCCTTTACGCCGGCATGCGTGGTGCTGCTCCAGGTAGATATGCGCTGTTCTCCTTGCCACTGGCCTGGTTCGCTGGCGGCTTGCTGGGTGTTTCCTTCACCAGTTTGCCGCCCTTGCCAACCCCGGCGTTCTCGATTCTCATCATCGGTGTCCTGATCGCAGCGGACTTCAAGCTGTCTGACCGGATTTTCCTCGTTATGGTACTGGCTGTCGGTTTTATCCATGGGGCATTAAATGGTGTCGCCCTCAAGGGTAACGCCGGTGTCCCTGGGTTGATCGGTATCATGGCGACCCTATTCGTACTCGTTGCGCTCTTCTCGGCGCTTGTTGTTTCACTCAAAAAACCCTGGGCACGGATTGTGGTACGTGTGGCGGGCAGTTGGGTCGCCGCCATTGGCATGCTCATGTTCGGCTGGATGTTCCGCGGTCAGGTCTGAGAAATAAACTCTGCTGGAGGGCTGTTATGAAGGTTACAAAAGTGTTCGTTCTCTCACTGGTTGTCTCTGGTCTCCTTGGCCTATTAACGACACAATCATTTGCTCAGAGCGATGGCAAAGAGTGGTCAGACCCCTGGCGGTTCCATGTCAATCTCTACGGATGGTTGCCTGATGCTCCAGCGACAATAAGTGTGAATGGTAAGGAAGTCGTAGACGTTCCGGAGAATCTGGATACAGTTCTGGATTCCCTGAATGCGGCGGCCATGTTTGAACTGGAAGCTCACAAGGGGCCTCTCGTCCTGTTCGCCAACAATGTCTATTACAAAGGCACGTATGACGAGAATTTTACCGGGCCGATCACCGGCCTGGCCAAAAAATATGAGCTGCAGGAAGAAGTCTGGGTGATCAAGTACGGTGTTGGTTATGATTTGGGTACGTGGAATCTTGGCAAATCTGAAGATTCCCCGAACTTTAGCCTGATCCCCTGGGTTGGGGGGTTTTACTTTCATGATGACTGGTCATTGACAATCAAACCTTACGGTGAGCCTTTGAGTGGCAAGACAACAGGGACTTATGACTTTAACACACCGATGGTTGGTTTGGGCTCCCGTGTGATCCTCTCGGAAAAGTGGTATTTGAATCTCAGTTATGGCTACGGCGGTTGGGATGTAGACAGTGTCGATGAAATCTACGATTTTATCGGTAACGTCGGCTATCGCTTCAAAATGGGAGATGTCTCCAGCAAAGTAGTCGCTGGTTACAGGTACCTTTATTTCAATCGGCCGGATAATCGGGGCGTAGAATTAGAATTAACATGCAAGGGGCCGTTTATTGGGATTGGCTGGGAGTTCTAAGGTTTCAATCACCCCAAAAGGGCACTTATTAGAAAAAGGCCATTTTAATGAATTCCAAGCTTTTGATAGCGTTGGCTGTTTTTCTCATCCTCCCTTCTTTTGTCGCCGCAGAGATAGGGCCTGCGTTGTCCGGCCTGACCGGCAGTGCCAATGACGCCACGGCCGTCTTCTTTTCTCCTGCGGGCATCACCCGTCTCGACCAATCTGAGATGGTTGTTCAGGCGGCTTTCGCTTTCAAAGAGTCAAAATTCGAGGTCGACGAGGCGACCTACTCCGGTGGAAATGCCGACAATGATCAGCAGATTGCCGTCATCCCCGGGGTGTTCTACGCCAAGCCCCTGAATGAACGCTGGCACCTTGGTCTCTCGGTCAATGTCCCTTCCGGCTTTGGCAACGACTATGGCGACCGCTGGTCGGGGCGCTACCATACTCAAGAAAGCACGCTCGCCTTTGTCGCCGCAACCGGTGTCCTGGCTTACAAAGTGACCGACAAGTTTTCCTTGGCGGCCGGCCCTTACGCGATGTATACGGACTCAACCGTCACGGCGCGGGTCAACAACCTGCTGCCAGGCTACGGTGATGGCAAAGTCGAGCTGGAAGAAGACGGTGCAGATCTTGGTTTTGTCCTCGGTGCCATGTACCAGTTTACCGACACAACCCGGGTGGGCCTGACCTACCGGTCGGAGCTCAAGCCCGATCTCGAAGGAACGCCGACATTTAAAAATCTCGATCCCCTGCTGCGTGAGACGTTGGCCGCGGCCAATCTTCTCGGCACGGAAGTCGATGTGGACTTCACAATTCCTGCCATGGCGTCGGTTGGTTTCTACACCGAAGTTTCAGATCAGTGGTCAGTGACCGGCGACCTGGTGTGGCTTGATATGTCCGAATTCGGCATCACCCATCTCAGGGTTGAAGAGGACAGCGTTTCGGTGAGCGGTAAATTTCGCGACATGTGGGCAACCAGTGCATCCGTTAAATATCGTTACGCGGAGGATCGCGCTGTTTCGATTGGCGGACTATACGCCTCATCCGCTGTGACGGATGATAATCGTGATATCGGCCTGCCACTCGATCGGGTCATCGGCGCAGGGGTTGGCCTCGATTTGCCCATTCATGATTATCCTTGTCATATCAATCTGAACTATTTTGACCTCGGTGATGCTGAAGTATCGCAGGAAGGTGGACCACTGACCGGTGATTTTGAAGGGTCTTTCAGTAGTAACTGGGCGGTTATGTTGGATATTCAAGTCAAGCTGGCTTTCTAAGGGCAGGTCATTGTAAAATTAGCATTTAATGCTATTTTTTAAGTGATTATATGTATTTGGGGTTTCTGCCTTTGATATTCAAACGATGCCATTTTAAGAAACTTTCCAGACGGACCCTGTCTCCATTCGTCCGTTCTGCTCTGCTGTTTTGCGCACTCATCTTCACGTTCTTTTGGTTATCTCCAGCTGTTGTTGCGGCAGAGAGCTCAAGGATTGAACTCACTGCCGAAGAACAGGCCTGGCTGGCAGAGCATCCGGTAATCACTTTGGCTACCGGGAATGGTAACTATCCTCCCGCCGAGATCAAAAACCCTGACGGCACATGGTCCGGATTTAACCCTGAATTCTTTGAACAGCTCAGCAAACTACTCGATATCGATATCCGCTTGCATTACGGGGCATGGGCAGAGACACAAAAAAAAGCGATGAATGGAGAGTTGGACGGTCTGAGCATCGTTGGCAAGGATCCCAGACGGGATGTTATTTTCAATGCAACCGATACCATTTATCCCTCGTATTTTTCTGTTTTTTCAGCATCCAGAGCCGATCTTAAAATAAACAGCTTCACAGACCTGGACGGCCTGCGAATCGGGTACAAAAGGGGGGCTCGTCCCGCAAAAACCCGCCTGGAAAAACTTCCTGCGGCAACTGCCGTTCCCTTTGACAGTCATGAGGCCATGACCCAGGCACTGCTCAGGAAAGAGATCGACTTTATTGTCGCCTGGATGGGCTACGATCATTGGCGCAAACAGACCTTGCAGGGTACGATCGACAAGGTTTATCTGATCACAGAGCACCCTCTAGAAATGGTCAGTTACATCCGCAATGATTGGCCGGAGTTTGTTCCGATCATGAACAAGGCCATCGCTGCTCTCAAGCAGGAAGTTCTCCCTAAGACCATTGATAAATGGTTCGGCTGGTGGCCTACATCCCCCCAGGGCCGGTCAACCGACAGCAGTGTGCAACTTAGCGATGAAGAGCGCGCTTGGTTGAAAACAAATCCTATCGTCCGGGCGCGGGTCAGCTACTACCCACCGCTCATGGTCAAGAAGCCCGAGAGTTCAGGCATCGCTGTTGACTACCTGGAAAACATCAGCAAACGTTTTGGCTTTAGGGTGGAATTCATCCCTGATGAGATCGGTTTTCAGGAAGGGCTGAAGGACCTCATGAGTGAGAAGAAACATCTCGACTTGTTTCTCAGCTTGAATCGCACCCCGGAACGTGAGGGAAAAATCGCCTTTAGCGATACCTTTATCTCCATCCCCTGGGTTATTTACAGCCGGCAAGATGCTGAGTTTATCAGCAACATGGATGACCTCAATGGAAAGACTGTGTCGGTGGAGCAGGGCTACGTCATGTCGGACAATCTCGAAAAGGAGTACCCGTTTGTTCGGCTCCTGAAAGTTCCGACCTCACTCGACGCGCTACGTGCGGTCGCCACCGGACAGGCTGAAGCCTATATCGGCAACCTGTCCAATGCCAGCTGGCTTATTCGAGAACACAACCTGGATAACCTGAAAATTGCAGCACCGGCTCCCTTCGGCAATCACGACCTTGCCATGGGGGTACGCAGTGACTGGCCAGAGTTGTCATCGATCATCAACAAGGGGATGGCGGCCATGTCCCTGGCAGAGCGCAACGCCATCAAAAATCACTGGCATGCGTTGACGTACAAAACCGAGGTCGACTACACCCTGATGTGGAAGCTTTTGCTGGGAGCGTTCTTGACTGTCCTAGCTATCATCTACTGGAACAAGCTCCTCAGACAGCAAGTGCGAAAGCGTACTGCCGAACTCTCGGAAAGCGAATCTCGTTTTCGTGCAATTTTCGAGCAGGCTGCGGTCGGTATCGCGCATGTGTCCCCGGAAGGTCAATACCTTAGGCTGAACCAAAAATTTTGTGACATCGTAGGTTACTCGCATGACGAGATGCTTAATCTGACGTTCCAGGACATCACACATCCTGGAGACCTTGCTACAGACCTGGAACTTGTTCAACAGTTGATCGATGGGAAAAATGACTCTTATTCCCTGGAAAAAAGGTATGTCCGCAAGGACTCTTCCTTTGTTTGGATCAACCTGTCGGTCAAGATTGTCCGCCATGAGGATGGGACCCCGCGGTGGTTCGTGTCGGTGGTCGAGGATATCTCCGACCGCATCCGTATCCAGCAAGAGATCAAGAAAAGTTACGAATTCCTGAATCATCTGACCCAGGCCATTCCCGACGCGATCTTATCCGTCAAACTGCCGGAACGTACAGTGACCTGGTGCTCCGATACTTATGGGACACTGGGCTATGAAGCCAACGAATGTATCGGGGACACAACAGCCAAGTTTTATCCGACCCCCGATGAGGCAAAACAGTTCGGGACGCTCATGGACAAAGCCATTGCAGAAGGCAAAAAACTTGTCCAGACTGAACTCGAACTGCGGCGCAAGAACGGCGAACTCTTCCCGGCAGATGTCAAGCTCTCCTTTATGCAAGATGACGATCGTGTGACCGGTGTTACAGCATTACTCCGAGATATAAGTGAGCGCAAGCTGGCTGAAACCAAATTGCAGAAGAGCCATGACTTTCTTGAATATATACTCAGCTCTATCCCGGAAGCGGTTTTCTATGTCAAGTTGCCTGAACGTGTCATTGCCTGGGCAAATGATTCCTACAACATCATGGGTCTTGGAGAAAACACTGAACATCTTATGGGCCTATCGACAGAGGGCTTTTTCGCCAGCAAGGAGGAATACGCCCGATTTGGCAAGATCCAGAGACAAGCCATCGAAGAGGGTAAATCCTTCATGCACACAGAAGCGATGCTGCGCCATGAAAACGGGACAGTTTTTCCGGCGGATATAACGGGCACTTTTTTCAAGGAGAACGGAAAGGTCGTCAGCATCACCGCAATCGTGCGGGATATCACAGAAGCCAAGCTGGCCGAGAAGAAGTTCGTCGCTTACCAGGACCGCCTCAAGGCCCTGACCTCGCAGTTGACCATCGCCGAGGAGCAGGAACGCCGACGCATCGCAGAGAACCTGCACGATGAGGTCAGCCAGGCCCTTGCCATGACGCGCCTGCAGCTGGCGGCCGCGATCCGCGGCACCATCTGCGACGACTCCAGTCTGAAAGAGCAGCTTGATGAGATCTCCGGCTCGCTGCTCCAGGCGATCCGCGACACCCGGCAGTTGATCTTCGAACTCAGCTCACCATCCATGCACGAACTCGGCCTTGCGTCTGCTGTCATTGAATGGGTCGAAGAAAAGAAGAGACAGTTGAAGAATGATATCGATATTGCCATAGTCAATGAGCTGACCGGCACTGAGCTCGATGAAGATGAACGCACGATCCTGTTCCGAAATATTCGCGAGCTATTGACCAATACTTTCAAACACGCGCGGGCAAAGAAGGTCAAAATCACCCTGGTTTCTGATCAAGAAACCGTCCGGGCGACGGTTGAGGATGATGGTATCGGCTTCGATTCGGCGCAGGTACTGGACGGGTACAGCCTGGACGGGGGCTTCGGCCTTTTCAGCATCGAGGAGCGCATGAAAGACCTGAACGGCACGATGAAGGTCGAAGCCGCTCCCCACAAAGGCTGTAAAGTGACCCTCTCACTACCGAAAGAGATGGAGTGAAGACCATGCACGAACAGACCTCGATCCTTCTGGTTGATGATCATGCCATGTTGCGCAAAGGCCTGCGCGCGCTGATCGACCAGGAACAGGGCCTCTCTGTGATCGATGAAGCCGGAGACGGCCTCGAGGCGATCGAGAAGGCCCGGGAACTGCAACCGGATGTCGTTATCATGGATATCAACATGCCCCGTCTCAACGGCATCGAGGCGACCCGTCGGATCCTCTGTGAAGCACCGGAAACCCGTATCCTGGCCTTGTCGATCCATTCTTCGAAGCGTTATGTCGAGGAGATGCTTGATGCCGGCGTGGCAGGTTACCTGCTCAAGGAGAGCGCGCCCGAAGAGCTGATCTCTGCGATCTGCGCCCTCAGGGACAACAAAAGCTACCTGAGTCCGGAGATCACCGAAATCGTCATCGAAAAGGCCCGCGAGACGACCTCATCTGCCGCAAACGTCGCCGATAAACGGCGTGAGCCGGGCAAAAGGCATAGACCTGAACTGCCGGAGGGGATGATCCACCGTCCTGAGCTGGTTGAACGACTCGAGAATGGGCACCACAAGCTCCTGACCATGGTCGTGGCACCGGCAGGCTACGGCAAGAGCACCCTGGTATGCGACTGGCTGACTCGGTACGCCCGTCAGTCTCTCTGGTGGGAAATCGACCCCAAGGACAACGATCTGCGACGGTTTCTAAAGAGCTGGGTCGCCTTGACCACGGCACTCTTTGCCGACCAGCCGAGTTACCTGCCGGCCCTGGTCGAAGCAGCCAACCTGCCGCCAACCTCGATCCTGTCCGGGGCCATGGTGGCCGAACTGGAAGAATATCCCGGAGACCTGACCATCGTCTTCGAGAACATGAACCTGGTCAAGGACAAGTCGGTCTTCGACCTGCTGAGCCAGGTCCTGAAGAATCCTTTGGCATCCAAGCGTTTTGTCATCATCAGCCGACAGGATCCGTTCCTGCCGATCTCGACCTTGCGTGCGAACAATCAATTCAACGAACTCCGTACCGAGGACCTCAAGTTCACGGTCCGGGAAGTCCAGGCGTATTTGGAGAAGGCCTTGTCCAGGGAGGTCGATGCCGAGACTGCGGCGCTCTGGCAAGAGCGTACCGAGGGCTGGGTCTCCGGTTTGCAGCTTGCCGTTCATAGCCTTACCGGCCAGGAGACCGATGAATCCGAGAAGCAACCCAGCATAGGGCCGGTCAACTGGCGGACCCTTCTGACTAACCGTGAATACGACGTGCTGCTGCTTTTGCAGCAGCGTCTGCGCGACAAGGAGATCGCAGACCGGCTCTGCATCTCGACCGGAACGGTCAGGACTCACCTGAAAAACCTCTACAGCAAGCTCGATGCGACCAATCGCCGTGATGTCGTCGTCAAGGCGGAGAAACTCCAGATCCTGGACTGAACACCTCGATCCGGAAGCGATAGCTCTCCTCCAGACGTGACCCTGGTCACGGCTAAACAGCTTGAATCTAATGTCTTACCAGAAAATCTCCCCAGTTTTTCCTCCGTTTTGAGGCATAGATTATCCTCCTCCCCAAGGGTAATATCAAAATAATGGAAAAGGTTCACTCGTTGCTTCCGTGCGGTGGCTGTGCCGCCTCCTGGCAGTCGCCGCACTTTTTTTGATGTTATAAAGAATTCTAACTGTATGCGGAGTGGATATGACCACATTGAAACATTCGGCAGGTTTGAAATTCACCTCTCCGGCAGCCTACAGGATCTATGTCAAGGGTTTCCTCGATGAAAGTTGGTCCGATCGTTTCAACGGTCTGCAGATCGAGAACCAAACTTCGGCAACAGAGCCGCCAACAACCATTCTACAGGGGACACTGCTCGACCAGGCACAGTTACTCGGGGTTTTGAGCAACCTCTACGAGATGCACATGTCGCTGATCTCGTTGGAGCTGTTGGATAACGAATGATTATGAACCCTGTTTTTCGTGTCTGCAGCGACATTCCAGAACAGTCCTTGACAAACTCCGGAGGTGCCCCCGATGTATGAGAACCTGGCGATCCTGGCCGCATTTGTTCTTCTCTACAGCCTGGTCAGCGGAGGTCTTGAAAAGACACTTTTTAACGGCGCTGTCGTCTTCATGGCTTTCGGTCTGATTCTTGGGCCTCTGGGCCTGGGGGCATTGACTCTGGAAGTGGATGCAGAGCTTTTGAGCACCCTTGCCGAGTTGGCCCTTGCTATGGTCCTCTTTACCGATGCCTCCAACGCGAATCTCCGTGAGCTGAAGCACTCCTTCAAGATCCCCCAGAAACTGTTGCTGATCGGCCTGCCGCTCACCATCCTGCTCGGGTTTGTCACCGGCTACCTCCTGTTCGATGGGCTGGCCCTGCTGGAAATCGCACTGATTGCAACCATGCTGGCGCCCACCGATGCCGCACTGGGCAAGGCGGTGGTGACCAACGAAGCCGTACCGAGCAATATCCGCGAGGGGCTGAATGTGGAGAGTGGCTTGAACGACGGCATCTGCGTGCCGATCCTCTTCATTTTCCTGGCCCTGGCCAGCAGCACCGGCGCCGATGGCAGCACCTCGATGCTCGCACTGAAGCTGGTGGTTGAAGCGATTGGTATCGGCGCAGCCATAGGTGCTGGTTTGACTTTCCTGGCGGTACGTCTGTTTCCTCACTGTGCCGAACGAGGCTGGGTCACCGAGACCTGGCAACAGCTCTCAGTCCCGGCGTTGGCAGTCACCTGTTTCGCCGTGGCGCAGTGGCTTGGCGGCAGTGGCTTCATCGCCTGTTTTATCGGCGGCATGTTGTATGGCAAGCTTGCAAGCAAACATAAACATAAGTTTCTTCTGGCTGCCGAAGGGATCGGCGACACCCTGGCCCTGATCACCTGGGTGATCTTCGGCACGGCCGTCGTCGGCCAGTCGCTCGACTCTTTCAGTTGGCAGGTTGTCGTCTATGCTCTGCTCAGCCTGACTCTCATCCGTATGCTGCCGGTCTTCCTCGTCCTCAAGGGGATGAAGCTGACTACCGATGAAAAGCTCTTTATGGGCTGGTTCGGCCCGCGCGGGCTGGCCAGTATCGTTTTTGCCGTGATCGTTCTTAACGAAAACCTGCCAGGCGGCCATACGATTTCGATGACCGTCGTCTGTACCATCATCCTGAGTGTTGTCGGGCATGGCCTGAGCGCCAACCCGCTGGTCGCCGCACTCGCAGCGCGGCTTAAAAAATCGTCCGGTGGTTGATGGCCGACGCATAGGTGCCAGGAGAGAACATTTATATTGAACTCGGCATCGGTCTCGTTGTCGGCGTGGGGCAGACAGCTGTTGGCACCAATGCCTTCAAATGGTGCCAGGCGAAGGGGTGGGTGACCGAGATCTGGCGGCAGGTCATTGTTGTTGCGCTAGCCATTGCCTGTTTTGCCGTGGCACAGAGCTTACATGGCAGCGGCTATATTGCCGCTTTCGTAGGTGGCTTGCTCTTTGGATACATTGCCAAGGACGCGACGCACAAGCTGGTTTTGGCCTCCGAGGGTATCGGGGAGACGTTGGCCCTGATGACCTGGTTTGTTTTCGGGGCCGGTGTCATCGGTCAATCATTCCAGGCCTTCACCTGGGAGATGCTGGTCTATGCCTTCCTGAGCCTGACGGTCATCCGGATGCTCCCGATCTTTCTGTCGCTTTCCGGCACCGGTGAGAAAACAGCGTCGAAACTCTTCCTTGGCTGGTTCGGCCCTCGGGGCTTAGCGAGTATTGTCTTTGCGATTATTGTTCTGAACAAAGGCGTGCCCAATGCGAAGTTCATGGCCATGGTCGTTGTGTTGACGGTGTTCTCAAGCCTGGTTGCCCACGGGATCAGCGCGAATCCTCTCTCTGCTGCCATCGGGGCGAGATCCGGTGGAGAAGAGGAAAAGAACCCTTAGAGGGAATACGAGGATTGCTTAAAGCATGATCCCTGCAAAAGCCAAAGAACCATTCAAGACCGCCCTGGCAATGGTCATCGCCTATGGTATCGCCTTGGCTATGGACTGGGACAAGCCTTACTGGGCTG
>Ga0316190_10003913_pt1 | contig 10816 bp, 5 predicted proteins | sample Eddworburrow2_MG_FD_204929 | JGI IMG/M metagenome (GOLD analysis project Ga0316190, IMG submission 204929) | Coastal sediment microbial communities from Maine, United States - Eddy worm burrow 2 | ecosystem: Environmental > Aquatic > Marine > Coastal > Sediment | place: USA: Maine | collected... | reverse complement strand
GTCGCAGGTCTTCCTGGCAACCGACGAAGATCGCGAGGGAGAGTCGATCGCCTGGCATCTGCTCGATGTCTTGAAACCCAAAGTTCCCGTCCGCCGGATGGTGTTCCATGAGATCACGCCCGAAGCCATCGGCCGCGCCCTCGAGCAGCCACGAGACATCGACAACCGATTGGTAGAAGCGCAGGAGGCTCGGCGAATCCTCGATCGCCTGTACGGATACGAGGTGAGCCCGGTGCTGTGGAAGAAGGTGCAGCCCAAACTCTCCGCCGGCCGGGTCCAGAGTGTTGCGGTCCGCGTCATAGTTGACCGCGAACGCGAGCGGATGGCGTTTCGATCTGCTGCATTCTGGGATCTGGAAGGACTATTCAAGACCGGGGACGGAGACAACTTCCTGGCAACCATGGTGATGCTGGACGGGCGGCGGCTGGCGACCGGGAAGGACTTCTCCGAATCCGGGGAGTTGACCGGTGACGCTCTCCTCCTGGATGAGACTAAAGCCACTGCCCTGGCTGAAGGCCTCACCGAGGCATCCATAAAGGTCCGTTCGGTAACTCGCAAGCCTTACCGCCGTTCGCCGTATCCCCCCTTCCGCACCTCAACGCTGCAACAGGAAGCCGGTCGCAAGCTGCGGTTCGGGACCGCCCGAACGATGCGCTCGGCCCAACGCCTGTACGAAAACGGCTATATCACCTACATGCGTACCGACAGCACCGACCTCTCGGAGAACGCGGTGGCGGCCGCCCGACGTCAGATCGCCGACATGTACGGCCGGGACTACGTCCCGGCCAAACCACGCACGTATGCGAGCAAGGTCAAGAACGCCCAGGAGGCTCACGAGGCTATCCGACCCACAGGAGAGACCTTTCGCACCCCCGAGGAAGTGGCGGTCGAGATCGACGGAGATGAGGCAGCCGTCTACGAGCTGATATGGAAAAGAACGATCGCATCGCAGATGGCGGACGCAGTCGGTGAGAGCGTGCAGGTGCGCCTGGGCGGCGTCTCGGCGACGGGCGAGGACGCGGAGTTTGCGACGAGCGGCAAGGTCATCGAATTTCCAGGCTTCCTGCGAGCCTACGTCGAAGGTAGCGACGACCCCGACGCCGACCTTGACGACCAGGAACGGCGGTTGCCGCCGCTGGCCGAAGACGATCCGCTCGACCTCGACGAGATCTCGGCAAAATCGCACGAGACCAAACCACCGGCCCGGTTCACCGAAGCATCCTTGGTACGGCGTCTCGAAGAGCTCGGCGTCGGCCGCCCCTCTACCTACGCCAGCATCATCACCACCATCCAGGATCGCGGCTACGTATGGAAGAAGGCTTCGGCCATGGTCCCTTCCTTCACCGCCTTCGCCAAGGTGACGCTGCTCGAGCGGCATTTTCCCAACCTCATCGACTACGCCTTCACAGCCCGCATGGAAGACGACCTCGACTTGATCGCCCGGGGCGAAGAAGCGTCCGCTCCGTGGCTGGGGCGGTTCTACTTCGGAAACGGCAGCCCCGGCCTGCACAGCATGGTGACGGACCGGTTGGGCGACATCGACGCCCGGGAAATCAATTCGATCCCCATCGGCACCGACCCACAGGGAGTGGAGATCGTGGCTCGGGCGGGTCGCTACGGACCATATCTGCAGCGGGGTGAGGACTCGGCCAGCATCCCGGATCAGCTGGCCCCCGACGAACTGACCGTCGAAAAGGCCCTCGAGCTGCTGTCGGCGCCGAGCAGCGACCGCCAGCTGGGCACCGACCCGGAGACCGGACTGTCCGTATCTGTCAGGAGCGGACGATTCGGACCGTACGTGCAGCTCGGAGAGCAGGAAGAAGCCGGCAAACCAAAACGAGCGTCGCTTTTCAAAGCGATGGAGCCCGAAGAAGTCACGCTCGAAGTTGCCCTCCAATTGTTGTCCCTGCCTCGGGTCGTCGGAGTTGACCCGGCGGACGACCAAGAAATCACTGGCATGAACGGTCGCTACGGACCGTATATCAAGAAGGGCAATGAAACCCGCTCGCTGGAAAATGAGGAACAGTTACTCACGGTCGACCTCGACGAAGCTCTGGTCCTGTTGTCCCAGCCAAAGCGGCGGCGCGGCCAACCAGCCGCCACCCCGCTGCGAGAGCTGGGCAACGATCCTGTTTCCGGCAAGCCGGTGGTGCTCAAGAGCGGGCGCTACGGCCCCTACGTGACAGACGGAGACGTCAACGGATCGCTCCGCAAGGGAGACGACCCGGACAGCATCACGCTGGAGCGTGCCGCCGATCTGCTCCAGGCGCGCAGGGACAGCAAGAAGTAGCGCCTGGTTCTTGCGTGAGTTTGCTGCGGCGTGCGCAGGCTTCTCACGCCAGAACGGGGATGACGTTGTAGTCGGCCAGCACCCGGCGCCCGTCTTCAATGACGACGTGGCTCACGGAAGTGTTGGCGGGCACGCCCAGTCGCCGCCGAGCGGAATGATCCAATCCCAGGATGTCAGACACGTAACCGCGAATGGCTGCCCCATGCGAAACGATACCGATGTGCCCCTCGTGACGATCGGCGATCACTTCGGAGACCGCCCTCGTCATGCGGTCGCGCAACCCGGCCCAGGTCTCTCCACTGTCTCCTCGGGGCAGGTCTTCGTTGTGCTCGTAGATCCGATCCCACAGCTCAGGCCAACCGACCACAATCTCGTCGCGGGTTCGACCTTCCCAGGCTCCCATGCCCAACTCGACGAGCCCGGGGTGGGTGGCCAATTCTGATCCGTTGGCGAGGGCTTCGGCAGTTTGGTACGCACGCCCCAAGGGAGAGGCGTATACAACGCCAAACTCCCCATACCAGGCAGCTAGATCGGCTGCCTGGCGTCGCCCGAGGTCATTCAATCCGTTGTCGGTCTGACCCTGCCAGCGACCGGAATCGTTCGCAGCAGTTCGTCCATGCCGAACGAGACCCAGGACCAATCCCCCCTCCCGGAGCCGGCTCCGAGCCCAGCCGCTCACCGGCCCCAGATGTGCGGCATCGTTGAACCGGACCAGTTGCATTCGATCGCCGTCGGCAACCACCGTTGTCAGCGAAGTATTGGTCACCCGGGCCACAAACCGGTGAGGCTCGCGGAGCTCGAGCACCAGGCCCAGGACGGCTTCGATCACCCCGCCGTGGCAGACCACCAGCGCAGACTGGCCGTCCCCCAAACCGTCAAACAGCGCGTCCCGGGCGGTCAGGACTCGATTCACCAATCCGGACAAGGTTTCACCGGTCCCGCCCAGGGGCACATCCTGTCTGTCCCGCAGCGCAGATAACTCGTGGGCGAACCGTTCGCTGATCTCGTCGTTGGTGAGCCCGTCCCAGCCTCCGACATCCATCTCTCGCCAGGCTGCATCGGTGGCGTACGGCCGATCGAGCGCATCCGCGGTTTCCACGGCCCGTTCCATGTCCGAAGAGACCACAAGGTCGAAATGTTGGTTGCGGAGCCGCTCGCCAAGCGCGACCGCCTGCGAACGTCCCCGTGCGCTCAGCGGGCTGGAGCCGCGGCCCTGGATGATGCCGGAAGCATTACCGGTCGACTCACCGTGACGAAGAAAAGTGATGGAGCGCATGAACTAACGATGGTACCGCCTGGTTCGAAATCCGCAGCCAACGGACTCTTCCGCCTGGTTCGAGAACCGAGACTCGAGAACCGTGACTGGTGACTCAGGCGATGAACGCTGAAGCGAAGATGAGACTGACGATCGTCATCACCTTGATCACGATGTTCATGGCCGGACCCGCGGTGTCCTTGAATGGATCCCCGACCGTGTCGCCGATCACCGCAGCCTTGTGGGAGTCGGATCCTTTGCCGCCGAAAGCGCCTGCTTCGATGAACTTCTTGGCGTTGTCCCAGGCCCCGCCTGCATTGGCCATGTAGATGGCCAGCAGAAAGCCCGTGACCAGTGCCCCGGCCAGGAAGCCCCCCAGGGCCTCCACATCGATGAAACCAATGACGATCGGGAAAAGAATGGCAAGCGCTCCAGGCAATACCATCTCCCGCAGGGCGGCGCCCGTGGCAATGTCGACGCACTTGCCATACTCGGCCTTGACACCCTCGCGGCCCTCCCGCAGCCCCGGGATCTCCCGAAATTGCCTGCGTACTTCTTCGATCATCTTGTTGGCAGCGCGGCCGACTGCGTTGATGGTCATCGCCGCAAACAGGAAGGGGAACATGGCTCCCAGGAAGAGGCCGACGATGGTGCCGACATGGGTGAGATCAATCGACTCGAGTCGCACCGCCTGGGTGAACGCTGAGAACAGCGCCAGGGCAGTCACCGCGGCCGAAGCGATCGCAAAACCCTTGGCCATTGCAGCTGTTGTGTTTCCAAGCGAATCGAGGGCGTCGGTAGCCTCCCGAACGTCGGGCGACAGGTGCGCCATCTCGGCAATTCCGCCGGCGTTGTCGGCGATCGGCCCGTACGCATCGACCGCAACCGTTATGCCCAGGGTGGCGAGAACGCCGATGGCGGCGATGGCGACGCCGTAAACTCCCCCGCCGTCGCCGAGCGCCCAATCGCCGGCCCAGAAAGCACCGAAGATGCCGACGGCGACGACCATCACGCTGAAGGCTGCGGAACGCATGCCTTCGGCGATGCCGGCCAGAATCACCGTCGCCGCGCCGGTTTCAGCCTGGCGGGCGATCTCTTTGACCTTCTTGTAGTGGTCGGAAGTGAACCATTCGGAAATCTGGCCGACCGCCATGCCGACCACCAAACCGATCACGACGGCCACGAACAGACCGATCGGGTTCGCGACCCCTTGATCTCCGCCGAAGACCCAGAAGGAGAGCCCGAGCACACCGAGCGCGGTCATGCCCGATGCTGCCCAGGTTCCGCGATGGAGACCGGCGGCCAGGTTCTCTCCGGTTGCGCGGACGAGGAAGGAACTGGCGATCGAAGCGAGCATGCCCAGGGCCGCCACGGCCAATGGAAAGATCACTGTCCCCGAGAGGAAGGAGCTTCCTTGGAAAACAATCACCGCATAGACGATCGGGGCAACGAGGGAACCGACGTAGCTTTCGAACAGGTCGGCGCCCATTCCTGCGACGTCACCCACGTTGTCACCGACGTTGTCGGCGATGGTGGCCGGGTTGCGGGGATCGTCTTCCGGGATCCCCGCCTCGACTTTTCCGACCAGATCAGCCCCAACGTCGGCAGCCTTCGTGAAGATCCCGCCACCCACTCTGGCGAACAAAGCTATCGAAGAGCCACCGAGACCGATGGCAGCCAGTACGTCGGCCCACGTTGCGTCGAGGTTGCCGATACCGAGCAGTTCGGTGTTGAACAGCCAGAATCCCAGCGCAACCCCGAGCAGTCCAAACCCGGCAACCGTGAATCCCATCACGGCTCCGCCCCGGAAGGCGACAGGCAACGCCTTGGCGACTCCCCCAGTCCGAGCCGCTTCAGTCGTTCGCGAGTTGGCGGCGGTGGCAATCCGCATGCCGACAAATCCTGCCCCGCCTGAAAGCAGGGCACCAAACACGTAGGCCGCCGCTTTCCAGCCTCCGTCGGGCAGCAACGCCGCGATCAACACGGCCAGGATCACAATAAAACCTGCTACCCACGTGTACTCGCGGCGCATGAAAGCGTCGGCACCCTCCCGGATGGCGTTCGAGATCGACACCATCACGTCCGAACCGCGGTCCATGGCCAACACCTGACGGGCGAAAACCACGGCCAGGCCCAACGCCATCACCGCAGCCACGATGGCCGCTATCAAAAAGAAGTCGGTTGACATCTCCCCCTCGATTGCTTGCCGGCACGGGGAGTATATAGAGACAAGCGAATGCCCACCAAGACGACGGCTATTCCTCCGATGCGTCGCGCTGGGTAGCGTCCTGCTCGGGCGAACCTGTCACCGGCGAATCGAGGATCTTGCCCATCGATGCAACCGATGCCTCTTCGGCCGCCTGCCCGTCGTCGAGAGGTTGCTTCCGCAACATCCGATTGAGAATCAACGGCGCGAGCAGGGTGGTCACGACCACCATCAAGACCACGATGGCGTTGTCACCCGGGCTCACCACATCGCTCAACTCGCTGGCCCCCAACGCGGCGAAGATCAATCCGACTTCTCCACGGGGCACCATGCCCACCCCGACGATTTTCCGATTGACTCCCTTCGACAGGACCCCGAGGCCGGCCACGAACTTGCCGACAATGGCCAGAAGCGAAATGACCGCACCGGCCAGCAGCACCTGGGGATCTGCCAGTGCCTTCACGTCAATCTGCGTACCGATGAACAGGAAAAAGATGGGCACGAACAGGAATGAGATCGGCCGGAGCTCGGCTTCGATTCGGTCCGAAAAATCCGTTTGACCGGCCACCAAACCGGCCGCAAATGCCCCGACGATCGGTTCGAGCCCGGCGAAGTGTTCGGCGGCCAAACCGACGGCAATCGCGAAGACAAACGACCCTACGACGAAGCTCCCCTCCACCTTGAGAAACTGCAGAAAGCGGAAGAAATAGGGAGCGACCACATGACCGACCGCGACAACAACGAGGAGAAAACCAATCGCCTTGGCCGTGATGATCAGAATTGTTCCTGAAGAGAATTCGCCTTCGCCCCCCAGTAATGCCACAACCACTCCCAGAATGATGAGCCCTATCACGTCGTCGATAACCGCCGCGCCGATGATGGTCTTCGCTTCGTCGGTGTGGAGGCGGCGCAGGTCGGCAAACACTCGCGCAGTGATCCCCACACTGGTCGCCGTCATGGCCGCGCCCATGAAGAGAGCCAGCTCGGTTGATCCGCCCCCGATGGAAAGCAATCGGACCGCGAAAAACCCAAGCGCAAAAGGAGTTATCACGCCCACCATGGCAACGGTCAATGCCGAAGCCCCCAGCCTCACAAAAGAACGAAGATCGGTTTCGAGCCCGACTTCGAAAAGGAGCAGGATCACACCGATCTCGGCCAGCGTTGAAAGCAGGCCCCCGTCATTCCCGCCCACCCAGCCGAGCACACTCGCCCCGATCACAGCACCGATCAGCAACTCCCCGATCACAGCCGGTTGGTGAAGCCGGGCCATAAGCTCGGCGCCGACCTTGGCCGCGATGAGGATCACCAACAGCTCAACCAGACTTTCGAAGACTTCCACCCTCACTCCCAAACAGGGGACCAGGCAGATGCTAGGAGACTCTGCGGCCCCACCGGTTCATGGACTCCCGATAAATCGACTGCCCCCCTACAGTCCCCATTCCGATGAAACCAATTCGCCTCACGGCAATCCTCCTGGCAACGGCAATTGCGGCAGCCGCGTGCACCTCGGCGACCGAACCGAGCACGACCACCACGGCTCCCACCACCTCCACCAGCGCGCCTACGACGTCGACCGCAACGCTTCCCGAGACGACCGTTTCGCTGGAACTCGCCGATGCCCCGACGGGTCTCGATGGGGCCGTCCTGGACCTGTATTCCTACGCCGCGGACCCGTCCGCCGGAGAGGCTCCAGATCTGCCGGCCGGCCTCACCGCTCAACTCGCCGATCTCGGAAAGACTCTTGGCGAGATCAGCGTGTCCGGCACGGTCACCAGCGGCCAGATTCTCGAATCGCAAGTGGCGGTTGTGGTAGCCGACGAGGACGTCGTTCTCGCCGTAGCGGATCAACCCGATGTATGGAGGATTGTCGGAGCCCGGCTCTCGAGATTCGGCCAAGCAGCCTGGTACGGCGAAAGTCCCCGACTGGCGCTGGTCATCGGATCTGATGCCCGGCCCGGCCAAAACCCGCTCGGTTATCGGGCCGACTCCCTACACGTGGTTGGGGTCGTGCCTGCCACCGGGCAGGGAGCCATCGTCGGGATACCTCGAGACTCCTGGGTGGAAGCTTCCTACGGAGGCAAGAACAAATTCACCAATGTGATGGCGTCGCGCGGACCTGAGGTAGTGCTCGAAACGGCCCGCAACCTCACCGGTCTTCCGCTCGAGGGTTATCTGATCACCGGGTTTCTCGGCTTCGAGGGCTTGGTCGACGCCTTCGGCGGCTTCGAGTTCGACGTTCCGTTCGCGATGAACGAGCCAAAGTCGAAAGCCTTCTTCGACGCCGGGTTGCAGTTGTTTGACGGAGCGGACGCGCTCGCCTTCGCTCGCAATCGCACTGTGTCCGGTGGTGACTTCACTCGCAGTCTTCACCAAGGACAACTGATGGTTGCCGCCCTCGGCAAGGCCCAGACAGTGGGCATCGAAGGATTGCCAAAGCTGCTTGAACTGTTCGTCGCACATGCATGGACAGACTTGCCAGCGGAAAGCCTCCTGACTCTGGCCGCCTCTGCGTACGAACTGGATCGCGAGATCCTCAGCAACGTCGTCGTCGACGGACAGGTGGGGACCGCCGGTAAGGCCAGCGTCGTCTACCTGACCGATGCTGCGTTCGCCACCTTCGCCGACCTCGCCGACGGAGTGCTGGAAGAGGAGTAAGCCCTCACCGGGGTTTGTCACGCGGAGATGACAGACTGACTCTCCATGGACCTCGACGCATTGGTACAAGCCTGGGTTGAAAACCCGGATATGGAGGGTGACCTTGCGCATCTCGAGCGTCTCCCCAGCCGCCCGGCCATCTTCGGCGATGTCAACCCTCCTCTGCCCGGGGCGCTCACCCAGCGTCTGGCCGAGCAAGGCGTCCAGCGCCTCTACCGACACCAGGCCGAGGCGGTGCGGTCGATACGGGCAGGATCGCACACCGTCCTGGTTTCGGGTACCGCCTCCGGGAAGTCGCTCGGCTACCAGATTCCGATAGCCGAAGCGATCCTCGCCAACCCACGCACGTCGTCACTCCTCGTCTTTCCTACCAAGGCACTTGCCCAGGACCAACTGCGCAGCCTGACCGGCCTGCGGATTCCCGGGCTGGTAGCCGCCACCTACGACGGAGACACTCCGACGGAGGACCGCCTCTGGGCAAGACGCCACGCCAACGTGATCCTCACCAATCCCGACATGCTCCACTTCGGCATGCTCCCCAACCACGGGAAGTGGGCCGACTTCTTTCTCCGGCTCAGATACATCGTGATCGATGAGATGCACATCCTGCGCGGCATCTTCGGCAGCCACGTCGCCCACGTCGTGCGCCGTTTGCGCAGGATCGCCGCCCACTACGGCGCCGAACCGACCCTGGTATTCACCTCGGCCACGATCGGCAACCCCGGTCAGCTGGCGGGGCGATTGAGCGGCCTGGAGGTAGAGGTCCTGCCGGGCGACGATTCGCCGCACGGCGCAAAACTGATCGCTCTTTGGAATCCGCCGCTGGTCGAAGAAGGACCGCGCCGTCGCCGCAGCGCGATGGCGGAGGCCACCGACCTCTTTGTGGACCTGGTTCGCAATCACCAGCACACGATCGTGTTCTCGCGGAGCCGCAAAGCGACCGAGCTGATTTTCACCTGGGCAAAAGATCGACTCGGGGAGCCGTTGGCGGAGCGTATCGCCCCGTACCGGGGCGGCTACCTTCCGGCAGACCGCCGCCGCATCGAAGCTGCCCTGTTTGCCGGCGATCTGCTCGGCGTCACGGCCACCAATGCTCTCGAGCTCGGGATCGATGTCGGGAACCTGGACGCGGCCATAATCAATACGTTCCCGGGAACCCTGGCTTCTTTCTGGCAGCAAGCCGGCCGGGCCGGTCGCAGCCAGAAGCATTCCATTGGCGTGCTGGTAGGCGGAGAAGACGCACTCGATCAGTACTACATGACCCATCCCCGCCAGCTGTTCACTCGACCGCCGGAGTCGGCGGTCATCAATCCGGACAATCCCCTGGTCGTCGAAGCTCATACTGCATGCGCGGCCCATGAGCTGCCTCTCCAACCTGAAGACCGGGAGTTCCTCGGCGAAGGTATGGAGGAAGCGGCCAACCGTCTGGTTCAGGCAGGCGATCTGCGCCTCCGGGAAGGCCGCCTGTTCTGGGCACGTCGCTCCCGCCCGGCTGGGTCGGTCAGCATCCGGAGCTCAGGCAGATCCCCGTTTTCGGTCTTCGATGCCGCGGCCGATGAGTTGCTCGGAACCCTTGAAGAGAGCCAGACGTTCACCCAGGCACACCCCGGCGCGGTCTACCTCCACCAGGGGGACACCTTCGTCGTCGACCGGCTTGACCTGGCCAACCGGGAGGTGCGCGTGCACCCCGAAACGGTCGGCTACTACACCCAGTCGCAGGAAGAGAAGTATCTCGAGATCCTGCAGACCCGCGATCGGAGGCCGGTGGGGCGCCTCATGCAACATCGCGGTTCGGTGCGCGTCGAGAGTCATGTCGCGGCGTTCAAACGGAGGAAGATCGGCTCAGGGGAGGTACTCAGCTTCGAAGCCCTCGACCTGCCCCCGGTCGAGTTCGAAACGGACGCAGTGTGGTGGACCATCCCGGACAACGTCTACCCAGCCGCCGGGGTCAACCACCTCGATGTGCCCGGGACGCTCCACGCGGCGGAACACGGGGCGATTGCCATGTTGCCGCTCTTCGCCATCTGCGATCGTTGGGATATCGGCGGCCTTTCCACCCCTTTCCATCCCGAGACCGGAACCGGGACGATCTTCATCTACGAGGCATATCCGGGAGGAGCAGGCATCTCAGCCATCGCCTTTGAAAAGGGCGCCGATCACCTCGCGGCCACTCGGGAAATGGTGGACGGCTGTCCATGCGACGAGGGCTGCCCCTCCTGCGTGCAGTCGCCAAAGTGCGGCAACTTCAACGAGCCCCTTTCGAAGGAAGGCGCGATCCGTTTCCTGCAGACAGCTTTGGGAGACGGCTAAAAGCGTCTTTGGACGGTGCCGGGTTTGGTGGATGGCAACGTACCCAGTACCCGGTACTCAGTACCGCGACCACAATCGTAGGGGCCGCGGGGCGAGCGTG
>Ga0316190_10003912_pt1 | contig 10817 bp, 11 predicted proteins | sample Eddworburrow2_MG_FD_204929 | JGI IMG/M metagenome (GOLD analysis project Ga0316190, IMG submission 204929) | Coastal sediment microbial communities from Maine, United States - Eddy worm burrow 2 | ecosystem: Environmental > Aquatic > Marine > Coastal > Sediment | place: USA: Maine | collected... | reverse complement strand
GATGAATGGGACGCCGTTATAGAGACCAACCTGACATCGGCATTTCGTATGAGCAAGGCCTGCTTGCGCGGCATGATGAAAGCCAAACACGGCAGAATCGTGACGATCACATCCGTCATTGGTGCAACGGGTAATCCGGGGCAAGCGAACTATGCGGCGACCAAGGCCGGGGTAATCGGGTTTACGAAATCACTGGCCAGGGAAATTGGTTCACGGGGTGTCACCGTCAATGCGGTGGCACCCGGCTTCATTGATACCGATATGACCAGGGAACTGCCGGAAGCTCAGCAGCAGGCATTGCTGGAGCAGATACCGCTGGGGCGGCTTGGTGCAGTGGAGGATGTTGCCAACGCAGTAGCATTTCTGTGTTCTGAAGATGCGGCCTATATAACCGGCGAAACCATACATGTGAACGGTGGTATGTACATGGGCTGATCAGGTCCCTGAACCGGCTGCAGGGGAACATTAAATGATATTCATATGAAGTGTTTCTAACTATAGGTAATATATGCGATTAACAGGGCGCTATCAGAATGTTGAGTGCCTGCTGTTGCTGGCTGGATACGGGTTGTCTGTTGTTACTTGTATCTTGTCTATCGCTTTCACTACAATACTCGCGCAGCCCTGGCTGCCTTATTTAAAACTGAGAGGAAAAACCGGAAATGAGCAACGTTGATGAGCGCGTCAAGAAGATTGTTATTGAGCAACTGGGGGTTAAGGAAGACGAAGTGAGCAGCAGTTCATCCTTCGTTGATGATCTTGGCGCTGATTCTCTGGATACCGTCGAACTGGTGATGGCGCTGGAAGAGGAGTTTGAATGTGAAATTCCTGATGAAGAAGCCGAAAAGATTACGACTGTCCAGCAGGCTATTGATTACGTAAACGCAAACAAGGACTAGTTTTTCCTCTGTTATTGCGGCCGCCCCTGATTGACTGAAGGGTGCGGCCTCTTATCTTTTTTCGTACAGAAAATCTGGCGGGTGATTTACAGGAGCTAAGCATTGTCCAGAAGACGTGTTGTTGTAACCGGCCTTGGCATTGTATCCCCTGTCGGAAATAGTGTTAAAGACGCCTGGGTAAACATCCTTGCAGGCAATAGCGGCATAGGCCCTATCACCAGATTCGACGTTGCTGACTTTCCGGTACGTTTTGCCGGGGAAATCAGGGGGTTTGACGTTTCCGAATATATCCCTGGCAAGGATGCACGCCGCATGGGAGCGTTCATCCACTATGGTGTTGCTGCGGCATGCCAGGCGATTGCAGACTCGGGTATTGAGATAACGGCTGCCAATGCCGGTCGTGCCGGTGTTGCGATTGGTTCAGGAATAGGTGGCTTGCACGGCATCGAAACTGCGTACCAGACATACCTTGATAGTGGGCCGCGCAAGATTTCGCCATTCTTTGTACCCGGTAATATCATCAACATGATCGGTGGTAACCTTTCGATCATGCATGGCCTGAAAGGCCCTAATCTCGCGATCGCCACCGCTTGTACCACGTCTACACACAACATTGGTATTGCTGCCCGCACCATTGCCTATGGCGATGCAGATATCATGGTTGCCGGTGGTGCCGAGATGACAACCTGTCCTACCGGTATTGGTGGATTTGCTGCGGCGCGCGCCTTGTCTACGCGTAATGATGATCCTGCTGCCGCCAGTCGTCCCTGGGACATGGATAGAGACGGCTTCGTACTCAGTGATGGTGCAGGTGTTATCGTGCTCGAGGAGTACGAACAGGCCCGCGCACGCGGGGCAGACATCTATGCAGAGGTGGCAGGCTTTGGCATGAGTGGAGATGCCTTTCACATTACCCAGCCATCAGAAGGCGGTGAAGGTCCGGCCCAGTGCATGGATGCCGCGCTGGCAGATGCCGGCATGCATCACAGTGATGTCGATTATATCAATGCGCACGGGACTTCAACCCCTGCCGGTGATATCGCGGAAACACTGGCTATCAAGCGCTCGTTTGGCGAGCTTGCGAAAAAGGTCGCAATCAGTTCGACGAAATCGATGACGGGTCATTTGCTGGGTGCGGCCGGAGGGGTCGAGGCAGTGTTCACCTTGATGGCAATTCGTGACCAGGTTGCTCCACCCACCATCAATCTGGAAAACCCGGACCCGCAATGTGACCTCGACTATGTGCCGAATACTGCGCGGGAAATGGATATTACAACAGCGATGTCCAATTCTTTTGGATTTGGCGGCACCAACGGGACACTGATTTTTCGTCGACTGAGCTAGCTGTCCAGCCCAATCAGGGCGACGACTGCAGCAGCCGGCTAGCCCGCAAATTGATATGGCCATGATCGTCAGGGCTGTCGATAAAGCCTTTAATCCGGTTGATCTGCACCGGCTGAACCCTGCACGTTACCCGCACCTCCTGAAAAGTACGGCACAGGACCGCTATGACATCCTGTTTGCATTTCCCGGTGCCAGCCTGATGCTTGAAGCGAACGGCAGGCTGACAACACCTGCCGGGGTGAGCCCGTCGGCTAACGACTTCCTGGCGACGTTTGACAGTTGGTGGGGGCATCACCGGACAGCGCTTCCTGAAAACGGCGGTGTGCCCTTTAGCGGTGGCTGGTTTGTCTACCTCGGTTATGAACTGGCTGCGCAAATAGAAACTTGTCTCTGTCTGCCCTCAGCAGGTGACCTGTTACCGACAGCGATCGCAACGCGTTTTATGACGGCGGTCATTATTGACCATGAAGCAGGCATGGCTCGCATTATCGGGGAGGCGGGGCAGGATGAAACCGTTGCAGCAATTGCCGCAGACATAGTTGCCCTGCCAGCCGCCGGTAACGGCACTGCTGCAGATATCAACGTGGTCTCTGTCGGCGAGGAGGAGCCACAGCGTTATCTGGACGCCGTAGCGCGTATCCATGAATATATACGCGAAGGTGATGTGTTCCAGGTCAATCTGTCCCGGCAATGGGACATCCGTTTGCAGGAGCCGGTTGCGGCCGATACGCTTTTCGAGCAACTCGCTGTGCACAATCCAGCGCCGTTCAGCGGACTGGCCAGCTGGTCGAATGCAGCGATTATCAGCTCTTCTCCCGAGCGCCTGGTGGCTGTGCATGACGGACTGGTTGAGACACGTCCTATTGCCGGTACCCGTCCGCGCAGCAGCTCGATACAGGCAGATACTGCTTACTCCCGGGAATTGCTGGCCCATCCAAAAGAACGGGCAGAACATATCATGCTGATCGATCTTGAACGTAATGACCTGGGGCGACTTTGTGTGCCGGGCACGATCGAGGTGAATGAGCTGATGGTGCTTGAGTCCTATGCGCATGTGCACCATATTGTTTCCAATGTGCGCGGTCGCTTGCGAGATGATGTCTCACCCGGTGAGGTGATTCGTGCAGTCTTTCCGGGTGGCACCATTACCGGATGCCCCAAGGTGCGTTGTATGGAGATTATTGCAGAACTCGAACAGCATGCTCGCAGTGCCTATACCGGCTCCATGGGCTATATCAACCGTGATGGCAGCATGGATCTGAATATCCTTATTCGCAGCATGATCAGCAGCGGCGAACACCTGCAGTTGCGCGCCGGTGCCGGTATTGTAGCTGACTCGGATGCACTCGCCGAGCTGGACGAGACACGTGCCAAGGCGCGCGGTCTGTTGCGCGCCGTGGGGCTGGGTGGCGCGTGATCAGGGTACTGATCAATGGCAAGGCGGTGGATTGTGTTGCGTCTGCAGACCGCGGACTGCTTTATGGCGATGGCCTTTTCGAAACCATTGCCGTTGTTGACGGGGTACTGCGTCACTGGCCGCGTCACCTGTGCCGCCTGCAGGCAGGCTGTGATCGCCTCGGTATTCCGGCTGTCGATGCCGCATTACTGGAGGATGAATGTCGTACGCTTGCCGGAGATGCCGCAAAAGCGGTTCTCAAGGTAATCATTACCCGGGGCCGTGGTGGTCGTGGCTACCGGGTGCCGGATAAACCCGTTGCAACACGCATCGTCCAGCTGCATGAGTGGCCCGTGTTCCCGTCTGCCTGTGCCGGGCATGGTGTAAACGTGCGTGTGTGCAATACCCGACTGGCACAACAGCCGGCACTGGCGGGAATCAAGCATCTTAATCGCCTTGAACAGGTTTTGGCCCGGCAGGAATGGAGTGACCCTGACATCATGGAAGGACTGCTGCTGGATTCAGCCGGTCATCTGATAGAAGGTACTATGAGTAACATCTTTCTGGTCAGGCATGGAACGCTGCTGACGCCCGACCTGCGCCAGTGCGGCGTTGCCGGTATCATGCGCACACGGGTGCTGGAACTGGCTGACAGGCTGTCGCTTGCCGCGTCTGTTCGCCCTGTTGAGATAAAGCATTTAAGGGAAGCAGACGAGGTGTTTATCTGCAACAGCCTGATTGGTATCTGGCCGGTCATTGTCCTTGACGCCAGTAGCTATGAAAAAGGAGCAGTGACTGCACGCTTGCAGGCGCTGCTGGATTCCTGTCTGGATACCGGTAATAGCTGGCAGCAGTGGTGAGACATGAATGCAAGTACCGAGCAACCTGAAAACCGGAGAACCGGCGCCCGCCTGTTGCGGCTGCTTGTACTGCTGGTGCTGATAGCACTGCTCGCAGTGGCGATCATGCTGGACAGGTACCGGAAATTTCAGGATACGGCGCTTGCCCTGCCGGAACAGGAAATGCTGTATACCATGCCGGCCGGTGCGTCACTGAACCAGCTGGCCTACGACCTGCATGCCAAAAATATTATTGACTATCCCCGCTTTCTCATTCTGCTGGGCCGGGAGACAGGTGCGGCAAGACGGTTGCAGGCAGGAGAGTACATTCTGCGACAGGGCGTGACGCCACGGATATTGCTGGAGCAACTGGTTGCCGGCAAGGTCAATCAGTATGGACTGACATTGATTGAAGGGGATACCTTCAGGGAAATGCTGCAGCGTCTCCATGATAATCCGGTACTTGTGCATACGCTGACCGAAGATGAGACCGATGCGGAGATCATGGCAAAGCTGGGCCACGCAGGAGAGCATCCCGAAGGGCGCTTCCTGCCGGATACCTATTATTTCACCCGCGGCACGAGTGATATCGATTTTCTTGCACGCGCCTGGCGGGCGATGAGTGCGCATCTGGAGAGTGCGTGGGAAGAACGGGAGGAGGGGCTGCCGTTCAAGGCACCGGAAGAAGCATTGATACTTGCATCCATCGTCGAGAAAGAAACCGGCGTTGCAGAAGAGCGTCCGGTTATTGCCGGCGTATTCATACGACGATTGCAGCGGGGGATGCTCTTGCAGACCGATCCTACGGTTATCTATGGCATGGGTGACAAGTTCGACGGCAACCTGCGGTTACGCGATCTGCGTGCAGATACACCCTACAACACCTATACCCGCAAAGGCCTGCCACCAACTCCGATAGCGATGCCGGGGGTTGATGCGATTCATGCCGTGTTGCACCCGGCAAAGGGCAAGAGCCTGTATTTCGTCGCTATGGGTGAGGGGAAGCACTATTTTTCAAATACACTGGAACAGCACAACCTGGCGGTGGACAAGTTCCAGAAAAAGAAAAAAGGGATCAAACTCCCGCCATCGGGACACGAACAATGAAAGGTAAATTTATTACTGTTGAAGGCATCGAAGGTGTGGGTAAAACCACCAATATCGGGTTTATTCATCAACAGCTGCAAGCTGCCGGCAGGGATGTCGTGTTGACACGCGAACCCGGGGGGACACCATTGGGTGAAGCTGTTCGCGGCCTGTTACTGGATCCGGAATATACGGGCATGGATTCCACCTGTGAACTGCAACTGATGTTTGCCGCGCGTGCAGAGCATCTTGCAAAGGTTGTCTGGCCCGCGCTGGAAAAAGGTCGGTGGGTGTTATGCGACCGTTTCACCGATGCAACCTATGCCTACCAGGGTGGTGGACGTGGCATTGATACTGGCGTGATCGCACGGCTTGAAGACCTGGTGCAGGGTGATTTCCGGCCGGATCTGACCCTGCTGCTGGATGTGCCGGTAGCAGTCGGACTGGCGCGTGCCTGCAAGCGAGGTACATTGGACCGGTTTGAGCAGGAGAAAATCGAATTCTTTGAGAGAGTACGTAATGCCTACCTGGAAATGGCGCAGCGCAGCCCGGACCGGTACCGGGTTATCGACGCAAGTCAGCCGCTCGAGCTCGTGCAGCAGCAATTGGGTGTTGTCATTTAATCAGGTGTTGAGGTGTTTATTTGTGATGTCGCTTAATATGGGGTGAAGAATCTGCTATGAGTATCAGGAAGATGTGTGCTGATGTTCTCAGGACAGCATGTATTGCGCTCTGTTTTTCACTGATACTCGCTTTTCCGGTTCTTGCTGCCACTGAGGTAAACAGGAGTTGCCAGCAAAGTGATCCGCTGGTATTCGGTTTACTCCCTTTCATCAGTGCCGAGCAGTTGGTATTCCGGTTTACCCCGTTGGTGAATTACCTGTCGGATAACCTGCAGGTTCCTGTGCGCATTGAAACCGCACCTGATTTTGTTGAATTTGCCCGGCGCACCCATGAAGAATCCCGTTACGATATTCTCTTTACGGCCCCCCACTTCTTCACTCGGGCGAATCAAAAGGCCGGTTATCGCCTGATCGCGAGTGTTGATTCGCCGGAAATGTGGGCAGTCATTGTTGTACCGAAGCAGAGCAGGATTGCTCGCATCGAGGATCTCAAGGGCAAACGTCTGGCTACAGTGCCCCCACTGGGGCTGGCGACCTTGCTGGTCAGGAAGGCGCTGTTCGATGCAGGTATTGATCCTGATGTTGATCTTGATATGGTTATTACACCGACACACGATGCCTCGTTGCTAAGTTCTTATCATGGTGTGACCGATGCATCGGCGCTAATGCAGCCGCCGTTCGAAGCTGCCAGCAAAAAAGTGCGTGACAGCATGCGGATTATTGCCAGGACCGAGTCTACGCCACATATCCCGATCAGCGTGGCGCCCTGGCTGAATGAAGCCTGTGCAGCAGAGATAACAGACCTGCTGCTCAGGATGGAAACAAGCGCTGAAGGCAGGGCGGTATTGGAGCATAACCGCTTTACCGGGTACCGGCTGGCAGACCCGGCTATCTATGAAAGGCTTGATGAGTTGTTGAGCCGCTGAGGTCTGCATGCACAGAAAATCAGTCCCCCTGTTTCAGTCGCTCCGTTTTCGTTTGATTGCCAGTGTGGTGATGATCGAGATCTTTATGTTGTCGCTGCTGGTATGGAATAATATTAACATTATCCACGCCACTCACACTGACCGCCTGCGCGATACGGCGTCTAGCATGATTCAGCAGATTGCGCGGACCTCTGGTAACTACATGGTGGCAGTCGACTATGCAACGCTGGAGGATTATTTAAGTAATATTATTGATTATCAGGAACTGTCCTATCTGGTTATTCTGGATCGGGATGAACATGCAGAGATAGTGCTGGGCGCGGCCCCGACGCAACCGTGGCCTGCATTAGAGGAGCATCCGGCGCAGGTTATGGATGGAGTCTTCGATATCAGCGAAATTATTACCGTTTCCGGGCAACCGATGGGCAGGGTGTTGATGGGTTTTTCCCTGTCATTCATGGATGAGGCTATTCGTGAATCGCGTACGCGTGGTATTTCAATCGCAGCTGCCGAAATTGTTTTAACAGTGATTGTGACTGTCCTGATCGGTCTGGGCCTGACGCGGAGGCTGGGCATATTATCCTCAGCTGCCCACGAGGTGGGTAAAGGCGATTACTCAATCAGGATCCCTATTGAGACGGCAGACGAGGTTGGTAGAACTGCGTCGGCGTTCAATCGTATGGTGACGGATGTATCGAGCAGAACACAACAACTTGAGAAAGCCGAGTCACAGTCACGTGCATTACTGATTGAAAACAGAAACCTGGTGCATACATCACTGCATGTGCAGGAAGAAGAACGCAAACACCTGGCTCGTGAACTGCATGATGAACTGGGGCAATGCATCACAGCCATTCAGGCCGATGCAGAGTCTATTCGTGATTTGTCCAGAGAGTGCGATAACCGCATAGAGACAAGCGCCAGTGCTATCCTGAATGTCTCATCTCGAATATATGAAGTTGTGCATGCCATGATGCAGCGACTGCGCCCCAGTGTGCTGGATGATCTCGGGTTGATTGAGGCGATAAAAGAAGAGTTGTCGGCCTGGCAAGACAGGAACCCGGACATCCACATGCACTTTGGTGTGACGGGTAACCTTGATGACCTTGATGAAAGAATTAACATAACGCTATATCGTATCGTGCAGGAGTGCCTGACAAATATTACGAGGCATGCAGATGCCAGTCGTGTCAGTATCAGTCTTTCTGGAGAAGCTGACAGTCTGGAACTGTCTGTCAATGACAATGGTCGGGGGCTGAAACAAACATTGCCGGGCGGTGGCCTGGGGTTAATCGGCATGCGCGAACGTGCCGAGGGGCTGGCTGGAGAATTCACGCTGGAGTCGGAAGAGGGTGCGGGCGTGACAATTCGTGTCAGGATACCGTTGAATAGCGGGGAGCGGAAAATCGCGTGAGTGCTCAGAACAAGCTTAATGTCCTGCTGGTCGATGATCATGAAGTTGTCCGTGCCGGTTATCGTCGTTTGCTGGAAGCGACAGTGGATATTGCCGTTATCGCCGAGGCGAGCAGTGGTGAGGAAGCCTACAGGCACTTCTTTAGCTATCATCCGGATGTGCTGGTGATGGATCTGTCAATGCCGGGCATGGGCGGCCTGGAAGCGAGCATGCGGATACTTGTAAAGGACAGCACTGCAAAAATTCTGGTGTTCAGCGTGCATGAAAACGAAGTCTTTCTTACCCGGGTGCTCGATGCAGGAATCCTAGGCTACATATCCAAACGCAGCGCATCACAGGTCATGATAGAGGCTGTTCGGCAAGTGGCTGCAGGCTCGGTCTATGTCGGCCAGGAAATGATGCCATACCTTATCAAACGAAAAGTTACACCGGAGTCAGATGCAGTTACCGGTTTGACACCACGGGAATTCGAGGTCTTTCATTTAATGGCAAATAGCAAGTCCGTGAATGACATTGCTGAAATTCTGAACCTGAGCCCCAAGACCGTCGGTCACCATTGCACCAGTGTGAAGAAAAAACTTGACGTGTCTGATATTGCTGCCCTGACACGTCTTGCTATCCGAATGGGAGTCATTACACCCTGATCGATAGCCGAATGTTTTTTTCTGGCAGTTGCATCTTCCTTGCTGCAGTGCTGGCAGTCTGCCTGAGCGGGGTGTCCGGCCCGCTGTGTGCAGCTAACTGGTTAATGTTGCAAGGCACCGAGCACCCGCTTGCCCCGGCCCACAAGTTCTGGGGATTTATTCAGCCATCCTATACCTATGACACCAGCAATAACCTGAGTGGTTTGACCGACTCACCCGGTCCACCTGATTTTTCAGCCAACAATGGTGAGCGCCTTGCGATCACATCTGTTTCTCCCTGGTTTGATGACGCGGAGCGTTTCCATGTGCGTCGCGCGCGCTTCGGTGCGCGTGGCGTATTCACTGGCGGTTTAAGGAACAGTTTTACCTCAAAGATGAACTACTTCTCCCTGTTCGAAGTCGCGCCAAATCTGTTGACCTATGATCCCTTTGGTAATCGTGCCCGGGCCATCGCACTGGATCACCTTAGTGTGACCTTCAACCATATTCCCGGTGCGCGTATCCGTGCCGGACTATTCAAGACCCCGGGTCCCGAAGAAACGCTGCAGGGCGTTCACACCCTTGACTACATCGAGTTAACCGATTTTGTTGCCCGCGAAGTACTGGAGCGTTTTGTAAAGGGTGCGGCAAAACCTGCGGGTTCACCAGCGTCACCGGCGCTGGGAAATCCGAGGAACTCGGCATATGGCATTAACGGAGTGCGAGACTGGGGTGTGCAGGCGTTTGATTCCTTCGAGCAAGCGCAGTGGGATTTGTCATATGCAGTGATGTTGGGCCGCGGGGAGGCCATTAGTGAGGCAGGTGGTTTCAATGAGTCGCCGGAACTCTATCTGTACACATCAGCGGAGTACCATCTGCCAGGTGGCTGGGGTATCAGGAAGCAAGGCATCAAGTTTTATGGCTGGTACCAGTATGGCGAACGTCAATTTAGTACGGACCCGCAGGACAAAGACTATGTCCGGACCCGTTACGGAGTCGGGGCCAGGCTGCTGACGGGTATTCCTGATTCAACATACAAGGTCCGTTTGGGTGTGGAACTGATGCAGGCCGATGGCATGATCTTTTTCGCACCGGCGGGCGGCGTGGCGGATGGCAATGTCGACAATGGCAATCTGCAGATTGCCGCCGAAGAGGGCAACAAATCGCGGGGGCTCACCGTGGATCTGGGGTTTCTTCCGAATAACAAGTGGCAGTTTGACCTGCGTTATCACCGCCATGACCTGTTGTACGACACGTCCTCGACAGTCAACCCGGGCAACGAACGTGAATTGACGGAAATCACGCTTGGGCTTAATTATCATTTCAGTCGCAAGCTCAGACTGACCATTAATTACATCTTCAGGGATGTAGAAGCACCCACTGCCTATGCCAGTAGTGCGCCCGGTGGGATTTTCCCGATCGCACCTGTAGCCGGTGGTATTACCAGCAATGTCAAAAATATTGTCCATACCGTGGACGACCGGGCAGGCGTTCAGCTTACCTGGTTGTTCTGATTGTGCAGATCTATGCTTGTGTAAGAGCGCTTCAGCATTAGGCGCGATTCCTTTTGCTATTCAGTAAATAATAATTATCTAATAGGTTTGCACCTCAACTGGAATAAGGAGATTCCCTATACCCTCCATCATCAGCTACCACTAGTCTGTAGC
>Ga0316190_10003910_pt1 | contig 10817 bp, 6 predicted proteins | sample Eddworburrow2_MG_FD_204929 | JGI IMG/M metagenome (GOLD analysis project Ga0316190, IMG submission 204929) | Coastal sediment microbial communities from Maine, United States - Eddy worm burrow 2 | ecosystem: Environmental > Aquatic > Marine > Coastal > Sediment | place: USA: Maine | collected... | reverse complement strand
CCCGCCCTGCCCTTTCCAGCGGTTGATCGCCTCACTGTCCGCATCACGCTCAATTGCCACACAGCCGCCCGGCTCCATGCCCGCAGCCAGCGCCTGCCCCCTGGAGCCGAGACCGCAAATCACCGTGTGCCCGGACATGCCCGCCACCTTGCTCGCCATGCTTCGTCTTTCCACTGCATTGCCAAGAGCACCCCCGACTGCGTAACTGGTCACCTGCTGGATCACCAGGCCGAATACTCCCAAACCTGCACATAGAACAACCATCGCTACAACACGCCCCGCCGATGAAAGCTCATGCACCTCCCCGTAACCGACCGTGGTAACCGAGATCACCGTCATGTAAAGGGCGTCCAGAAAACTCCAGCCGTCCTCGACCAGCCAGAAGGCCAGCGTACCTCCGAAGATCACCCCGAAGAAACCCAGCGCTAGTGTCCATCTGCTACGGTTCATGCAACAGATCTGTAGCCAATGATCCCGCCGAACACAATCTTTCCCTCCGGGTTAACGGTTTTCTTGCCACTCATAAATTTTTGATTATACGTCGTCGAACCAAGTTGGACAGATGGCTGCCTGATTCAAGAAACAATTCAGCCCATCAGGTTTATGTTATTTCGGTTATCGTAATGCATCTTCCCAGGCATGGCCAAGGTGTTTAATTTGATGACTGCCCTGTGATCCAGTATTTCTTGCCCTGGATCGTAATACACATCAGTCGGTGTCAGGTTATCCAGTGATTCATGATAGCGTTCATGGTTGTAGTAGGTGATGAAGCGCTGCAGATGTTCCTGTAACTCACAGGGCAGGTAGTAATTGTTCAGTAGAATCTGGTTCTTCATGGTTCGAGTCCAGCCGGGCCTTTATGCCCTCGGGTGCACCATCCCTTTAATATCAACCAGTCAGATAAAGCCTGGCTTGAAATTATTCTGGTCTTGATAAATTGTTTTCTGACCTGAGGTGGAATCCCTGGGCGTACTTTACCTATCGTAAATCACCCTGATCCTCAGCCAACGATTTGTGACGACGCTAATGTCGTAACGGTATTCGTATAGATACCGGCAAATCTCCAATAACGATTAGTAGCGAATGCGCAGGTTATTGGAGAGCGTCTGTTCGAATCCGATAGAAATACCACCGACAGGTTTCAGCTTTCACTTCGCTCGGATTTGCCTACCAAAGCACCAATACTTTCAATCAGGTCTTCTACATAGTTTTCTTCCTTGGTGAAGATTCCGGTAACACAGCTAGCCAGTTCCTCGCGCTCTTTTAACGACAGATCCTTGGCGGTGACAATTATGACCGGAGTTTTATCCGAGCCCTCGAGCTTTCGAAAGTGGCTGAGAAATTCATAACCGTCCATGACTGGCATCATTAGATCCAGAAGAATCAAATCAGGCCACTGATTAGCGAGGGTATCAAGCGCTTCCTGCCCATTGTTCGCCAGCAATGCCTCGATCGACATTGAACCGAGGGCCTTGGTTATGGTCTTCTGTGTCGCCGGGTCATCTTCCACGATCATTACCTTGCCGGCGGTTTTGACATATCTTGCGACTATCTCGCGCAAACGTTCCCGATCCACCGGCTTGCGCAGGTGCTCGACGGCACCCAATGCGGCTCCCTTCTTGCCGTCATCGACCATGCTCACCATGACAACCGGGATCGACGCCGTGTCCGGATCGTCCTTCAATAATTGCAGGACTTCCCAGCCATCGACATTCGGCATCAAAATATCACAGGTGATGAGCGCAGGCTTTTCCGATTTTGCCAGGGCGACTCCCTGATCCCCGCTTTCGGCTGTCGTCACCTGGTACCCCTGGCCCTCTAGAGCCCGGGTGAGCAATTGACGCGCGGTCGGGTCGTCGTCGATCACCAGGATTTTTCCGAGGCTGGCGGAGGTTTCAATAGCCGCGTCGATTGTTTTCAACATTGAACTCGAATTGCCCGTTTCCACAACCCTGGCCGGCACTTCCAGTATGAAAGTGGAACCTTCGCCTGCGGTGCTTTCCACTCGAATGTCTCCACCCATCATGCGGGCAAATTTGCGTACCAGAGCAAGGCCCAGTCCGGTCCCGCCGTAGTTGCGGGTGGTGGAATTATCCGCCTGCGAGAACTCTTCGAATATATGCTCGAGTTTCTCCTCCGGGATACCGATACCGGTATCGGTGACCGCCAGGCGGATGAACGACTGGCCCCCTTTATCCACGGCACTGGCCTCGATCCCGACCTTGCCGTCCGAGGTGAACTTGGCAGCATTGGAGACGAGATTAAACACTATCTGGCGAACCTTGGTCAGGTCGGCGTGCATGCTGCCGAGATTCTCTTCGACCTGTATATCGAGCAGGTTGTTATTTTTCTCGACCAGCGTGGTCACCGTTGACGCGGCATCGCTGATCATCGTGGCAATATCAAAATCCTCCAGGTACAGGTCCATCCGCCCGGCTTCGATCTTGGAAATATCGAGCACATCGTTGATCAATTGCAGCAGGTGTTTACCGGCCGTGATGATGTGGTCCAGGTCCGGGATTATTTCATCGTTTTCATCATCTTCGGCATCCTCCTTGAGCATTTCGGCATAGCCGATAATGGCGTTCATCGGTGTACGCAGCTCGTGGCTCATGTTGGCGAGGAAGGCGCTCTTGGTTTCATTCGCGGACTCGGCCTGTTCACGCGCGATTTCCATCTCACGCTCCATCTCCTTGCGGTCGGAAATATCGATCAGGATGCCCATCATGCCTCCGGGATTACCGTCACCCAGATCGAAGGTACGTCGCCAGTAAAGCACATCGTGGTCCCGCTCGTCGGCAAACCTGGCGGTATACTCTTCGCGGGTAAACCCGCCTCTTTCTATCAGCTCCCCGTCTGCCTGGTGGTATTCTTCGTGCCCCTCGTGCAGGTATTCAGCCTCCCGCACCGTTTTGCCAATATAATCCTCGCGCCGCATTCCGAAAGCCTCTTCGTAGGCTCGATTGAAGGCGGTGTACCTGAGATTCTGATCCTTGACGAAGATCGGGTTAGGTACGGCATCGAGTAACGCCGCCTGAAATGCCGCCTGTTCCCTGGTTTTTTCCTGCATCGCTACCCGTTCCGTGATATCGCGCAGGATACCGACAAACAGGGCTTCCTTGCCGGCGCCAATCATGGAAAGGGATAAGTCCATCGGGAATGTACTCCCGTCCTTCTTTCTACCTTCCACTTCCCTTGGGCCCTTGCCGATAATCCTCGGCTCGCGTCCCCAGACGATGCGCTCGAGATAATGGTCATGTTCCCGCGCAATTTCGTCCATCATCAGCATTTTGACGTTTTGTCCAATGACCTCTTTCGACTCGTAACCAAAAATCTGTAACATGGACTGGTTTGCCATCAGGATTTCGCCAACCGTGTCGATAACGCAGATTCCATCCGGGCTCGCCTGTAATATCGAATCGATGCGCTCCTTGTTCGCGATTTGCTCTTTTTCCGATTCCCGCAGGTTTTCCTGGATCTCGAGCATTTCGGCATTTGTCTTTTCGAGTGCGCGAGTCTGTTCCTCCTGCTTGTGAAAGGCCTCGTCGAGCTCGACGGTACGCTCGGTAACACGGCTTTCGAGGGCATTTTTTTCATCCTGTAAATCAGCTATGAGCTTGCGAATGGATCGTCGCATAACCTCGAAACCCTGGGCCAGTTTCCCGATTTCATCGCTGGATTCGATCATTATGGGCTCATCGAGTTCTCCCCGTGCCAGTGCATCGGCCCGGGTTAACAAGGTCTGCAGGCTAGCGGTCATGGATCGGCTGAAAAAGAAGGCTACATACACTGCTATGGCGACCAGGATCGACCCACCCAGGATAAATCGATCCTTGAGCTTCTCTACCGGGGCAAATGCTTCCGCCTCATCTATCTCGCTCATGATGGCCCAGTTGACACCTTCCAGATGCAGTGGCCGGTAAGACGATAAAACGGAAACTCCCCGATAGTCATGGAAAGTGGATTCGCCGGAACTTCCCTTTAATGCGGCTACGGTACCTTCGGTTTTCACCGATTGCAGCCCGATTGAGGTACTGAAGTTCTCAATCAAGTCTGCGGTTTCCGAGGCTACTCCACCCTGGCGAATAGCCGCGAGATAATTTACCGGATCCTCGATCAGGAATCGAGATTGATTTCTCATGGTAAAATCATCGCCCACGATATAGGTTTCGCCAGTTTCGCCCAGGCCTACATTTTTCCAGTCCTGGTTGCTGGTCATGATGTCGTTGATACGGTCGATCGGCATTTGAAATACCAGCACTCCGATCTTTTCGGAGCCATCGAATATCGGGGACGCGATAAAAGATGCCGGTGCATTGTAGGAGGGATAATAAGGTTCAAAGTCGACCAGGTAGACGAAGTCTTTATCGCTCGCCTGGCTTGCTGCCTTGAAAGCCCTGGCAAAATTGGTCTCCCGGTACGGACCGGTTAGCAGGGACGTTGCAAAATCCACCTCCTTGAAAACCGAGTAAACGATGTGCCCGGTTTCGTGGTCGATCAAGAAAATATCGTAGTAACCAAACTTTTCCAGAAAACTGCGTATGCCTGGGTGAAATTTCTCATGCACCCTGCTGTAAAGGCTGTCGCCAACTGAATCCAGCTTTTGTTTCATTCCGGTAGGGTGCGGGTTATCCGAGATGAACAGACTTTGTAAATGGGCGCCGCCCGGATTCGTTGGCATGAAGTCGGATGGCGATTCTCCTGCCAACTGGTTAGGCGTGTTTGGCCGTAGCCGGCCAAAATATTCATCACGATAATAGGTAAGCAAATTCGACTGCATGGCCTGATCGTTATACTCGTGATTTTCTGCCTGCTTCCCAATCAGATCGAATGCCGCCCTGAACTTATACATCGCCTCGACGATGACAAGGCTCTCGGAAGTGGTAATTATCTGGCGATTTATAGAATCAACATAGTTTTCAATCTGTTGTCCCTTGATCTCCCGAACCGAGGTTAACTGATCGAAAAGTTTATCCTCGATAGCATTACGCGACATCATGAAGGAAACTATTCCGGATACCGTTAAAATAATGATGGTCGTGCCGAGGGTAACCGCCAGTATCTTGACGCTGATGGAGAGACTGCGCCCAGGCTTCGAATTCTCCTGATCCGTCGAATTTTCGGTCAATGATTCGTTGTCATTCATACCGCGTTCCCGTTGGTAACAATCATCGTCAGCGTCTCTTATTCCTGCATGATTCCGTGCTCGGAAAGATTCAATCCCATCTCTTCATCTGCGCTGGTCACGCGTAACCGGTAGACCTGGTTTACCAGCATAAGGACGAGCAGCGATATTCCAAAAGCCCATGCAGCGTAAACCGCGATTCCCAATAGTTGCACCCCTATTTGTTCGAACCGGCTAAGCCCTGTTCCGAGTAACTGCAGGTCGCCGTACAGGCCGACCGCGAGAGTGCCCCAGATACCCGCACCGAGATGTACCGGTATCGCGCCCACTGCATCATCGATCTTTAAAAATTCAAGTATCTCTTCCGCTGCCACCACTACCATACCGCCGACAAACCCGATGAGAATCGCCAGTGGCGAGGAAAACAGGTTCGCACCCGCGGTGATAGCAACCAACCCGCCCAGGCAGCCATTCATGAATTGTCCGGCATCGAGACGGTTGGTCACGCCAAACGCCAGCACGCCCGCCGATACCGCGCCGGCGGTACCGGCCAGCAGGGTGTTTACCAGGATCGATCCGACCTGCTCGTTCCAGCCAAGCGTACTGCCGCCGTTGAATCCGAGCCAGCCGATGAAAAGAAATATGGTGCCGATGGCCGCGAGCGGCATACTGGATGGGTGAAAGGCACTCACCAGGTGATCCTCGTCGAAACGACCCAGGCGTGGACCGATTATCATCAGCGTCGCCAGCGCGCCCCAGCCGCCAACGCTGTGAACCACGGTCGATCCAGCGAAGTCATAAAACCCGAGATCCGTCAGGAAACCATTGGTATCGCCGTCAAACAGGGTTGCCCAACTCCAGTGGCCGGCGACAGGATATACCAGGCCGGAGATCAGCACGGTAAGGATGATATAGGAACTGAATTTCATGCGCTCGGCAATGGCGCCGGAGATGATGGTGACCGCGGCTCCGCAAAACATTAACTGGAATACGAAAAAGCTGCTGAAACCCCAGTCACCGCCAGTGTGGTTGACAAAAAACGAGGAGGTACCGAACCACCCCCCGTTGCTGGCGCCAAACATCAGGCCAAAGCCGACGGCCCAGAACACCATCGAGGAAACGCAGAAATCGGTCAGGTTCTTGACCGCCACGTTGACGTTGTTTTTACTGCGCGTGAAACCGGCTTCGAGGCACAGAAATCCGACCTGCATCAGGAATACCAATCCTGCGCAGAGGGTCACCCAGAGGATATCCATGTTATTCATGCCGCCGATATCTCCGCAGCCTCTGTGGACAGGTATTTTTCGAGCAATTTCCGCAGGTGCCCGAGGATCATGTCTTCCAACTGCTCCGGCTCGTTAAATACATGAAAAGCGCCGGTATACGATTCTCCATCTTCGGTCATAAACCAGTTGCGCACAAACTGCTCCAGGCGCTCCTTCTGCTCGACCCGGCCGTACACCTCTTCCTTATTCGTCAGCGGCACCGCAATCTCGGCCGTCTTTCTGTAGATCAACAAATCGGGTTTACCGCTTTTGCGGAAACCCGCCATGGCGTCCTCGAATTCGTACTCCGAACCAGACAGGTAGCGCGAACCGTCTTCGCGCGTAATATCCTTCGGTAATGGCGACCCCAACCGGGACCAGAAGATGCCGATATAAATGTCGGTCTCGCTGGGCGGATGAATTTGCGACTGAAAGGTTTCGGAAGCCAGCAACGGGTCTTCCTCCCACAGAATCGGAATCATCACCAGTTGCCCGGCAAACTCCCGGTTCAGCTGTTCGAGGATTTTTTTGACGACACGTCGTTCCGGAATAACATCACCGGGCGATGAAATGAACACGGTCAGTTTGCGCGCCTGGTTTTCCCTGAGGCGGGATTTTTCCAGCGCCGCGCTGACGCGCGCCTTGAGCAGGATCGGGTTAAACGGCTTGAAGACATAGTCCTCGGCGCCCAGCGCTATGCACTCTACTACCCGGTCCGTGCTGTCCAGCGCCGATATCATGATCACCGGGGTCGCGCGCCGCTCGGGATCCGATTTCAGTTGCTTGAGGACTTGCAGGCCGTTGACTCCTGGCATCAGCATGTCCAGTATGACCAGTTCGAAATTCCGTTGGCCCAGCAAATCAAGCGCTTCCTGTCCACCTGCGGCGGTAGTGATCTCGTAACCTTGCCGGGTCAATCGGCGACTCAGTAAATCCAGGTTGGCTGGATCATCGTCCACGACCAGCAAATGGCCACCCTCGCCAAGCGCCCCGAAGTGAGTGGGCATCGAGGTCGCTTCAGGCGCATCAGGTTCGACTTCATTGCTGACTGCATTATCGCCTCCAGCGGGTTGACTGGTGAAAGCCCCTTCTTCGAGCAGCCCTTCGAGTATCCTGGTTAAGGTCGCCGAGGCGGAGTGAATATGTTCGAGGTCAGGCAGGAGTTCTTCGCGTCCGTTCTCCTCCACGACTTCCTCCACCATTTCGCAGTAGCCACCGACATGATTCAATTGCTGGCGTAGCAGGTGGCTGGCGAGGTCCAGGTCAATGTCGCTGGCGCATTGTTTTGCGGAGCCGAGGTGGTCGTTGATCAACTCCAGTATGCGGTCGGCCGAACTGCGAATGCTGCGAAGGTCGTTCACGACTTCGGGAAGATCGTCCTCAACCTCTTCCTCGATCATTTCGCTGTATCCCATGATATGGCCGACCGGGGTCTTCAGGTCGTGGCGAATCTGGGCGAGCCTTTCTCGGAAGGCGGCTTCGTTTAACGGTTTTTGATCGGCTTCCACCATGTCGCCAAAACGCTAATCAGGCGCCGATCATATCGTTAATCTTTCCTAACAGTCGCTTGAACTCGATCGGCTTGGTATCGTATTCGTCACAGCCCGCTTCAAGCGTCTTTTCCCGGTCGCCCGCCATGGCGTGAGCAGTCAATGCGATGACCGGGATTGCCTTCAACGCGTCATCGGCTTTTAAATTACGCGCCACTTCCCAGCCATCCATGATCGGCAAACTCATATCGAGCAGGATAATATCCGGGTTCTCGCTGCTGGCCATTTCGAGTCCTTTCTGGCCATCAAACGCCATCACCACTTCAAACCCCTTCTTGATGAGCCTGCGCGATAACATGTCCCGGTTCATTTCGTTGTCTTCTACCAGCAAAATCTTCGCCATATAAACCCTCCAACCCCTCAATAAATTGACACTTTACAGTATTTTAAATCTATAGCTATCCAGCGACCGGTGGTTCGTGCTCGCGGTGATAGCGGTTAATAATCCAGAGAAAGTTCTCCAGGATAGATGTTTGTCCAAGCCGGGCGATCAGGCTCTTTTGGAACGCTACGGATTTAGAATTTTGCAGCAAGCGATTAGTAGAAGAATAATTATCCGACTGGTTGCGATACTGCCACATTAATTCCTTGACGGCCATTTTGCTTTGATACACTTCCCATACACCCAGCCAGAATGGTAACAGTCCCATCAGGAAAATAATCAGGGTCTTGAGTGACAGATGGTCGGACAACCCTATTCCAAGCAAAAACTTCTTAAAAAATACCAACGCCGCCGTCGCGGCAATCAATCCCCAGATTACCCACTTCTTGATCCTTTCCAATTTCAGATGGTGTAAGTGCAATTGATGTGTCTTACGCTCGAAGTAGCTGGCCTGGTCTTCAATCCAGAGTCGACGCGTCAAATCAATGCGGTCTTCGACGCTAGCTGTTTCCACGGAGGATAAACCGGAAACAGGATTGGTCGATCGCAAAACGTGTCTAATCCAGCTAAACCCGCGAAACTTGTTGATGCCAGTTGTTTCAAGCAGGGAATCAATATTCGCACCATCGCGTGCCCCTGCAAGATCGAGGAAAAAACGCACGCGCATGGTTTCAGCCAGGCAACGGTAAACCAGGTGCCGCGTGAACCAATGTTGCTTATTGCCGCGCTTGTGGAGGTAAACCCCGCCGAAAAATAAAGCGAGATAACCGACCAGTAGTACTGGAACCGCGGCCAGCTTGGCGTAGACCAGGAACAGTAACCCCATGGACGCAGTCATCACTGAAAACCATTTAAACAAACGGTCGGAACGGGCCTGGAAATACAATGCAAGGCTGTCCGCCATGACATAGGATTGATCGCTTGCCGCTAATTGCCGAGTCTCCCCCTTGAGCGTGGCGGAGCAACTGTCCAGCAGGTTGCCGTAGGATTGCAGGGAATCGCTCTGGCTCAGTTCCAGGTATTGCTGGTTGAGCTGGTCGAACTCGCTCAATTCCTGGTGAAAGTCGCCCGGTGGATTGGACCAGCGCCGAAATTGCTCGCCGGAGGCGGCAATCCAGCAGGGAAGGCTCTCGCCAGCGACGGCGGAAGCGGGCTCATCCGACGAGATTCTGCCTGCGGGTATCCAGTAGACCAGCGGTTCTCCGCTCAGCAGGGCGCTACCGGCATCCGCCAATTCGATAGCAGCATCCTTCGGGCCAGGAATCGCATCGAGATATCTTACGACGGTATCGTCGGTTCCACCGGTCAGATTTTTAAATTTGCCGTCCCAGAGTGCCACCAGTAAATTCGAGCGGCGTCGAAGATCGTCCGAGAGGTTGCCGTAGAGAGTGTTTCTCGCCCCTTCGGGCCAGTTGTTGTCGTCGGCATCGAGCCCCGGGGTCAATGGCAGTTCGATGCACTGCACGGCCTCCAAATCGAGAATACGATCCAGTTCGGCCGAGGACGCTTCATCGAAATCATTTTTATAATACTTCAACGGCATCGGCATCACGGCTTCCACCGACATGTCCAATTCCAGGGCGGCCTCGGCGAATATGCGGTCTGCCCCTTCGGCGAGCCCGCTAATCACCGTAATACGGGTTGCCGGCATGGCAGATTTTATCCTGGACAGCAATTCGCGGGATTTCTGCCTCGCGCCCTCGACATCTTCCGGTAATATGTCCCGGTGACCGGTAACGCCGATTCGAAAACTGATACCCTGCTCAATCACTGCTTCGCCTCATTGGATTTTGATTCGCTGCGTTACGGCCGGTAATTTTCATATCACAGGCTACCTGGTTTAATTTTTGATACTTCCCGCAAGATCTTCGATATCCGGCGGCAACTTTAAAATACCGGCGATTGCTTCAATCTGTGATTTTTCCGAGTCAAGCAGATCACCGTGCAAGCCGGTCATTCCATGGGAAATTCCCATGACAACACGGGCAAGCCTGGGTTCCTCCGATATGGCACGGATTTTTGCCAGTGCGGTGTGGGAACCGCGTTCCCCATTATCGCGGATATTTCGCACGTCTTGCTCGAACAGCTTCAGGCCCTCATCGACCTCTACGTGCCTGAACAGGCCAATTGTACCGAATTTTTCGCGCAGAAAATCCCTCTCGACATTATCGACATCACCACGCGCAGATACAACCAGGGCGCAGGCGGCCATAATCGCTTCGAGCAGGTCCCGTTCGACCGTTCTCGGGGAAAGCGCGTGCAGGAAGCGATGCAGCAATGGTTTCGAAAATATATCCTCGACGTGCTCCCGCACATGTAGATTTATCGCCGCGTGATGCTTGAGTCGTTCGGCTTTGTCTGTGGATGCAGCATGTAACTCAAGGTAGTGCCGTTGTTGCTCGTCTCGCCGTTGTAGTACTTTATCGAGCGCCAGCTGGACTGCTTCGGATTCCGATACCATGGCTTTCAATAATGATCGATCGAGTTTGTAGACG
>Ga0316190_10003906_pt1 | contig 10823 bp, 13 predicted proteins | sample Eddworburrow2_MG_FD_204929 | JGI IMG/M metagenome (GOLD analysis project Ga0316190, IMG submission 204929) | Coastal sediment microbial communities from Maine, United States - Eddy worm burrow 2 | ecosystem: Environmental > Aquatic > Marine > Coastal > Sediment | place: USA: Maine | collected... | reverse complement strand
TTCCACGGTTTAACCTGGGTAATTACTACCAGCCAAAGATCGAAGATGAGATGAAGGACCATACCTTCGAACGTCTATGTAAGCAGCTGGAAGGCAGTATTACGTTAAGCCCCGAAGGTTATGCAATAGACAACCAGTTTAACGATATCATATATATTCCTGAAACCGCTCATATCGATATGGAGAAGCAAAAGATTAGCTGGATGAAGGATGGTGAAGAACAAACGATTAAGCTGCGGGTACATTATACCTATATATACCCCAGTGGATTTAAAGTGCATATGCAGAAACATCCGCAGGCACCAAGCTGGCGGCTGATCGGCACCTTGGGTGAAGGCACTTGCTGCCATAAGCCAAGTACCGTGTCCGGAGGCGGCAAGTCTGAAATATCTAAATCGATACAGGATTCGATGATATCAGGTCCGGTATTCGTTGGTGATTTTGAAAAGGACCTGGACAAAGTCGAAGCAATATTCAATTACGATTATTCGAAGCGAAGACGTGACAGCTCTAAAAATGATGACAGGAATGTGCTGACCAGCAAGCGAAGTCTTGGCTCGGTCATCAGGTTGTTGACGCCTTCAGCTGAAACTTATACGGATGAATATAATCAGTGGCTGGAGAGCATCCCTCAACACATACTGGCACTGGTCTATTTGATAAAGCGCTTCCACAAAACAGAGTGGGGCGATAACTGGCGAGAACATTTCTCTGTCGATGAAGTGAATGGCTACCCTGGCCACGAACTGAAATATGATGGTAGAAAAATGATCACCAGTTATCTGCGTGTAGGTGTGCGTAAAGATGGAACCTGGCGAATATATAAATTACGACAGGATTTTGTTGCAGCAACAAAGGTGCAGACCGAAGATGATATAACTGCTTCGACAGTAATCCCTGTGAACTATGTTGAAGATAAATTAAATTATCGATACAAAAGCTCTAGCGTGAAAATCGTAAAGAACTGTGAAAACCGCCTGTTCCAACGACCAGATGACGCGATCATTCGAGGTCTTGATACTCAGACTGAGTCAGATCTGTCTGAGCAGGGTAATTTTATATCAAACTTCCAGCCACTCAATGCTGATGATGCGCGCGAGTTAGTAGAGGATGCGATCAGCTTTCAGGAGTATTCACTGCCGATGCAGTCTCTGATTCGACTGGCAGCAACGGCCGAAGGTGAGTACTTCGTGTCATCTGCACACCCGCGTCTTGTCAATGGTAAACCCAGTAAAAATATGCGCTATCTACAGAAACGACCTGACCTGGCGAACCCTAGAAGCATGTATCTTGCTCAAACAGGAACCAGGCTCTCCAGAGGCTTGTGGCTTGATGATCCGGTGTATTTCCCGGTCAATGCCGTATTACAGGGTCGACGTAATAATCCTGAGGATAAAAAAGCAGGTATCAGACCGCTGGCTGTTTATAACCCTATTCATTACCAGGAGTTGCCTGAACTGTTTATGGATCTTATCTGCAGCCTGACAGGAAAATCACCATCAACCACTGGGGCTGGATCGGAGGGTGCTTTGACGAAAGGGCCGTTTAACGCGTTATCTACGACGGCAGATTTAAATAACGCGCTGGTGTCGTTTATCTTGTGTGATTTTGCGGGCTATTCTTCAGCGGCTGGATACATTGGAACCAATCGCCGTGTGGATCATGATATCAGTATGCTCATCCCTGAGATATGGTGTCGTTTACCGATCAAACAGCGTGATCCCAGGTACCTTATCGAAAAAGGTCTCCTCGAGAAAATTGACGACTTTGAATATGAGGGGAAAAAGATTCATGCCAGTCGGCTGGGTTACCGTATAACAGAAAAATTTGTACATGCTTTTTTCGGTAAGGTCTTCGATAATCCAACCATCGTTTTTGATGATGAGATGCTGCGTCCCGAAACACAGGGAATGGAAGCCTATGTCGACGGTATCAATAATATCGTTGAAGCACAGAAGAAAGTTGCACGGGCTTATATCGAAGATGGTTCCATCAATGATGCCTGCCCACCGTTACAGGCAGTGTTACGCATAATGGCTGAAGGTAATTTTGAGGGTAAAACAATAGATGATCCTTCTATCCGTGAGATGTTCACTCTCGACTACCTGTTAAATAGCGATTGGTATAAGGAGCGTTTAGTCATTAAGCAGCAACGTGATGCAGCACTGTGGCAGATGAACCGCGATTATGTCGAACAGAAGATGGATGAGATCAACGAGTCTGTAACCGATCTTTGGGCAGAACTGCAAGACCAGCTGGAAAACGCTGAGCATATGCGGGAATGGGTAAACAGTGACAGTTATCTGGAACGTTTACAGGGCACACTGGGTGCTGACTGGATTCATAGAGATGCGTAAAGCCTGAGGTTATGCCGGCTGTTGTAGCTTAAGCTTGAAGATATACCCGTGTAGTAGTTTCTACTCAGTGACTACTACACGGGTTTATTTAAGCGGTAGTTAGATCCCCGTGTTATGCAGAGCTGCCAAAAGACTTGTCAACGGCGCCAGCTGGTATCTTCAAGCCGGCGAGTCGACAACCCTGAGCGACAGGGCCACCAGGTATGATCTGATAGAGATACTTCATACCGCCACGTGAATGAAATTTTTCTTCCAGTGCATCCTTGATCTGTCGCAGGTTAGCAAATTCGACCTTGTGATAATACTCCTGAAGGGCGCGAATCAGGTCCCAGTGATCATCGCTTAACTTAACGCCATCACTTTTGGCGATCTCTTGCGCTTTTTCAATGTCCCAGTCGTCAGGTGCATTTGGAAATGATTCAGGTGAAACAGTCATAGTATTCTCCGGTTTTGTTCAATGCCTAATATAAGAGTTAGGTTAAGGTTATGGAAAAGTAGAAGTTGTGATGTCTTTGAAGTTTTGTTGCCCCATAATCACCCACCGTGGAGTTGCGCTCCCTGTGCCAGCATCACTAAGATGAGGGTGTTCGAGTTTTGTCCGGTTAATGATATCTTCCTGTGATGGTTCAACGTCAACGATAAAAATATGCTTGCCTTCGTTCAGGACTTTCTGAAAGCGACGAAAGTCTTTATGTGGAGTCTGTATGCCATAAAATCCGCCGCTCCAGGTAACGAAACCGAACATTACGATAGCGAGGAAATAAAATGGTATCCAGGTATAGGTCTCGGGTAGCTTTGACAGATAACCGATGATGATTACCAGCGCTGCAGCAAGGGCGCCAAAGAGTACACCGAGTATCGTGCCACGGACCACGTCCTGTTTGAAGACTGATTCGATATTATGTAAGTGTGCATGTTTTTCTACAGCGGCATCATCTTTACTTAATACATGAATCTGGGGTTTATTGATGCCCCTATTTTCAAGTTCTTCTTCTATGCGTTCGAGATCATCAAGGTCATCACTGATAAAATAATGTCGTTTCATCATAATTCTCCAAAGTTTTTAAAGTACATGGTTGGCAATGGTTTAGTTGGTCCTTGAAATACCAGGTTCATCAAATGGCTATACTCATAGTATGATGATTAAGGTGTGATTAACATAAAGACGAACTTTTTGTATGGCGAGTCTCCGCTGTTACAAGTTATTGACATTCACTTTAATATTAAGGCGCTACCAAAAATAAATGTCAAGCAGATAAGACCTTTCATTTATTTAAAAATAGCGGGACATGAAAGAATTTGTTTGCCAAGCGACTGATTTTATTATTAATATAAGAGCGATAATGACCGCAGCTGTTTTGGTCATGAAAATAGCCATTATCGAAAAGCGGGTAGAAATCGGGTGCAATGATGTTTAAAGACATAATATTTCCGCTATAGATAAACGAACTTAGTCTCACCATGTCAAGCACTAAAGTATCTGGACTGTTCGTAGTGTTACGGCGATTAAGTGATACTATCGTTATAAAAATGATGGAAACAGGCTTTGAAAAAAAAGAAAAATAAAAAAACGACTCTGCGCTGGCGGCGCACCAAGATAATAGCCACTATAGGACCAGCATCCGATTCAGTTAAAAATATCACAGCCCTAATAAAGTCCGGGGTAAATGTATTTCGTTTGAACATGTCTCATGGGGATCATGAATATCATAAAAAGATATTCATGAGAATACGCTCCTGCTCGAATAAAACCGGGACATATGGTGCGATCCTGATGGATTTGTGCGGACCTAAGATCCGTGTAGGAAAATTTGAAAAAGCCAGTATCCAGTTAAAGAAGAATGATAGTGTAATAATTCGTTGTGGCAGTGGTACAGGGCGTGATGGCATTATCATCTCTCAATATCGGCAGCTTTATAAAGATGTAAAAAACGGTGAAAGAATTTTACTCGATGATGGCAATATGGAATGTAGAGTCGTGAGTGTCAAAGGGAAAGATGTTAATTGTAAAGTTGTCTATGGCGGTGAGCTTAAAAATAACAAAGGACTGAACCTGCCCGATACGATGATTTCAGCATCCAGCTTTACCGCCAAGGATAAAATGGATGTAAAGCTGGCAATGGAGCTGGGAGCAGATTTTGTTGCGTTAAGTTTTGTGCGTAGCGCCAGGGATATCAACGGATTGAATAGATACATGGCTCGAGTGAATAAAGTAATACCTATCATCGCTAAAATAGAAAAACCGGAAGCAGTAGTTAATATCGATGAGATAATAAATTCTTCATACGGAATAATGATCGCCCGTGGAGACCTGGGTATCGAGTTGCCAGCAGAGGAAGTTCCCTTGATACAGAGAGACGTTACCGAAAAAGCGAGAGCGAATAACCGTCCTGTTATTGTAGCGACACAGATGATGGAGTCGATGATTACGAACGCGAGACCGACGAGAGCAGAAGTTGGAGATGTTGCGAATGCTGCAATGACCAGCGTAGACGCAGTAATGCTATCCGCAGAAACAGCGGCAGGTAGATACCCGGTTAAAGCCGTCGTTATGATGGACTGTATTCTACGTGAGATAGAAAATCACCAGTGGAGTTCAGGAAGCTTTGGTAACGATTCAGGCGGTAATCTCGATCGGCCTTCTTCACGGCGTGCTGTCGCTCATGCCGCGAATGCATTAGCTCATGATCTCAAATTACAGGGAGTACTGGTACCGACGGATAGTGGCCATACAGCCGCCGTATTGTCAGCGAGTCGTCCTTCATCACCATTACTAGGGTTGTCAACGAGCATGCAGACCTGCCAGAAGTTGTCACTGCACTGGGGGATTATCCCATTTCTTATAAATGAGCAGGAATCTCAGAACTGGAAACTTCTGAGCCAGGAAATTTGTAATCGCTGCAAATTAACGAAGACCGGTAACCGGGTTTTACTGGTTTCCGGTTTTAATGATGATGAGTCACTCAACGAACCGGTTATGAAAATCATCAGAGTAAAAAACTGATATCGTAGAGCAGATAGATTATGGAAAGTTCATGTGAGCTGAATGCTCTTATCTGTAATGCCGATAGGGTATACCTGGCTGCATCCTGTAGTCGGGAGCGTTTAAAGTTTCGAAGTCAGGCCCGAGGCCTGGTCTGTATGGGGAAGTGTAATAGTAATTTGCGCTACGTTGTATCGGATTATATTGATACCGGCTGTGTTGTAATCGCCAGATATTCTGGTCACGCTTGTGATTAAAGTGGTTTAGCCAGCCCGGAGGACCACCGGCAGGGCAAAAAGGAATTTCCGGGAAGGCGTAACTATCTAATGGTAATATACTAAGAAAGATTAATATAACATAATTTGGCGGTGTCTTCATTTTGGAATCTTCATATAATAACTGTCGATTATAAGTGATTATATCGTTGAAGTAATGTCATCTCTTTATTATACGAGAATCATTGCGTCTTAAACTAAAGAGTAAAAGATGAAGAAAATAGTTTCACTATACTTGCTTGTCCTTTCAGTAATGATGATCGCGGTTACAGATACTGTTGCCAGTGAGGTAAAGGTACACAAGAATGAAAACACGGGATTATTGACCTGGACTGTAAAAGATAATGGTTTTCAGATCGAGCTGTTACAGCTTTTGCCAGACTTCATCCGTGCAATTTATGCTAAGCATCATTTTCCAAAGGATGAGATAGAGCGTACCGCTTCATATTGTATTTTTGGTACTATTTTAAAGAATACCTCGGATCAGCAGATGAGTTACCGCGTTGCTGACTGGCGTTACCAGACGTCTGACGGCAAGCAGTACCCGGTCAAAACAAAGACGCAATGGCTGGAAGAATGGCGTAATGCGGGTGTCACTTTTTCCTGGACGTTGCTACCGGATGAGGGAGAATTTTCCGTAGGTGACTGGCAGCAAGGCTTCACCACTATCCAGCTGCCGCGTAACACGGAGTTCGATATGATCTTTAAATGGCAGCTTGACGGGGTCGAGCATACAGGCACCCTGGAGAATCTAAAGTGTGCACCAGAATCATTACCGGAAAAGTAATAATCCGACTCAAGAATAAATATTAATAGAAATTACAGCTGCAGAGAAATATGAAATATATAATTTTTATAACTTTATTTACCAGTGCGTTTGCACTTAAAGCTGACTGGCAACAACCCGAGTTAAGCTATAACCTTACCGTCATCAAAAAAGTCATCCCTGCGACAGATTTTGAATTACAGGATATGGATGAACAGAAAATAAAGTTATCAGACTATAAGGGAAAAGTGATCTTACTGAATTTTTGGGCGACCTGGTGTCCGCCCTGTATTAGAGAGATGCCATCAATGGAGAGGTTGCACAAGCAGGTGGATGCTGAAGGCTTTAAAGTCATCGCTGTAAATCAGATGGAAGATGCTGATCAGGTTTTTGCATTTACCGGTCAGCTTGAAGTCGACCCTACATTTGAAATCCTGTTCGACACAACAAGCAGTGTTTCCCGTGATTATGCCGTACGTGGTTTGCCGACAACCTTCCTGATCGACAAAGAGGGCAGGATTCGTTACCGTGCGGTTGGTGGCCGCGAGTTTGATCACCCTGAAGTAATTAAAATAATTGAGCAGTTGATGGCAGAATAAGCTAGCTGACAAGTTCGATTGTGCCGTGTGATGTTTGCCGATTGATACGGATAAAGACCTCGCAGTATTCATTGGTTTCATCCATTGGTGTAGGATCATCAGCGCAGTTGCAGCCAGCGATTATACCGTTATAAAACAGGCCTGCCTTTATAGTTATGCTGATGTCATCGTGATCGGTGTTCAATACCAGGACTGCCAGTTTATCACTTAGTGCATAGCTACTATGCTGCAGTCCTTCCTGTAATGGTAACAGGTCAGCATCAAGTGAAAGTATTTCATCTTTAAAGACGGCGTCAAAAGAATCCGTGTTCCATGCCTTTAATGATAAGGGTAAATCAAACATCCAGCTTCACCTGCATGATAGTGACATCGAGGTCAAAATGTTGGCGTTTCTCCAAAATCGACCAGCCTAGTTTTAAATAAAAGCCAGCCTGGTCAGGTGTATAAAGATATAGTCTATCGATGCCTGCTCTTTGAGCACGTGTCATAACATGTTGTACTAGCCGGTGCCCGATACCCTGTTTCCGGTATTCGGGCCGGACGAAAACACTTGCTAGCCAGGGCGTTAACTGCGGCTCAGTCTTCATGTCCTTATAAACGATAGCGGCAGATCCTAGTAGGACGTCACTTTTTGCGATGAAAGTGCTTGGAATGAGTTCATCATTTAGATGATCTTGCATCCTGGCTATCCTGGCCGTCAGGTCTTCACCAGGGTTCAGATAAGACCATTCGTCCTGATGCCAGGAGGCTAACGTTGAAAGGTTTTCTGCTTCATCTTTTAAGTTAATTATTTCAATCATACCAGGATAGCGCTTAGGATAGCCGTATGGAGTGTATATAAATATACGCTATAATGCCGGCGCTGATAAGGTATTTGCAGAAAGCGTGCTTGTTTGATTTTCATAGGGGATTGCTTATGGCAACGACTGGACGTGTTAAATGGTTTGATGAAAAAAAAGGTTTTGGTTTCATCGAGCGTGAGGACGGGAATGATGTATTCGTTCACTTTAAAGCGATATCTGGTGAAGTCTATAAGACGTTGACAGAGGGACAGCAGGTTGAATTTGATGTTGAAGATGGCCCCAAGGGTCCCCAGGCTTCTAACGTCACGCCTTTGTAATGGTTCACCGTTCAGCTGTAACCAACTATGGTTTTTATAGTTAGAAGTAAAAGCCTTTTATATAGTACCGAAAGAGGCGATACTGGTAGCTACTTACTTATTGTCTGAGCACATAGTAAATTCATTACCGCCGGCCGCCGGGGAATGAGTAAAACGGCTTTATAATAGTTCCGCCAGCTTCTTAAACTTTTCTCTGCGTAGTTTCCAGATCAAGTCTATAAAATACGATCAATGCTGTAACCATATTGGACGATGGCTGCAGACCGGCCCGCAAGAACCCTCCAACAATACCCTGGTCAGGAAAAGCCTCGTAGTCAGGCCATCGTCCGGAAATGATCAGTTGAATGCCTGTATGAAAAAGTGTGTCGTCTCAGTTAGATCGCTCGAACGAAATTCGACGTATATGCTTTTTCATGTTCGTTCATAACACTAAAAACTATCTTTTACAGCTTCTATATCCTGGTAAATGTCATCTGTAAAGCGAGGGGTACAGATTGCGAGGAAGATTAAGTCCTCGTTGCCGGTGTTGGTTATACGCTGACCACACATGGATGGAATCAGTACGGTGTCACCGGCTTTTACTTCTTGTGGCGCCTGATCATCGAGCTCCATAAGGCCCTTGCCAGAGATTATGCTGTAGCGCTCTGCAGTTCCCTTTAAGCGATGCCATCTCGTCGTGGTACCAGGTTTTACCCTTGCCCTGGCGATAGAGACACCAGGGTCATCCTCAGAATTGGAAAGTTCGGTAATATAACATCGTTCTTCAGTGAAGAACTCTGCATCGGCTCTATGGCGTTTTATCATTGCTATCATTTTGAAAATTATCAAATATTAAAAGGTCAAAAGCGAATGATAAATATGTCCTAATGCTATTAAGCGGTTATTTTGATTCACATCAAGACTATATTGTTTTTCGCTAATATACTACATGGAAAATTAGAGGTGAATATAATGAATGTATTTAGCGAGTTGTTCAACGACCTGACCGGATGGTTAACCGTTGGTATTATTATTTTTATGCTGGTCATGATGGCTTACCTGTTCAGCATGTTTATCAATCAATCAGCCGGTGATGACCGGTAAATAAACTTTATCTACTGGTTTGCGAGTGATATTCGTAACTGTACCAGTTGATGTCAGCACCGGTTAGTAATGGTACCGATATTAATGCTACCACACCAATCAAGGCCATAATAAAAGCGCCGAGAAATGCACTACCAAAGCCTTTGACCTCAAAACCTGGTACAAGTGCAGCGGTGAGCATGATCATCAAGGCGTTGATGACTAATGCGAACAGGCCAAAGGTTAAAACTGATAGCGGTGCAGTCAAAAACCAGAGTACGGGGCGGATAAAAGCATTTATCAGGCCTAGTACGACGGCAGCGAGCAGAAACGCGATGCTATTGTCGGCTTTTATGCCCGGTATGAAAAGCGTGGCAAAGCCAAGGCCGATGGCGGTAGCTAGCAAGGTGATAAGTAAAACGGTCATATCTTTTAGTTTCGTTTAGTATTTATTTTCACTTCTAATGTGAGAATGGGTTTTGTGTCTTATCAACAGAAAATCCATCACCGGCACTTTCTTCCGCGTGATTAGTTTCGTTCTTTTCTTCTAATTGTTCAGGTTTGGCTGTACAGCACTCTGCGATCTCTTTAACCGCGGTTGCTTCATCGACATGGGTAAGCGTAAACGAACGGGCATAAGGTTCATAACCTATGGTGTTTTCTATCTTTAGTGATGTGCTTACGCGGAGGTATGCTGTACTGCCAGCATCCAGCGAGAGGCTGACAGGTAATAGTTTGGTATAATTTTTGTCTGCCTGAAATTCAAATATGTGCTTACCGGGTGTGAGTGATAACTGTGAGCTGGTGCCGTTCTTGACGTAGAGTTTGAATTCGCCATCAATGTTGATGCCAGGAGAATAAAGAGCGTTGCTCATCACTGATGGCCGATAGATATATATCACAGCCTGGTCAGGTTTAGCCGTTGCCGGCGTGAAAGTTGCCGTGCGACTATTTGTGCTGCAGGCAGCGCACAGCAGTATGCTGAAGATAGAAAAAGTTTTAATAAGTAAGTTATTCAAAACTTAGTTTGTAGCCGGCATCATTAAGATAGTCGACCTCTTTTGTCAGGTCGGCCAGGGTCATGCTGTGCTCATCGAGCCAGCCTTCAGGAAAGCGTAAGTGTATTTTTTTGTTCTTTATCGCTAAATCTATATCAGGTATCTGCTGGTCGGTTCGACCACGGTGTAGCAGTACTGCGATACGTAATATTACACACATCTGTTTTCCTGGTTTCACGAATGGTTTCATCAGCTGCTTGAAAGCATCAACTCTCAGCTTACTGCGATGAGACAGGACCAGCGCTGCAAGCAGTGCCTGCTCCTGGCGAGAGAAGCCTTGCAGGTCAGCATTTTGTAATATGTATGCACCGTGCTTGTGATAGTTGTTATGGGAGACCTGCAGGCCGATCTCGTGCAGCATAGATGCCCATTTAAGTAATGGTGCTAGTTGCTCAGTATCAATCGCCCACTGTTTACAGGCGGCATGGCACAGGGTTTCAACGGTAGTTGTTATTCGCTCTGCCTGCTCGACATCCACACCCCAGCGGGACATCGCTGCTTCTACGGTGGCATCTCTTACGTCCTGATGGGTTATCCGTCCGACAAGATCATATAGCAGACCCTCTCTCATGCTTACATCGGAGACCAGCATTTGTTCGATGT
>Ga0316190_10003905_pt1 | contig 10823 bp, 10 predicted proteins | sample Eddworburrow2_MG_FD_204929 | JGI IMG/M metagenome (GOLD analysis project Ga0316190, IMG submission 204929) | Coastal sediment microbial communities from Maine, United States - Eddy worm burrow 2 | ecosystem: Environmental > Aquatic > Marine > Coastal > Sediment | place: USA: Maine | collected... | reverse complement strand
TATCTTCAAATGCTAGACGCATACTATCCACTGAACGCTTACCTTGTAGCGCTGGAAAATCAGACTGCCGATCCGGGCCGAACACCTTTGCCACTGCCACGTCTATATGTGCAACACCACTCTTGCGCCGCTCACGCGGATTACGACGGTAGAGCTTTTTCATCAGGATCTCAAGCTGCTCTAAGGTCAACTTCAGATGAGTTTCTGCCACCAGATCCACATCACTTTTGGCAATATCCTTAAATTGAAATGGTTTGGGCTCAACCACTGAATGTTTGGTGCTATTGCTATTGCTATTGCAACCCATCAACAACAGGATGCAGATAACACCCAGGAAGCACCATCTATACGTTATTTTTTTACAATCGATCACGGAGATCTCTTAGGCTAAACCCAAGCAGGGAGGATTCCACACCTTTGCTTAAGGCGATGGCTTTAAAGCGCTCACCCATTTCAGTTGGCATGGTAAGTCGTTTTACAGCCTGCATCAGGGTTATATGGTTTTTAACATCATTGGGATCAGAGGCCATCAACAGTGAATCCAATCCACACCCCAGTAGAAAATGAGCCTGGGTGGTATAACCTTTCAGGTCAAAACCGGCACCCAGCCCAGCCTTGGCAACAGCCGTAAAATCCACATGGGCGGTAATATCCTGCAAGCCTGGCAGAATAAGAGCATCATCATGTGCACGATGCCGGTAATAACACATCAGGGTGCCCATGCTGCGTTGCGGATGATAGTACTCGGAGCCTGGATAACCGTAATCAATCAGTATCACTGCTCCACACTCAATTTGCTGAGCAAGTGACTGTAGCCAAGAGGCAGCACGCAAGTTTAGTTCGGACTCATAGCCAACAGCAAACTTTCCCACTTGCTCCTGTAAAGCAGTAACAGCATCCATCAGGCCTGGGCTGACAGACTTATCCCAGTAGTGTTCAAAGGCATCACCTGTCCATCGAACAAAGCCCTCCTGCAGACCTGACTCATCAATGCGAAAGCGACTAACCGGCATGGCATCCAGCAATTCATTGGCAACCACCACGCCCGTGAAGCCTGATTCAGGCATGGTATCCAACCACTGTACCCGATCGATCAGATGTGCAGCCCGAGTCATCAACGTCTCTTGTTGGCGCTGCTGCAGGTCTGGGCTGACTTCAAGAATGAAGTACTGCTCTGGAAGCATCTGCAATGTCTCCAGCTCTAGCAGCAAATCGGTTGCCAACGCTCCGGTGCCTGCCCCAGCCTCGAATAGATTCCCCCCTCCTAACTCTTCCAGCACCTGCTTGCACTGACGAGCCAGACAACGGGCAAACAACGGTGAAACCTCTGGGGCCGTTATAAAATCCCCTGCCTCACCAAATTTTCTTGCACCTGCGGTATAGTAACCAAGCCCAGGGGCATACAGAGCCAGCTCCATGAATCGGTCAAAGGGTACCCGACCACCGCTCTGTGCCAGCTCACCTTTAATTAACTCTATCAGCCGAATACTATTCTCACAGGCCTCCGCCTCAGGCTCAGGTAATTCCGTTGGAAGAGATCCAACATGGTGGTTTTGGGATTGACTACTAGACATAAAAATCTCGTTAGGTTGACTCTTGCTTGCAGATCACTTCAACTAGTGTATCAAGATCGGAGACTATAGTGACCAAAACAGAACAACCACTTACAGGAAAAGTGGCATTTATTACAGGTGCCGCCCATCGCATCGGTGCTGCAATCGCCCGAACCCTGCACAATAATGGCATGAACCTGGCACTGCATTATCGAAATTCAGCAGAAGCAGCTCAACTGTTAAAGCAAGAGCTAGAAGCAACGCATCCCAACTCAGTCATGCTATTGCAGGCAGACCTGAATGATACCAACACCTTGCCAAAACTGATTGATGGCATCAATGCCCACTATCGCCGTTTGGATCTGCTGGTAAACAATGCCTCAAGTTTTTACCCTACCCCCATAGGAGCAGCCCAGATTGATCAATGGGAAGACCTGATCAGCACCAATATGAAAGCCCCCTTCTTTTTGTCACAAGCTGCCGCACCTCTACTACAAGCAACCAAGGGTTGCATTATTAATCTGGTAGACATCCACGCCGAACGCCCACTAAAGAACCATTCCATCTACTCCATAGCCAAAGCAGGCAATGCAATGATGGTCAAAAGCCTAGCCCAAGAGTTCGGGCCTGATATACGGGTAAATGGAATAGCGCCTGGGGCAATTTTGTGGCCTGAACAGGCGATTTCTCAAGATGAGAATAGGGATGAGACCCTTGAGAAAATCATTCTAAAGCGGATGGGCAAACCAGAGGAGATTGCAAAAACTGTGTTATTTCTCTTTAAAGATGCTGATTACATCACTGGGCAGGTCATCACTGCGGATGGTGGACGTACGCTCCAACAGTAAGAAGTAATGGAAAAACAAACCCCACTCATAAAAAAAGCCTTATCCCTAACGGGATAAGGCTTTTAATTGGCATTTCTAAGCTCAGTGATTAGGCTTTAAGTTTGCGACCTTTTGCTGCGCCTAAGCCCAACAGACCAATTCCCATCAGCAGAAGAGAGGCTGGCTCTGGGATGCTACCATGGAGGTTCCTATCGGCATTTGGAATCGACAGATAGAGTCCAACCTCGGTAATCGCCATTGTGCTCCCAAAGTCCCAATCGAATCGGTAGCCTGTATCCATTGCCAACGTTACCCCAGGTAGTGGCGCACCGGCTTCAGCATAGTATTTTGTTCCTCCAGATACCACGTACAAGTTAGCGGTCAAATCGACATAAGAACTATTATGCAGGTTAAGGTAGACGCCCGTATAGCTGCCACCTACGTTAACATCACCAAGCGTCGTATATGAAGGATCGCCCGTAAAATTGATACTGAATTCGCCAAGTTCATTCGTAGGATCATATGTAGCACCAAGCCCAAAGGAATCGAAAGTCCCATATGCAGTACCACCAGCCCCAGCTACGTTACTCAAGAGCTCCCAATTATCAAAATCCTCGTTACTTACCGTCAACACAGTAGCAAATGCACTACTACTAAGTAGCAATCCTAATCCAGCCACAACCCCAAGTATCTTTTTCATTTTAACTCCTAGATTTACCATTTGAATTCAACTCAATAATGTAGACTACAAGCTACATAGCACCAATCGTGCCATATTTTTATATTATTGATTAACAACGAAAATAACGGATAAGAACAAGTTTCCCACTGTTAAGTGTAAAATTTACTGACAACTTGTTGGTCTCATTAATATATCGCAGGAGTCAATAATCAGTCCATATCTGACTAAGTTGCATCCATTGCTTGGCTTAATAAACTCATCACTATCTCTCTATTACCTACTCAAAAAAAACTAATCGCTGCAATAACAATGACTTATTCTATTAATCAAAAAATTAGAGGCAATGAATGCAAGAACCAATACTGGGAAAGAAGCAGGTGTAAAAAAAACTGACAGCCAAGCAAACCATGACATCCTAGTAGACATTGTTTTGATACAGCAAATGCATCATCGAAAGGCTCACTGGGTGTGCATATAGCATATTGACCCAATTAACTTAGCAAAAAGCCCATGGTTACCTCTTCAGCAATCTACTTCTGCACCACTCTACCATCTATAGTCTCATAGGTGCAGCAAAGGGCGCGCAACAGAATCTACGCAATATAGACAAGACTAGCGCGCCTACGAGCATTTAAACTAGGGAAAGATCAAATGCTACTGGCCACAGCAGTTGCTTACTCCGATCAAATACTTCCCATAACTCTTGATAAGTACGGCCATCTACTGGATGCCTCTTATTACCAGCTATCTCCGCAAGCGGCAACAATACAAAGGCATATCGAGTAATCTCGTTACGAGGAACCTCTAGCCCGCCCTCATTGATAATTTCATCGCCATACAGCAGCAAATCGATATCTAGCGTTCGAGAAGAAAATTTCTCGCCACCCCGAATACGTCCATATTTCTTTTCAATTTCACGAACACAGTTGTTTAGACTTCTGACTGGTAGATCTGTTTCCAGACCAACCACCATGTTGTAGAAAGGTTCCCCATCAAAACCGACTGCCTTACTCTCATAGACACTCGACAGAACAAGCTCACCAAAAGCCTCCCGCAATGACTTAACAGCACCACAAATATTTGCTTCACGATCAATGTTGCTGCCAATACTTAGCCAGACTTGGGGCATATCAGCGGCTGCCACGCTCAATAATGACACCTACATCGTCTGCACTTCCTACTGCACCTATTTTATTTAGCGTCAAACGTATCCAAGGAACATTAAATTCATCACGAACAATCTGGGCACAGCGTTCAGCCATGGTCTCTACCAGCTGAAACTCACTCTCTTTTATGAAGCTCTCCACCCGCTTGGCAACAGCCTTGTAGTCCAATGTATTCTCAATCTCATCCGTAGCTGCTGCCTTGTGCACGTCTGCCGCCATCTCTAAATCCAGTACTACAGTCTGCTTGATACGCCGCTCCCAGTCATAAATACCTATTACTGTATCAACACGCAAACCGCGCAAGAAAATAATATCCATACACTCATCTCTGTTTTGCCAATTTATAGATGGAATGGTAAATCAGTGCGGCACAGAATAGAATTGTTTAATTCTTTTCAAAAAGCATAATCGAATATTGATACGCAGTGATGCGCCGCTCCACCCAACCTAATAAACATGATTGATATAACACTTATTATTGCTGCCTACCTGCTTGGCTCTGTCTCCAGCGCCATAGTGGTCTGCCGTTTGATGGGGCTGCCCGACCCGCGCACTCAAGGCTCTAACAACCCCGGAGCCACCAATGTGCTGCGTATTGGGGGTAAAAAGCCAGCGGCCATTACTCTGGTTGGCGACTCTCTAAAAGGCTTTATCCCAGTATTAATCGCCAACCTCATGAACGTAGAGATCAGCACATTAGCCGCTGTCTCCATGGCCGCTTTTCTGGGGCATCTCTACCCTGTTTTTTTTCGCTTTCAAGGTGGCAAAGGCGTGGCAACTGCGCTGGGTGTGCAGTTTGGTTTGAGCTGGATGATAGGTGGGGCAGTAGCTGCTATCTGGCTGTTTATAGCCTATGTCATCAAGGTATCTTCACTCTCCGCCTTGGTTTCGATGACCTTAGCACCACTTATTGTCTGGCTGGTTACAGCATCGACCAGCTTGACTATCATGTCGACCGTAATGACCCTGCTACTATTTTGGAGACATCGAAGCAATATCCAGAAGCTGATCGCAGGTGATGAAGGAAAAATAACAGGTTAAAGCTGAGCCAGCAGATTAACCTCACACCGCGGACAGTTCACTCAGCTTCCAGCGAGGCTCTGCATTAAATCGTAGAGATTCACTCTGCCCTGCCTGTAAGCGCCGCCAACCTGCATAGGCAATCATTGCGCCATTATCCGTACAGAATTCAGGACGGGGATAGTATGCCTGCCCCCCCTCTTTCTTCAGAACCTCCTGAATCTTTTCTCGCAGCTGCCTATTGGCACTAACTCCCCCAGCAAGCACCAGCCTTTTACAATCTGTCTCCCGAACTGCACGACGGCACTTAATCACCAGCGTATCCACCACCGCATCTTCAAAGGCACGGGCAATATCTGCCTTGACCTGCTTAACCTGCTGCTCATTCAGCGCATGACCATCCGGCAGTTCTTTGTATTTGGTATTTAATGCAAAGGTTTTCAGCCCACTGAAACTAAAATCCAGTCCAGGTCGATCAGTCATCGGACGTGGAAAACGGAAACGGCCTGGATCACCAAACTCTGCCAACCGGGCCAACTCCGGGCCACCCGGGTAAGGCAATCCTAGCATCTTTGCTGTCTTATCAAAGGCCTCACCAGCAGCATCATCCAGCGACTCGCCCAGCAATCTGTACAGCCCAACACCCAACACCTCGACCAGCTGGGTATGTCCGCCTGAAACCAGCAGCGCAATAAAAGGGAATGCAGGAGCATTTTCTTCCAGCATTGGGGCCAGCAAATGCCCTTCCATATGATGCACAGGCACTGCTGGCACCTCCAAAGCCCAAGCCAGACTCCGCCCTACAGCAGCACCAACCAACAGTGCGCCAGCCAAACCGGGCCCGGAAGTATAGGCAACACCGTCAATCTGATCTCGTTTTAGCCCTGCATTGGCAAGTGCTTCAGAAATCAATGGCAGCGTTTTACGCACATGATCACGAGAAGCTAATTCGGGCACCACTCCACCAAATTCCGCATGCGTTTCAATCTGACTGTAAAGTGTATGCGATAACAATCCAGCATCGCTGTCGTAGAGAGCAATCCCGGTCTCATCACATGAGGTTTCGATACCAAGCACAAGCATAAAATTAAGGTCCAAAAGGTAGGTTTATATAATGATGTTGCCTACCCCATCAGGCCGTCAACAAAAAAATCAACCTCACAACCTTTGCAAACTCGCTTCGCAACCAGTAGAATCTGCGCCCTTAATCTTATCTTTGCCCATGAATGGGCTATTTTTGAGGTAGCAAATGCCAAACGTACGCGTTAAAGAGAACGAACCATTTGAAGTAGCCATGCGCCGTTTTAAGCGCTCTTGTGAAAAAGCCGGCGTTCTGGCTGAAGTTCGTCGCCGCGAGCATTATGAAAAACCCACCACTGAGCGTAAGCGTAAAGCCGCTGCTGCAGTAAAACGTTTTGCCAAAAAGATCTCTCGCGAATCACGCAAATTCGACCGCCAGTACTAATCTGCTCACTTTTCATCTTATCTATAAGCTGACCTCTCCATGCTGAAACAACGCATTCAGGGCGACATGAAAGCCGCCATGAAAAGTGGCGACAAGCGTACGCTTGGCACCATTCGCCTTATTCTGGCTGCTATCAAGCAAATCGAGGTGGACAGTCGCAGTGAGGTGGATGACGCACAGGTTCTGGCCATTCTGGATAAAATGGTCAAGCAGCGCCGGGATTCCATTGAGCAGTATGAAAATGCCGGGCGCACAGAACTGGCCGAGCAAGAGTCTTTTGAAATAGGCGTTCTGAAGGATTATCTGCCAGAAGCCTTGGGTGATGATGAAATCACCGCCATGATTGCCGAAGCCATTGCCAGCAGCGGAGCTGAATCCATGCGCGATATGGGCAAAGTCATGGGGCTGCTCAAGCCAAAAATGCAAGGACGAGCTGACATGGGCGCAGTCAGTGCCCTGATCAAGCAGCAGCTTGGGAGCTAATCGGATTTAGCACCACCGCCTGGATCACAAGAATCCTATGGCCGGCAAAATACCCTCCACTTTCATAGACGACCTCTTAAGCAGATGCGACATTGTCGATCTGATCAATCATCGCATACCTTTAAAAAAGGCAGGCAAAGACTACCAGGCTTGCTGCCCTTTTCACGATGAAAAGACCCCCTCCTTCACAGTAAGTCGCGACAAACAGTTCTATCACTGCTTTGGATGCAGCGCCCACGGCTCAGCTATCGGTTTTTTGATGGACTACGACAACATGAGCTTCGTTGAGGCTATTGAAGAGCTGGCGCATCAAGCAGGCGTAGAAGTCCCCCGTGAGGGAGGGCCGGACTCTGGGCCAGATTGCCGCCCCCTCTACGCCGCACTGGAACAGGCTGCTCATTACTACACAGAGCAGCTGAGAAGCCATCCACAAGCCGATCGTGCCATTACTTATCTAAAACAACGGGGACTCAGCGGCGAAATCGCCAGGGACTTTAGTATCGGTTACGCCCCACCCGGCTGGGACAACCTGATCAAACATCAGGGCAAAGAGAGCAATACCATAAAACAACTGCGTGAAAGCGGCATGACCCTCGAATCTGAAAACAGATGCTACGACCGATTTCGTGATCGCATTATGTTTCCAATAAGAGATCATCGAGGGCGAACGGTTGGATTTGGCGGGCGCATCCTGGGAGACGAGAAACCGAAATACCTCAACTCACCTGAAACCCCGGTATTCCACAAAGGCCGCGAACTCTACGGGCTGTATGAAGCACACAAGGCGCTACAAAAAATCAAGCGGCTACTGGTTGTTGAAGGCTACATGGATGTAGTGGCTTTAGCGCAGTTTGGGATCCGTTATGCCGTGGCGACCCTTGGTACGGCTACCACACCTGATCATCTGGAGCGCATATTCAGAACAGTCCCAGAAGTTATTTTCTGCTTTGATGGCGACAGGGCTGGACGAGATGCCGGGTGGAAAGCCCTGAACACTGCCCTACCTCTCATGCGCGAGGGCCGTGAAGCACGCTTCTTGTTCCTCCCCGAAGGCGAAGACCCCGACACACTAATACGCAAAGAAGGAACGGCAGCATTCGAACAACGCATCCAAAATGCTACTCCACTATCCCAATTCCTTTTTGACAAACTAAGTGATCAGGTTGATATGAGCAGTCTGGATGGACGGGCCAGACTGGCAGAAGTGGCAAAACCTCTGATTGCCAAACTCCCCCAGGGGATTTTTCATGACATGATGTTGAAGGCTCTCAGTGAGCTAGTAGGCCTAGAATCCACACGCTTTAACACTCAGCAAATTCCCACAACCAAGCCATCAAGACTCAAGCCAAAACAGAGCAATCTCCAACCCATGTCTCCTGTACGGAGAGCCATCACTCTACTGCTAAAGCAGCCCGAACTGGCTCAAATATCTGATTTGCCAACTGACTGGGAAACCCTGGATAAACCAGGAATCAATTTACTTGCCGAGCTGCTACACACCCTCCAGGAAAGCCCATCATTAGCAGTCAACAAAGGCGCACTATTTGAGCGCTGGCGGGGTCGAAAAGAGGGGAAATATCTCAGCCAACTGGCAAACACCGATCTGCCGCCTCATGAGTACACTACAGAGTTCAAAGATACACTTCTGCATTTACAAGAGCAGCTCAAGGAACAAACTCCAGAGTTGCTGCTCAAACAATACAAAGAGGGCACTATCACAGAAGAGCAATACAAAGAGCGTCTACGCCAACTGTATCCAGGAAAAAAGTGACCTCACATAAACCAGTTAAATAAATTTCCACACTAAAAGAGACTCCAACCTAGAATAGGTCGGAATGGCATGCTAAACTGGTTCGTTTATGCAAACTCTAAAACACTTAATTTCGCCCGTTGGCGCTAGGTTGGAAATGGATCAACAAGAGCAGCAGTCAAAGCTAAAACAATTGATCGCTAAAGGCAAGGAACAAGGTTTCCTTACCTACGCAGAGGTCAATGACCACCTTCCACCTGGTATCGTGGAAGCCGACCAGATCGAAGACATTGTTCGCATGATCAATGATATGGGCATTCTGGTACATGAAACAGCACCGGACGCCGACGATCAAACACTGGCCCAAGCCGCCGCAACAGCTGATGAAGATGCTGCCGAAGCTGCCGCTGCCGCCCTTGCAAGCGTCGACAGCGAATTCGGTCGCACCACAGACCCTGTGCGCATGTACATGCGTGAAATGGGCACAGTGGAACTACTGACCCGCGAAGGCGAACTGAAAATCGCAAAACGCATCGAAGAGGGTCTAAAACAGGTTTCTGCCGCCGTATCAACGTACCCAGGCGCAGTGGCTATATTGCTCTCCATGCTGGATGAATTCAAACAGGGTGATCTCCGCCTTACAGACATCATCAGCGGCTTTGTTGATCCAAACGAAACAGACGAAATTGCACGCCCCAATACAACGGGCGCAAAAGAAGAGACCGACGAGGAAGAGGAAGAGGTCGATACCGGCCCAGATCCTGAGGAAGCGCTTGAGAAAGCAGCAGCGCTGCACGAGCATACCGCCGACTGGATTGCCAGTCTTGAGAAGAACGGTCGAGAGCACGAAAAGACAAAACAAGCCAGCGAAGCTGTGACAGCTGCTTTTCTTGAATTCAAGCTCACCCCTCGTGTATTTACAACTCTGGTAGGCGCTCTTCGCGAAACCATTGCACGCATTCGTAGCCAAGAACGCACAATCATGAACCTGTGCATCACACAGGCCAAAATGCCTCGCAAGAGCTTTATTACCTCTTTCCCAGAAAATGAGACGAATCTGGATTGGCTGCAAACTCAAATAGACGCCGGTAAAAGCTACTCGGAAAACCTAACGCAGCACGCTGACGAAATTCAGCGACTCCAAAAGCGCCTGCTTGAAATAGAAAAAGATAGCCACCTAAGCATTGGTGAGATCAAAGAAACCAACCGCCGCATGTCCATTGGTGAGGCCAAAGCACGGCGCGCCAAAAAAGAGATGGTCGAAGCCAACCTGCGACTTGTTATATCCATCGCCAAAAAGTACACCAACCGCGGCCTCCAGTTCCTTGATCTCATTCAGGAAGGCAACATTGGCCTGATGAAAGCGGTTGATAAATTTGAATACCGGCGCGGTTATAAATTCTCCACCTACGCTACTTGGTGGATCAGACAAGCCATTACCCGCTCCATTGCCGATCAAGCTCGCACCATTCGTATTCCAGTGCACATGATCGAAACCATTAACAAACTCAATCGCATCTCCCGGCAAATGCTTCAAGAGATGGGGCGCGAAGCCACACCTGAAGAGCTGTCCGAACGCATGGAAATGCCAGAAGACAAAGTGCGCAAGGTATTAAAGATTGCCAAAGAACCCATCTCAATGGAGACCCCCATTGGTGATGATGAAGACTCTCATCTCGGCGATTTCATTGAAGACTCTGGCGTAGTATCTCCAGCAGATTCTGCAACCGTTGAAGGCCTACGTGAAGCAACACAAAACATGCTCACCAGCCTAACCTCACGCGAAGCAAAAGTACTGCGCATGCGTTTTGGTATCGACATGAATACTGACCACACCCTGGAAGAGGTCGGCAAGCAATTTGATGTAACCCGCGAAC
>Ga0316190_10003904_pt1 | contig 10824 bp, 6 predicted proteins | sample Eddworburrow2_MG_FD_204929 | JGI IMG/M metagenome (GOLD analysis project Ga0316190, IMG submission 204929) | Coastal sediment microbial communities from Maine, United States - Eddy worm burrow 2 | ecosystem: Environmental > Aquatic > Marine > Coastal > Sediment | place: USA: Maine | collected... | reverse complement strand
ACCATCAAGTTGGATGCGTTCATCCAAAGTTATTCTACCGGCCAGACTCTTTCCGGGAAAGTGGTTCAAGTATTACCGGAACAAAAAGTTGTGGTGGAGCTTCAAGGGGAAAAACTTTTATTGCAGTTTCCACGTACGGTCAATCCAGGGCAAAAAATTGCAATCAAAATTGAGCAGATTCATCCCAGCCCGATACTCAAACTGGTGGAGCTTTCTTCTCTCACCGCTTCACAGAAAAGCACTTCGCACAACCCGGACAAGCAAGTTACACATTTAGGTTCACAAGAAGCTGACAAAACATCCATTCAATATCGACCCATCGATTCTTCCTCAGGATTATCGCCGTTAGATAAAAGTGCAGTGCTTAGTGCTAAAAATGGCCAAGCCGTGCCGAATACAAAGGTGACAGAATCATTTTCAAAGGTCGATTTAAAACAATTGGGTATTGAGGCAGGGCAAAAGGTGACGGTGGAAGTTCTGAGTGTGGTGGATCAAAAAACGTTTCAAGTTCGCCTAAACGGTAATGAGGTAACCGTAAAGCATGCTACTTCGCAAAAATCGCAACCGGGCGATCTTGTGTTCCTACAAGCGAAATCTAACACTTCAGGAAAGTTCACGTTTGAGTTGGAGCCGATGCCTATCTCGCCTTCAACAGCCAGGCCTCTACTGGGGTTGTCTATCCTCAAAAATTACCTTCCAGTGCGACAACCTCTCACTCAAATGCTTGCAGGTCTTAAAGAAGTATTTTTGGATGGATCATTAGCCCAATTAAAAGCTTTGAATATCGATTCTGGGCAATTGAAGCAACTGCAAAACAATCTACAGAAAATAGTATCCGGAGAATCCAAATCCCCGGATGCAACTCAACTGAAAGAAATTGTAGACCGGAGCGGGTTTCATTACGAAGCGAAATTGAAAGCCTTATTGTCGGAGCCGGGCCTTTTCAATAAAAATATTATTTTAGAGAATGATTTAAAGGGGCAATTGATGCGCCTCGCCCGGCAATTAGAGCATGCTCCTGTCGGTGCAACCGACAATAGTGCTTCTGAAAAGTTTATTGGGAAATTGATGGCGCAGGTAAATCAAGCAGTCAGCAACATCGAATTGCAACAGCTCACGCATCATTTTTCAAAGGATGAGCAACATCCACTGCTATTGCAACTGCCTGAAAATTATTTAGGCGAGGAGGATCGGTTTAAGATTTATATTCTTCCCGATCAGGGAGAGGGTGACGGTCAGAAGTTGGATTCTAATGACCGGATTTTTAATTTGGTTTTCCTCCTCAATCTTTCAGCCTTGGGTGACTTGAGAATTGAAACCAAGATACTCAAAGATGATATTTCTATTCACATCGCCGGCTCCAATTCGAGTGCCATTCAATTTATTCAGGAACATGTGTCAGAATTAGAGGGCTTGTTTCAGGAGGAAGGATTTTCCATTAGTGTAACCAGTCGACATCAGGTTGATATTGCGATGGAAGTCCCTGACAGTCTGGGGCAATTGCTGATCGACACGCCTCTGCAAATGGTGGATCTTAAAACATGAGCAAACGAAAAAATAAAAAACTGAAATCTGCGGTGGCTCTGAAATACCAAACAGAGACTGATGCCGCCCCCAAAGTGACCGCTAAAGGCGAAGGTCTGGTCGCCGAGCGTATCATCCAATTGGCGAGGGAAAATAAGGTGCCGATCAAGGAGGACCCCGATCTGGTCCAAATTCTTTCCCAAGTGGATATTAATAAGGAAGTGCCACCGTCTGTTTATAAGGTCGTGGCCGAGCTTCTGGCGTTTGTCTATAAACTGAATAGTAAATATCAAAAAGTCCCCGGTAAGCCTACTTGACCGTTTTTCAATACTTTTTCGTCTTTTTTTGCCAACTCAGATAGTATTTTATTGAAAATTTAAGCGGTTGACTCCCTATGGGCTGTTTGTTAACCTTATTTAACAAGGATTTGTGGTTGTTTTCCGCGATTTTTTTGTATTTGAAGGATTCTGGTCATAACGAGACAGGCCTTTAAAAAACTATTGGGCTATCCTGCTGAAATTATGTTTTCCGTGTCGTATGTTCCGGCCCAGGAAAACGGTATTTTTTGAAAGGCTTTCTGCTTTGATTAAATCCGTCGCCATTAGAATGATTGCAATCCTTTCCTTGATTTGGATTGGTGTTTCTCCCGCCTCAGCTACATTTCCCGGTGAATTCGAGACAGAAACATTCGACTTTATTACTATCCCAACAGGTTTGGAAAGTCGTGTCAATTTTTGGAAAAAAGTTTACACGCAGTATTCGACTCACCACGCCGTCATTCACGACGAGGACAATCTTGATATCATTTATGGCGTGGTTTATCTGGGCGAGAAGAGTCTGTCTTCCAGAGCGCGCCACCGTAAACTAAAGCCCCATATTAGGAAATTTCAGAAAACTCTGCGCAAGCTCGCTCGAATCAAAAATAGAGTCAACCTGACTCCCGAAGAAGAGCGCATCCTGAATTTGGTCAAAAAGAATTTCATCAAAGCGTCCCGGAATATACGATCCCAGTTGGGACAAAGTGATCGCTTTGAAGAAGGCTTGAGAAAATCAGGCCTCTACATGAAAGAAATTAAAAGAATTTTTAAAGAAGTGGGAGTGCCGGAAGAGTTGGCCGCTTTGCCGCATGTGGAATCGTCCTTTCAACTGGGCGCTTATTCCAGCGCAGGGGCCGCGGGAGTTTGGCAGTTCACCCGCAGTACCGGTCGTCGTTATATGAAGGTGGGGTATGAGGTGGATGAGCGTCGAGATCCCATTGTTTCCGCTTATGCCGCAGCCAGACTTCTAAAGTTTAATTACGAGCAGTTGGATAGCTGGCCTCTCGCCATCACCGCCTACAATCATGGGGCGAATGGTATGAAGCGGGCGAAAAGACGACACGGGGACGATATCGTTAAAGTTATCGACAACTACAGAAGTCGTACGTTTGGTTTTGCCTCTAAAAACTTTTTCTCTGAATTCATGGCCGCTCTTGAAGTGAGCCAACATCCCCAAAAGTATTTCCCGGGGATTGTTATGTATCAGCCCTTCCAGTTTAGTGAGATTCCCATAGAGGATTATGTCCATATCTCTACACTGGAGAAACATTTTGAAATGAGCCGGGAAGAGATTGCCGAATACAATCCTTCATTGAGACGGCCTGTGATTTCCGGAAAAAAGAGAATCCCCAAGAATTATTTATTCAAGGTTCCTATCGACCGGGATTTTAACCCTGATGAACTGTACGCCTCTATCCCTGAGGAACTCAAATTTGATAAGCAGGTTCGCGTTCGCTGGTACACCGTCCGGCGAGGAGATACCTTGAGTACCATCGCCCGTAGAATGAGGACCTCTGTTTGGAAGTTAAAAGAAATGAATACAATCAGGGGGCACCGCATTTATAAAGGGCAAGTCTTGGAGATACCGGGGAAAGCTTACAAGCGCGGAACAACTAGAGTCGTCCGCGTGGAGCAACCCAAACCGGATTGGGGAAAGGTAGTCATCCCTGCAAATTTGGAAACGGTTCAATACCGTGTTCGAAGGAGAGACACTTTAACCCGGATAGCGCGCAACCACGGTGTGCATGTCAGCGTTCTGGCTAAATTGAACACGATGGATGATCCTCATTCCCTTCGTCCCGGACAACGCATCAAAGTTCCAAAACCAGGGACCGATTTTAAACTTCTGCTGGCCTCTGCTGTATCTCAACCTGAAAACCCGAATCAGGTAAGTGATGTGCAGACGGAGGGAAATGCAATCATTGCCAGTATCACAGGGCCCACGGAAGAGTCTTTAACTGAAACTCCAAAAATGCAAATTCAAATGAGCGGAGTTCAGTCTGACGAGGCGACTATTGTGGCCAGTACTTCCGAACCTTTGGAAAAAAACTCGGAAGTGGAAAAGGCATTATCCAATATTGTCAGTGCATTTCAATTGAATAAGAATCGCCACGCGTTCCGCCCTGTGAAATTTGTTTCCCACAATGAAGAGGATTATCGCATGGGCCTGATCAAGGTGGATTTCGACGAGACATTGAGTCATGTAGCTGATTGGGCACGGCTTTCGGTAAGAGAACTAAGACAGCTCAATAACTTGCGAAGAAGAGGCAGTCGAATTCGTGTCAATCAATCCATCAAAGTTCCATTCCGAAGAACGACTCCTGAAGAATTTGAGCGAAAGCGGCAGGAATACCATAAAGCCATTCAGGAAGATTTTTTTGGTAATTACCAGGTGGAAAAAGTGGTGACCCGAAAATTAAAAAAGGGCGAGACCTTGTGGGAAATATGCAATGATGTCTATTCGATTCCGTTCTGGTTGCTCAGCAACTACAACCCGGATACGGATATTAACTCGGTTTCGGTTGGGGCATCGATTAACATCCCCGTTCTCACCGATAATCCTTCCTAGACCTTACCTGCTGTTTGTTCCAGAGCAGTCTGAATGGCCAGCAGGTGAGCTTTAACGCGAACCTCTATAGGCAGGGCAGGCGAAGTTTCCAGTGTGAACACATGACTGCAACCTTGCGTATACGCATACAGCGCCATAGGCCACCATTCCATTTCATGAGGTTCGGATAAGCGGCTCAACAAGCCTCGATCCGCCGGAAACTCTTCAATTTCTTCGGACAGATTCAAGGGGTGGACCGTCTCCACCCGGTCAAGAATAACCCTCCCCAGAGAAGATAGCTCGCTTGATTGATCCTTCTGGTAAAGATAATAGCCGGGAGTGTCTACATCTTCGTGAAGCTCCAGATCCAAATCATACGGTTGATCTAACACGGATTTCACGAAATCGATTTCTTTCGGTACTGACGTTTCCTTGAACATCCGATTCAAATCGATGTCATCCTGATTATTCCGGGTTCCAAGTTCATATCCTGTAGGGTTGATGCAGGGAAGTAAAGTGAACTCCCAATCATTGAGAAAATCTTTATAAAGTTTGTTCTCAAGAAAAGAACAAATAGTCTCCACACCCGCAGGCTCATCACCATGAATGCCTCCCGATATCAGGATGCGTTGAGGATTCCCCTTTCCCATAATAATTTTAATTAAAGGATACTTCCGGTTTCGAGTAGAGAGTGTACTCACTTCCGTCCATTCGCCTACTGGATTTAGTGAGGCTTTGAGTCGGGATATGATGATATTAAAATTTCTAATAGGGGATTGTTTCATAAGCAGAATTCAAAAAAGGGTATTCAAATATTTTTATCAGGATACTCGCATTCACGGCGAATGACACAGTCGGTACATTGAAAACTTTTAGTTTTGCACACATAGCGTCCGTGAAGAATGAGATAGCGATGGGCTTGTTTCAACCATTCTTTTGGGGTCACTTCCAAAAGTTTCAGCTCCGTTTCCAGTACATTCTTTCCTGGTGCCAAGCCTGTCCGATTGGAGAGACGGAAAACATGTGTGTCCACGGCGATGGTCGGTTGATCGAAGCCTTCATTCAGCACTACATTAGCAGTTTTGCGTCCTACACCCGGTAGGCTTTCAAGATCTTCCCGATTGTCGGGAACCTCACCGTCGAATTGTTCCAGAAGTATTTGGCAGGTTTTGATAATATTTTTTGCTTTAGTCGGGGCCAGTCCAATTGTTTGGATGGATTTTTTTAATTTGGCTTCGCCCAGCGCCAAAAGTGCTTTTGGAGTGGGATGAGTTTTAAATAAACCGGGAGTGACGGCATTGACGGATTTGTCCGTAGCCTGAGCGCTTAAAACCACGGCAATCAATAGTTCAAATGAATTTTGATAAACCAATTCCGAGCGTGCGTCCAGAAGGCTTCGATGTAGCTTTTCATAAATGGTATTGACGGTTTTAGAATTCAAGAGAATTTTGGTGTAGAAAGCGATTGAGAGTTCGGTAGCTAGAAGTTGAGAGCAGGGAAAGCGGTTTATTTTATGCTTTGCGCACACCGAACACCGACCAAAAATGATTCAGTGGCATCGGCCATCCCCGGATGACGGCTTCCTACGCGAACAAGGGATTGATCATCGGCCCATGAGCCGCCACGAATGACATGATGGCTTCGGCGGTCTTTGGGACCTTTAGGATTTTTTTGGGGCTTTTCTTGATAGTAGCTCGGGGAGTACCAGTCGGATACCCATTCCCAGACACTACCGAGCATATCGTGAACTCCCATGGTATTAGGTTTTTTGCTCCCTACCGGATGAGGGGTTCGGACTGAATTGGTGGCATGCCAGACATAATCATTAAATTCCCCGCCAAAAGGATTTTCTTTATCGGTCCCACCATGAGCGACATATTCCCATTCCGCCTCTGTGGGAAGTCGTTTTCCTTGTAGGGAGCAATACTCAACGGCATCCAGAAACCTTACGTGATCAGCTGGCCAATCATCGTTGAATAACTTGGAAGGATTCCGGTCCATTATTTTCTTGAATTCCTTTTGAGAAGCCTCTTTTTTGTCGATATAAAAGGAGTCTAGACAAACCTTATGGACAGGACGCTCACGGTCGTTTGGTTCGTGGTCGAAGTAACTAAGAACCTCAGTGGTTCCCATCTGAAAACATCCCTTGGGGATCTTAACCATCTCCTTGCCGGGTTTTTTGGCTTGGGAAGGGGTATAGATCACCATAACGCATAATAAAATGGCGACGATAGCAGTTAATTTACTCATGGCAGAAATTTTACTTTTACTGTGGGAAATGTCAAGGAAAGGATTCAAACAGTCACGATAAAATGTTTTATTCATTGTGCTTTTACCTTAAAATGAAGATAGCCACAAACCCCTTTATACGGATATCATGACACTCAAAATAGTTAAATCCCTGCTGATAACGTTGCTATTAGTGATGAACATCCATTACTCGGATGTCTCAGCGGCCACCATTCCCTATAAAAAGAAGGTTCAGGTTCAGCCCTTTCAAAATCCTCCTGGCTGGGTTGGAACTTACAAACCGGGAACCCTTGTTTCTGAATTGTTGAAGCAAAAGTTGCTTCAACAGGAAAACGTCATTCTGGTGCGATACATCAATCAAAGAACTCATGGGATTGGAGATGGGAAGGGTGGTGAGGTCAAAAGCAAGAATCGAATTTCCGCTAGTAAGGAGGGTGAAAATAGTTCTCCGGCTCAGATCATTATTTCTGGAGAGATTGTTAAATACCGACCCGCTCTGCCGGTTAATTTGGAAAGCACCAAATCTGAGAAAAGGATGTCCCGGTCGGCGGAAGTTCAAATTGAGTTTAAAGTTTTTCAAGGACAAACTCAGCGTTTTGTAACAGGCTTTGTGCTGAGTGAAAAATCTAGAGAAGGTGATTTTCCTTTAGGATATTCGGAAAGCTCCTTAAATCTGGGGAGTCCGGATTTTCGAAAAACTTTTATGGGAAGGGCGCTAAGCAATATTACTGAGAGAGTGATGCCCACTATCGTAGATTATCTGGATCAAGTTTCGTTGGACGGTCAGGTAATTGCCATTGAAAAAGAAGAAGAACAGATGATTATCAATTTGGGTCAAAAAAGCGGCGTGGAAATTCGAGATGAGTTTGTTGTGTACCGCGTTGATGTTGATTTTTCCGATCCCCTTTACAAGGAAGATATCGGCGACCGCTTGACCAAACTGGGCGTGGTTCGAGTTATCAATGTTCAGGAAGGGTTTTCTGAGGCTGTCATTATGGCCGGAGGAGATTTTGTAAAAGGAAATCTGGTGCGCTCAAAAAAAGCCAAACCTCTACCGAAAGTTTTAAAAAACGGCAAAAAGTTCATTCGCTCTTCAACATTTCCCTGATAAAAACCAGAGTCCAGGATTTTTCTAAGAGGGTGGTGTGCTGCTCTTCCCGTATTCCTGTAAGGGGATAACCGACAGGCTGGAGTTCTTGAGCGATTGCAAAGCTTCTACCAACGCGAATGCTCCCGGGATGGTGGTACAATAGGGTAGGTTTTGCATCAATGAAGCACGGCGCATCGAGAAAGAATCCTTCACCGTCTGTTCATTGAAAGTGGTGTTGATCATGAAATCTACTTTGCCAGCTTCGAGTGACTCTACAATATGAGGGGAGCCTTGTTTGACCTTGTTGATGTGAGTGACTTCCAGTCCAAGATCCCTTAAGTAATTTCCAGTACCCTGGGTTGCCATTAGCTGATAACCCAGGTCCGCCAATTTTTTTCCAATTTTTCCTGCCGCTGACTTATCGCCTTCCTTGACGCTGATAAATACCGTTCCCTCTGGAGGTAATTTGATCCCTGTCGCTATTTGCGATTTGGCAAATGCCCGTCCAAAACTTGTATCCAAACCCATTACCTCGCCGGTGGATTTCATTTCAGGTCCAAGTAAAATATCAACATCGGAGAACTTGATAAAAGGAAAAACCGATTCCTTGACGGCAATATGGGAAATCTGTCTCTCTTCGGTAAATCCCAATTCGTTGAGAGTTTTGCCAGCCATTACCTTTGCGGCCAGTTTGGCGAGAGGCACTCCAATAGCTTTGCTGACAAAAGGGATCGTTCGGGAGGCGCGGGGGTTGACCTCAATCACAAATATTTCACCATCTCGAACGGCGAATTGAATATTGAGCAGGCCAATAACATTTAATTCGCGGGCCAATTCTTTGGTTTGTTGTTTGATTTCGTCGATGATAGCGATAGGAATGGTGAATGGAGGCAGACAGCAGGCACTGTCGCCGGAATGGACTCCCGCTTCTTCGATATGCTCCATGACACCGCCGATGACCACCTGATGTCCATCCGAGATAGCGTCGACATCCAATTCAACCGCATTGTTCAGAAAATCGTCGATCAAAACCGGGTGCTCGGGCGAAGCTTTAACTGCGAAACGCATGTACCGATCCAAACTCTTCTGATTGTAAACAATCTCCATGGCGCGTCCTCCCAAAACATAAGACGGCCGCACCATCACGGGATAGCCTATGTCCTCGGCAATAGCCCTTGCTTCCTCTAACGAAGTGGCCGTGTCGTTTGTGGGCTGTTGGATACCGAGCTTCTCCAAAACCGCCTTGAATCGTTTACGGTCCTCTGCCCGGTCAATGTTATCCGGGCTGGTGCCAATGATGGGAACGCCCGCCTGTTCCAATGCGATTGCCAGGCGTAACGGAGTTTGACCGCCAAATTGGACAATCACGCCATCAGGTTTTTCCTTCTGCACAATGTGCAATACATCCTCATAAGTGAGCGGCTCAAAATAAAGCCGGTCGGAGGTGTCGTAATCGGTACTCACTGTCTCCGGATTGCAGTTGACCATGATGGTCTCAAAACCTTCCTCCCGGAGTGCAAAGGAAGCATGTACGCAACAGTAATCAAATTCGATACCCTGGCCGATTCGGTTGGGTCCGCCACCCAGGATCATTATTTTTTTCTTATCGGTTGGGTCGGCTTCGCACTCTTCTTCATAGGTGGAGTACAGGTACGGCGTATGGGCTTTAAACTCAGCGCCGCAGGTGTCGACTCGCTTGAACACAGGAATGATGTTCGTAGACTTCCTTCTTGCATTCACCTCGGTTTCTTTACAGTTTAAAAGCTTAGCGAGAAACAAATCGGAGTAACCCATTTGTTTGGCTTCACGCAGAGCATCGTCCGATAGTTTGTCCAAAGAACCGGTGTGGATGATTTCCTTTTCGACGTCTATGATTTGTTTTATGTTAAACAAAAACCACGGGTCGACAGCAGTGATCTTATAGATTTCTTCTACCGAAAGTCCGCGTCGTAGTCCGGCGGCAATGTGCCAGAGTCGGTCCCAGTGCGGAAGCGCCAGCATCTTCCGAAGCTTATTTAAATCGGATTCGTTCTCATGAAGAAGTTCTCCGCCAGATTCAAAATTTTCATCCAGACCTGAAACTCCAATTTCCAATGACCGCAAGGATTTTTGAAGCGCTTCCTTGAATGTCCGGCCGATTGACATCACCTCGCCCACGGATTTCATTTGAGTGGTCAACAGGGGAGGGGTCTTGAAAAATTTTTCAAACGTGAATCTTGGGATCTTCACCACGCAGTAATCCAGCGTTGGTTCGAAGGATACGGGAGTGACCTGGGTGATGTCGTTGCGAATTTCATCCAGTGTGTAACCGATAGCGAGTTTGGCGGCGATTTTAGCAATGGGAAAACCGGTGGCTTTGGAAGCCAGAGCGGAACTCCGGGAGACGCGTGGATTCATTTCAATGATGACCATCTCGCCATTTGCGGGATTGATCGAGAATTGAATATTGGAGCCTCCCGTTTCCACACCGATTTCGCGAATGATATCAATCGCCGCGTTGCGCATGATCTGGTATTCCTTGTCGGTGAGCGTTTGCGCTGGAGCTACCGTGATGCTGTCACCAGTGTGGATGCCCATGGGATCGAAATTTTCGATGGAGCAGACTATGACCACGTTGTCCTTGATATCGCGCATCACTTCCAGTTCGTATTCTTTCCATCCGAGTAATGATTTTTCGATCAATATCCGCCGCGTGGGACTGGCATTGAGAGCCTGCTCAACCATTTTTTCAAAGTCGGCTTCAGTGTGAGCAATTCCACCCCCGGTCCCACCTAGAGTGAAAGAAGGTCGGATAATCGAGGGGAATCCTGTGTCTTGCACAATTTGCCAAGCTTCCTCAATGGATTCGGCATATCCACTGGGAGCCACTTGCAGTCCGATGTGTGCCATCGCTTCGTTGAACTGCTGGCGATCCTCCGCTTTGTTGATCGTCGTTACATCGGCACCGATCATTTCGACATTGTGTTCGGCCAGAACACCCATCTCGGCGACCGCCAACGCGGTGTTCAAACCGGTTTGGCCGCCCATGGTTGGTAACAGGGCGTCGGGTTTTTCCTTCTCAATAATTCTGGCCACGACCTCGGGGGTGACCGGCT
>Ga0316190_10003903_pt1 | contig 10825 bp, 11 predicted proteins | sample Eddworburrow2_MG_FD_204929 | JGI IMG/M metagenome (GOLD analysis project Ga0316190, IMG submission 204929) | Coastal sediment microbial communities from Maine, United States - Eddy worm burrow 2 | ecosystem: Environmental > Aquatic > Marine > Coastal > Sediment | place: USA: Maine | collected... | reverse complement strand
AAGACAACGAATCCGTTGACCATCTTTGACGCGAAGAGGTCGGCTGAAAAACCCGCCAGAGCCCTACCTCAGGTTCAGAAGCTCCGCGAGATTTGTGTCCGAGTCGATCACAGGTTCGATCCTGCCCTCGGCTGAGGTGAGGATCGTGGTCACTCCCGGGCCGTGACCGGCAATGTCTGAACGACTATGGGCGATGACTCCAATGGTGATCGCCCCGCTTCGGTAGATGCGGCCAAAGGTGTGATCGGCGTTGACGATGGCTACGATGTCCCCGAAGCGAAGGGTCGAAAGATTGCTCTCTTCGACGCTGTCTTTGTCGAAGAGCTGAATATCGTAGTCGCCGCGGTAGACCTGAGATGCGCCGAGCCCTGAACCCAGGATTTTGGCCGGTATGAGGTGTGTCACGGGAACTCGCAGCACACCGTCGGCCGTCACCCCCATGCCGGCCCCCGTCAACGCTTCCACCAGATGAGGGCTGAGGCCAAAAGCTTTCACTCCGTCGACATTCTCGAATTTGAGACCGAGACCGGTTGCGTAGACTCTCATCTTGTCACCGATGGCCAGACGGTCGAAAACACCGTCATCGGCAAAGTCAACCATGACGTGCTCGGCGCCGCCGTGCTTACCGATAACCCACCCTTCGGCGCCTTTGGCTTCTCCATCCAAAACCCTTACGCGATTCCCGATGCATGCCAGGGTGTTCAGACCACGGCTCTCGCGGCTGGAGCGTTCACCCGCTTGACCGAGGTTGTAAAGCGTCACTGCGGGTTCGACGTGGTCACCTGCGATGTTTATTGCCGAATCGCCAGTCCGAAAGTTGTACGTGATGCTCCCGGTCCCGGGAACAACGTGGATCTCACCGTCCGGGTCGATGGTGTAGGGAGGATCCCAATGCCCTGGTGGAGCGATGAATCCTTGAACCGCCATCAACACAAGCTCTTTCTGATTGAACTCCACCGGGGTGAGAGAATTATCCGAGTCTCCCTCTCCGTTTTCTGAAGCGCCGCTCGCAGAAGCGATACCGAGCGCGAAGAGGACGATCAGAACGACCGCATACACCCTGCAAAAATGAGACATAATCGAAGGCTCCTTCCAATTAGCTTCGGGAAATCGGGCTTTCTCCGTTCTCGATTCAAGGATAGAGGATCCGGCTGCCTTTGAATGGTTCGGTTGACCGACTTTCGCCACGGATGCCGACCACAACGCAGGGTCAAGGGCAGCAAGGGTGCCACGTATCACATTGTCACATTAGGCAACTTGAAGTCATAAAGTACGTGGCACCCATGTTTTGGGATTTGGAGAAGGCACCAGTGGAGGATTGCGAGGAGCGGCCGCAAATGTACGCTCCATTTATGGTGCTGTCACCACGGGATGCCTCGGCGCGTGCGGCCTCGCTTCTTGAATGCAATGCCTCATAAAAACTAATGTTAGGCAGCCTAAGACACGGTACCTGTTGTCCTCACAGCCGATCATCCCATCCGAAATGAAGGTCACATCGACCCCCGATACCGCCCCCCAAGCTCATCCACCGCCTCAATCACATCGACCGCCTATACTTCCCCCCAACCTCATACAACGCCGAACTAATCTCCCCCAACGAACAACACCTCACCGTCCTCAACAACTCCTCAAGCAATTCGTCGGACGAATTGCGGGTAGTCACATCGTTTCCATGTTCCATGCCTCTATTCTACGCCTGCCTCGTTTCGCCGTGAAAAACGTCCCAGATGTGTTTCGCGGTGTCCCTGCCGATTCCCTCAATGGCCTCGATCTCCTCGATGGTTGCTGAAGCCACTTCCGTCGGCGAAAGAAACGCGTTCAGCAATATCTCAGCCTTCTTCGGCCCAATTTCCGGTATCGCTTGCAGCAAGAGGATTTGCCGTCGTCGGTTTCCCGTGACCTTGGAGCCCCGCCTTCGAGGGAGTCGTACATCACGTCGCCGCAGCTGATTCGCCGCATACAGGATGAGGTCAGCCGTTTCCTCCGGCGTCGCCGACCGCAACACCGGCAGCCCGAAAACCAACGTCACTGTGACAAGCGCACCTCGAAAAGCAGGTTTTGGGATCGCGAGGCGAGAGTAACGGTCTACCGTGCCTTCGAGGATCAGACAGGTCCTCATTGTTCGTTCTCGTGCCAGACGGCCCACCTGGTTGAATAATCGGCAATCCCGAACTGACCGGGCGAAATCTGCGAGGGTCTTTCTCTCGACGAGAAGGGTGTTGTTGACTTGGTAGTCGCCTAGATGCAGTCGCTTAATGGAGATGTAGACATTTCCATTGCGCTTCAGGGCGGTTTTGACGCGGCTGCTTCTCTCGCGGTCGTCAATGGCAATTCGCACGGCAATTCGCTGCGCGAATTGCTGGATGACAGTTTCTTGCTGCATCGGAGACTCCTGATACAGCGTGGGTGGGATGCGATGACCATACCACGGTAGATCGATTGCAGGGAGCGGAATTCAGACAGGGATCAGGTCGTCCCGAACGAAATGGAGCCGGATGACTCGGGGCTGGTCCTTTTCCTCGAAGTGGCAGCGGACGGCATCGCGAGCGTTGCGTCGGAGCTCTTCGAGGCTGTCACCGTCGGTGAAGATGGGATTACCGAGTGCATGAGCTGTGAACCCGCCCTCAGGGGCTTCTTGAACCTCGAAGATAATCTCTGTCGATGCGTCACTCACGGATAGGCTCCATCAGCAATTCGTGTTTCTGTCTATGAATCGGCGTTCCCGCCGATTTGGGCCTTGACCGTCTCAACGAACCCGACCGCGTTTTTGAGAATCGACCGCGCTTCTTTTTCGGTAATCAGACCGGCAACGTCGTAGATCGCTTGGTTCCGCTTTTTCCTCATGCGGTCGAAGTACCCGATCGTTGACGCGAGTTCCTTCCCCAGGGCCGCTCGCATGAACGCGAAGGTGTTCTTGTGGCCCTGTTCGGCGGCCGGCCGGAATCCACGCGAGTACATGTAGGCCCGCGCTGACTGCAGGACCGCGTTGTAGGCGATCGAAAAGGCCCAATCCCAATCCTCCGCCATGGTGAGGCGGGCCATGCGAATGTCGCGATCAGCGAGTCCGAGGATGCGCTCGATTTCCTCGGCGGACGCTTGGTGCCGATAGATCTTCCGTTTCCGGAGGAGGTCGTCAATTTGCACAGACGTCTCCGATGACAGGAATCACTTCGCCTGCGAGAACTCGGGTCAGGAAGGGTTCTTTTCGTTGCAGGCGCTCTCGAAGCTCCTTTCGGCCGAGTACGGTGTAGTTGATGGGTCGGCCGAGGTCCTCCTCAAGCACAGAGACGGAGTCGTGGAGCTCGAGCTCGTCGGGCGACCCCACGACCAAAAGGTCGATATCACTGCGACCGGTGTCGGATCCGGCGGCAACGGACCCGTAGACGGCGGCGGCTTCGACGCCGTCGATCTCCTCCAGTGCCTGTCGAAGGGGGATCACGAGGCCATCGCTCTTGAGAAGCAGGGAGCGCAGATCCTCGAACAGTGGGTGCGAGGTCTGAACGCTCACGAAGACCTGCCGTCCGCGCCGGTGGCGCTCGACGAGGGCGATCTCCTCGAGTAGGGCCAGCTCCCTCTGGGCGGCCTGGAGTGGCACACCGGCGCGTCGCGCGAATTCGCGCAGGTGGAGCTCCTCCGACGCATTCAGCAGGAGGAATGCCAGCACCTTCACACGCGCGACGGGCATGAGTTTCGTGAGCATGATCGACTACAATCTGTGGTCAATTGTATACGTATTGTTGTCAATTGGCAATTCGCACTGCAATTCGCTGCGCGAATTGCTGAATAGACAGTCGATCGGCCGCAGCTACTCCTCTTCGTCGAAGTAGCCGTCATGGTACTCCGTGTCGGGGTTTCGGCGAAGGTGGCGCGAGTACCGTGAGAGCGAGCTTCCCTCGACCTTTAACAGGTAGGCGAGATCAGCGGCGCGATAACAGATCTGCCGTACGAGCTTTTCGACATCCTCCGCACTCTCGAGCTCAAGCTCCATCGCCAGGCGGATCGATTGCGCCACGCCGTTTCTGAACGCCTCCGCCGGGTTTTCCGCGTCCACCACAGATCTCGCGTCTTGGAGTCCACGACGGAGATCCTCAGCATGTTCCGGCTCGATCTCCAGCTTTCGGGCGAGCTTCTTCAGCGGCCAATCCTCGCGCTCTGCCTTTTCGAGAGTCATTACGGTCTGCGGCATCAGGTGATCGAACCGCTCGTTGACACCCAAGTGGCCCCGATAGTTCGCGTAGCTGTAGTTGAAGAGCTCAGCCGCCAACAGCTGCGTCCGGTTCATTGTGCGACTCATGGACGATTCCTCCTTCCATCAACTCCGACCATCAGGTTTTCAGGCACCCAATCGCGATCGGGCCTACCCTTGACGCAGGATCGGCCGTCCCAGAAATGAGGTTTCACGCACCACCGCCTTCCAACACCCTGAAGTCATGAGGATTTTCAAGGAGCCGCCGGGCGAGTCTGTTGGGCCTTTCCATGTCGATCGGCCCGCACGGAACCTTCGCCAAGTGAAGAGACCAATCGAGGACGGTCAAGTCCTGACCGCCCGGCAGCATATATTTAAACATCTGGACGAAGTCGTTCATGGTCCCGAGAACTGAGCGGCTGTTCGTGCGGCCGAAGTGGATAGGTTCCATTTGGGAGAGTTCGCGATCGATCAGGCCCTGGCGTACGCCCAATGCAGAGAGCATTTCATCGAGTTGTCTCATGAACCGTGACACCAAACCATCGAGGTCTCGTGCGGTCGTGAGTACCGGAAGCAGCGACCGCTCACTGACCAGCAAGATGTAGTGCCCCTGCCTCGTATACAGGATGTTCGCGAACCAGTCCCCGAGGACGTTCTCCGGTGGCGGTGGCTCGCCGGGGTCGCGAATCCCAAGCCTCTTCAGGAGCTTCCCGGTGCAGCGGAGGGTGGTCATTGTATCCCCAAGGCTGCCATCCGCAATTCGCTGGGCGAATTGTTAGGAGGCCGTTTGATAGATGACCGGCCGGTATTGCGGCGAAGGAATTGGTTTGCCTGTCTCTTCGGCCGCTTTCAGCCAGGCGACCTTTGCGATCTGCACCTCGCGCAATGCCTCCTCAGGCGATTCACCGAACGCCGAGCAGTGGGCGAGGTCCGGGATGTCGGCGATCCAACCGCCATCTTCCTCGCTGTACAGCAGGTTAATGTGATAGTCCTTCACTCGTCTGTGTCTCCCATCTGAAGATTATAACGCTCGACCAGCTTCAGAAGTTGCCGAATCTGGTATGCCTTTGCTTGACCACGTACGTCTTGGAGGTTGATCAGCTCTGGTATCGCGGGGTGAGTGAAGATGAAATGGCTGCCGCTCGTCCGTTTGTGATGAAAACCGAACGCCTCCGCAAGACGACGCGCCTCCGAGAATCGCAGACCGCTCGGATTTGACAGCGCACGAGCCAGAATCTTTTTCGGTTGCACCGGCGCCTACATTGAGCGGCGGTACTGTCCGCCGACCTCGTAGAGAGCATTCGAGATCTGGCCGAGGGAGCAGTAGCGCACGGTCTTCAATAGTTCCTCGAAGATGTTGCCGCCGTCGCGTGCGACGGCCTGCAATTCGGAGAGCGCCGCAGGCGCTCGCTCGAATTGCCTCTTGTGGAAGTCCTCCAGATGCTTCAACCGCGCATCCTTCTCTTCCTTGGTTGCGCGCGTCAGCTCCGGCTCGGGCAGCTCCTCACCATCCTCGGCGATGAAGGTGTTGACGCCGACGAGGGGGTGCTCGCCGGTGTGCTTCATGCGTTCGTAGTGGAGGCTCTCCTCCTGGATCTTGCCGCGTTGGTACATCGCTTCCATGGCGCCGAGGACGTCACCGCGCTCTGAGAGCCGCTCGAACTCCTCGAGTACGGCCTCCTCGACGGTGTCGGTCAGCCACTCGACGATGTGCGAACCCTGGAGGGGGTTCTCGTTTTTGAGCAGCCCGAACTCCATGGCGTTGATGAGCTGGATGGCGACGGCGCGGCGGACGGACTCCTCGGTCGGGGTGGTGATGGCCTCGTCGTAGGCGTTGGTGTGGAGCGAGTTGCAGTTGTCGGCCATCGCGAGCAGGCCCTGGAGAGTGGTGCGGATGTCGTTGAAGGCGATCTCCTGGGCGTGCAGCGAGCGGCCCGAGGTCTGGATGTGGTACTTGAGCTTCTGCGAGCGCTCGTTGCCGCCGTAGCGTTTGCGGATGGCGATCGACCAGATGCGCCGCGCCACCCGGCCGATGACCGTGTACTCGGGGTCCATGCCGTTGGAGAAGAAGAAGCTCAGGTTGTGGGCGAAGTCGTCGATGTGCATGCCGCGGGCGAGGTAGGTCTCGACGTAGGTGAAGCCGTTCGAAAGGGTGAAGGCGAGCTGGGTGATGGGGTTCGCGCCGGCCTCGGCAATGTGGTAGCCGGAGATCGACACCGAGTAGAAGTTGCGGATGTCGCGGTCGCAGAAGAGCTGCTGGATGTCGGCCATCATTCGGAGCGCGAACTCGGTCGAAAAGATGCAGGTGTTCTGGGCCTGGTCCTCTTTCAAGATATCGGCCTGGACGGTGCCGCGGATCTTCTTCATGGTGGCGTCGAGGACTTCGTCCCACTCGCCGTCGCCGAGCAGCGGTTCGAGGGCCTCCCAGTCCTTGCCGTTGACCAGCGGCTGGAAGGCGGCCTCGGGCTCGGCCGCGAGGCGGCCGGATTCGATGAGCTTTTTGCGCGCCTGCTGGCGGGCGGCGGCGTTGAAGAACATGGCCAGGATCATCGGCGCCGGGCCGTTGATGGTCATCGACACCGAGGTCGCCTTGTGGCAGAGATCGAACCCGGCGTAGAGCCGCTCCGCGTCCTCGACGGTGCAGATCGAAACCCCGGCCTCGCCGACCTTGCCCCAGATGTCGGGGCGGGTGTCGGGATCCGCGCCGTAGAGGGTGACCGAGTCAAAGGCGGTGGAGAGGCGGTTGGCGGGCTGGCCGTCGGACAGGAGGTGGAAGCGCTCGTTGGTGCGTTCGGGACCGCCCTCGCCGGCGAACATCCGGGTCGGTGACTCGCCGGTGTGTTTGAGGGGATAGACGCCGGCGGTGTAGGGGAAAGCGCCGGGGGTGTTCTCCAGGAAGAGATAACGGAGGATGCCGGGCCAGGTGATTCGCAGCGGCAGCTGAACTTTGGGCACCTCGGTGCCGGCGAGCGATTTCGAGGTCAGCGGCACGTTGATGACCTCGCCGCGGACGGTGTAGGTGAAGTCGTGGCCGGCGTAGTCCTCACGGATCTCGGGCCAGGCTGAGATCAGGTTGCGCGAGTCCTTCTCGAGCCGGTGGGCGATGCGGCGGATCTCGGCGTCGATGTCGGTGAGCTGGGGCTCGGTGCCGGGTTCTTCGGCGGTGATCTCCTCGAAGAGGTTCCACAAGTCTTCGATGTCGCCGGAGCCCTCGCGGGCGCAGAGGATGGCGCGGGCGCCGACCAGTTGGTAGAGCTTGGCCGCGATCTGGATCTGGGCTTCGGCCCATTCCTTGTAGCCGCGGACGGCGCGCGAGATTTCGCGCAGGTAGCCGGCCCGCTCGCCGGGGATCACCGGGTGGCGCTCGGGCTCGCCGGCGGGCTCGGCCGCGGTGCCTTCGAGGCTCCACTGCTTGCCGAAGTCCTCGGCGAATTTTCTGACCAGCCCCTGGTAGAGGGCGTTGACACCGTGGTCGTGGAACTGGCTGGCGACAGTGCCGTAGACCGGCAGCTCGTCGTCGTCCGGTCCGTCGAAGAGCTCGTGGCAGCGGCGGTACTGCTTGCGCACATCGCGCAGGGCATCGAGCGCCTTGGGCCGGTCGAACTTATTGATCGCCACGAAGTCGGCGTAGTCGAGCATGTCGATTTTCTCGAGCTGCATTGCCGCGCCGTACTCGGGGGTCATGACGTAGAGCGAGATGTCGGAGATATCGACGATCTCGGAGTCAGCCTGGCCGATGCCCGAGGACTCGACGATGATCAGATCGAAGCCCGCCGACTGGCAGACGAAGATCGACTCGTCGATGTTCTGGGTCAGGGCGCGATGGGCCTGTCGGGTGGCCAGCGAGCGCATGAAGACTTGGTCGGAGCCGAGGGAGTTGAGGCGGATGCGGTCGCCGAGCAGGGCGCCGCCGGTCTTGCGCTTGGTCGGGTCGATCGAGAGGATGGCGATGGTGCGGGCGGGGTTGTCGGCCAGGAAGCGCAGCACCAGCTCGTCGGTCAGCGAGGACTTGCCCGCACCGCCGGTGCCGGTGATGCCGAGGACGGGAGCGGGGGTTGGGCGCTTGGGGGTATCGACCGGCAGCCCCTCTTCGATGCGGGTGATAGCGCGGGAGACAGCCAGCCAGTTGTCGGCGCCGGCGCCGAGAGGGCCGGTGGAGTCCATCGTCGCGGGATCGAAGTCGGCGCCCTCGATCATGGAGGAGATCATGCCGTCGAGGCCCATTTCGCGGCCGTCGTCGGGCGAGAAGATCTTGGTGACGCCGTACTTCTCGAGCTCTTTGATCTCGCGCGGGACGATCACCCCGCCGCCGCCGCCGTAGATCTTGATGTGCTCGGCGCCCCGTTCCCTCAGCAGATCGACCATGTATTTGAAGAACTCGATGTGGCCGCCCTGGTAGGAGGAGACCGCGATGCCCTGGGCGTCCTCCTGGACTGCGGCGTCGACGATCTCCTTGACCGAGCGGTTGTGACCGAGATGGATCACCTCGGCCCCCTGCGCCTGCAGGATGCGGCGCATGATGTTGATGGCGGCATCGTGACCGTCAAACAGCGACGCTGCGGTCACAAAACGCACTTTGTTCTTGGCCTGATAGCGGTCAGGTGTGGTCATTGGCCCTCCCGCGGTGGGTTCGCCCCGATTCTAGCAGGGCGGGGGAGGGCGAATTAGGAATTAGGAATGAGGAATGAGGAATTTCGGATTTCGGATTTCGGATTTCGGATTTCGGATTTTTTGTCCGCCCTCCCAGGGCTGTCATCCCGAGTGGAGGCGGAGCAACGCGACGCCGGAGTCGCGGGTTCCCCCGAAGCCGGAGAGTGTCCCGTGCGGTTCGGTCTCTGACTTCGGGGGGTCCTTCGACTCGGCCCTCGGAGGGCCTCGCTCCCAAAGAACAAATGTCATGTGTTATCGATAAGTGGTTGCCATTGGGCCAGTTCTGACACTTCAAAGCCGAGGAGTTTTGCGCGTCGTTTGAGGTTCTTGATTTGGCGTTCTTTGTGTTGTCGCTCGTATTCTTCCTGGGATTTAACGACATATTCCGTTCCATACTTCAGCATGAAGTAGACCATCCGGGCGATCTTGTGTGCCGTGGCGGTTATCGCCTTGGGCATTCCCTTACGTGCGGCCAAGCGACGGAGAAAGGCGCCCATCGCAGAGTTGCTGTTCCACTGTGAGCGTGCGGCGAGTCGAAGCGCGGAAGCCACGCGGTTCGCCGAGGGAGTTGTCCGACCGGATCGTTGGCGACCGCCAGACTTGTTGTTTCCCGGGCAAAGGCACAGCCATGAGCTGAAATGCTTGACGCTTGGCCATGCGCTGACGTCAGCGCCGATCTCGCTGATGATCTTCAATGCAGTGTTTCCATCGATTGCCTCGATGCGTGTCAGATCGACGCCGGCAAACTGATGTAGGACTCTTTGCGCATCAAAGTGAGGCTCATTCCTTCGACGCGTGGTGCCAGTTCGCTTGCCGGGCTCGTGGCGGGGGTCCGTGCATTCGAGAGCAGCGAAGTACTCTTCGATGGCCTTATCGCATTGTTTGATCATCTCTTGGAAGCTGTCGTACAGATCCACGGCTTGCCGGAGCGCAAATAGATGCTCCTGTCTCCATGTACCCTCGAGAGACTTGGCGATGGTGTCTTGGTCATTCTTGCATCTGCCGTGGCGCATTGCCGCGAGTTTCTGGGGATCACGTTCCCCCGCGAGAATCGACCTGATGATTCTCATCCCGGTCGTGCCGGTCACCTCTGTGATCACTCTCTTGAGCTTGATGTTCATCTGCTCGAGCGCCTTGTGCATGTGTTGGACGTGATGTGATGCGTACTCGACCAGCATCGCGCGTTGCCGCACATACCCCCGAAGCGTACAGATTTGCTCGTCCGGGCGAAACGCTCCGCTTAACAGTCCAAAGGTGTGAAGTTGCTGAATCCACTGGCAGTCCAAGATATCTGTCTTTCGTCCCGGAGCTCTCTTGAGTTGTCGAGGATCCACCAAATTCACGTCGAAGTCCAAGCTCTCCAGAATTTCGTACAGAGGAATCCAGTAAACTCCCGTGGACTCCATCGCGACTGTCGTGACTCCACATTCCTTCATCCAACTCGCAATCGCATAAAGATCACGAGTGAACGCATCGAATTCCTTCACATCTTCACCATCCGGAGAAGAGCCGGCAGGCACGGCCACCGCGTGCATACCACTCGCCACATCAATGCCAGCGGCATTCAAATTGACCTTTTCCAGTCCAGGCGGCAAACTATTCTTGCGTCGTTTCGACTTTCTCTTGTGGGATCGGCCCGTGCGTCGAGACATGGGTACCTCCTTCTGGCGTATCGACGCGGGGAACGGTATGGCTGGAGAAACTCTCCCAAACGGGATCGCAGCTGTCACTGCGTCACCAATGCGTATGCCGCAGTCCCCGTGACCATGCTCAGGATCGGGCTCGAAGCACCAATCGAAGATCGGCCTTGATCATCGACACGCCGGCTCAACGGTATCCTGCCGGGCCGATCCCTTGTTCTTTCTATGAGTAGCCGCCGCCTCGCGGCGTGGCGGTGCTCAGGATGACAGGCTGGGGGGTCCGGGCACCCTTGGGATCGGACTCGATGGGATGACAGAGGAAAGGAACAACTCAGGATGACGGGTTTCG
>Ga0316190_10003902_pt1 | contig 10826 bp, 6 predicted proteins | sample Eddworburrow2_MG_FD_204929 | JGI IMG/M metagenome (GOLD analysis project Ga0316190, IMG submission 204929) | Coastal sediment microbial communities from Maine, United States - Eddy worm burrow 2 | ecosystem: Environmental > Aquatic > Marine > Coastal > Sediment | place: USA: Maine | collected... | reverse complement strand
ATCGGTTAACATGATTCCTCCCCACAGAAAATCAAGTCATCTTTCGCGCTCAAATTTGCGATAAAAGATTTTTAGGAGATCGATTCGCCGGGTAATTATTGCCATCCGTTTTTATCAAGGGGCCATTGATTTTCATCTGACGTAAATTGTAGGACGACCGAAGTCAGGTATGGATGATGCTAACTCATTGAAAAATCAGTTGAAATAAAAATCACTCACATTGCAGGACTACCCTTAATTTTTTAATATTATCAATCAGTTGGCGACGCAACTGACTTTGTTCCACCTTAGCTTGTACACCGCACTGTACTGTGCCACAAAAGGTTGAAAATAAAGCGGCTCAATTAAAATATTATGAACCCTAAATTCTAAATCCTAAAACTTCGTTCCGAGCGAAGCGAAATCAAATCCTAAAATCCTAAAAATCCTGATTCAGATAATTTAATTCACCCTTTAATCTTTAAATCCTGAAAATTCTAAAAATCCTGAAACTTCGGCTCGAAACTATGCGAGATCAAATTCTGATTCAGACAATTTAATTTACCCTGTTAATCTTGAAAATCTTGAAAATCCTAAAATCCTAAAAATCCTGATTCAGACAATTATATTTTGGTTAAAAATTGGGTTAAAAATAAAAAATATACTTAATATTCAATAAGTTATTATTATTTTTCATTAAAATAAATGGAATGAATTTAGAGAACCCAAAGATTATTAGTATAATACACCGTTCAGTTGATTTTTCTAACTGAAATAACTGATAACTGAATTACTGAAGTGGGCAAGGGCAACCACAAGGGATTGCCCCTACAAGAACAATCGATTTTATTCTTAAATTCCGCCGCAAAACTTCAGTAACTAACTGACAACTAAAAATAACTGATTTTGATTATTAGCCGTTACTTATTTCGTGAAATACTGCAAACCTTATTAGCTTTAGCCGCACTATTATTACTGATTTATATCAGCCATCGGTTTATGGCTTATTTAGTCCAAGCCTCGGTCGGTAATTTTCCCACAGAGTTTATTCTTCATTTATTAACCTTGCGGTTATTAGGTGATTTAATGCTGATTTTGCCATTGTGCTTTTTTTTAGCCGTTTTATTAGCTTTGGGGCGGTTATATAAAGATAATGAAGTCACAGCGATGGCAGCGTGTGGGATTCCTGTGCCAACAAGCAGTATTATTGGTTTTGGTGCCGTTTTTGCTCTTGTTATTGCTTTCTTATCTCTCATGTTAGCCCCTTGGGCAGAAAGTCAAAGGGCTATTTTACAAGTCAAATTAAGCTCAGTGGCTGAAGTGGGTGGTATTGCCGCCGGACGTTTTAAAGAATTTCGTCATGGCAATGGCATTTTCTATGTAAAAACGATTGACCCTGACAGTGATACAATGCACTCCCTATTTGTACAGCTCAATTTAGCTCATGGGAAGCGGGTAGTCATGGTTGCTAAACGCGGTTATCAAACGGTGCAAAATGGTGAATTATATATGGTACTTGTCGATGGGCATCGTTATGAAAGCAAAGGAACCCAAGTAGATTATGTCATCACACAATTTGCCGAACATCAGATTAGAATCCCCAAAAGCCTAGATGCTCCCCAAGATGCAAAACGTGATGCCATACCCACCCTTATGCTACTATCTACAAAGGATGCTGCGCTACAGGCAGAGCTACAATGGCGTTTATCCTTACCTTTGTCAGTCATTTTACTGGCAGCACTGGCAGTGCCATTATCTCGTACCACTCCCCGCCAAGGACACTATGCCAAAATACTATCTGGCATTTTGATTTATTTGATTTATAACAATTTGCTTAATGTGGCAAAAAAATGGGTAGAGCGGGGTGATGTTGTGCCCATAATAGGCGTATGGTGGGTGCATATCATTTTACTACTGATAATCTTATTCTTGTTCAATTTATCTTTTTTCCAAAGTCTATTTCAAAAATTATGGGGGGCTTTTTATACTTTCATCAAGAAGCCTTTCTTTTTTTTGCGCTTAAAAAAACAGAACCGCTAAGAGGCTGTGTGATCGTTCTCGTTTTGGAGTCCAAAGCTTTAGCTTTAGACGTTTTTTGGAGTCCAAAGCTTTAGCTTTAGGCGTTTTTTGGAGTCCAAAGCTTTAGTGCAGGAACCGTCGTATTAAGTCCCTAAAGCTAAAGCTTTGGACTCCAATTGATTGATAACACGTTTCTGAACCCTTAAACCGTTCACAATTAACAATTTCACTTATTCTCATATCCCATAGGAGAATTTTTTTAATATGCCGCACCACTTATCCGCCAATCAAACGGTGAAAATTCGTCGCCATCGGGTACCACCAACCGCTCTGCGAATTGGAATTATTGTTCGTAGTAAAAATCGTCCTCACTTGTTAACCCGCTGTTTACAAAGTTTAGCAGAACAAAAAAGATTGCCAGATGAAGTCATTGTCGTCAATGATGGTGGCGTTGCCATTGATCAGGTGGTGGGTAATTTTTCTGAACTCAATGTCCGGCTAATTAATAATGCGACCAATCAGGGGCGGGCACACGCGGGCAATCAGGGGGTGCAAGCGACAGAAGAAAGTCATGTGATCGGTTTTTTGGATGATGATGATCGCTTTTTGTCCGATCATTTACAACGTTTGGAAAAAGCCATGCTGCATTTTGATGCAAAAGTGGTTTATGCCGGATGCCGTTTACTCAAAAGAGATATGCTAGGTGACAAAGTCATTCTTCAAGAGGAACCCATCGGGCAATTTAACGACGCTTTTGATGCCGAACATCTGCGCTATGAAAACTATATTCCCCTGATTAACTTGTTGATTGATCGCACTTTATGGATGAAAATTGGCGGATTTGACGAATCCTTTGACGTTTTTGAAGATTGGGATATCTTACTGCGCTTATCCGCACATACCCCCTTTTATCATGTGAATCGTATTACAACCGAATATGCGATTTGGGGCGGAACACAAATTACCCAAACCATGGCGCAAAAACGTTGGCGGGATGCCTATCACCAGTTTTTGAAAAAACATCTTCTGTCCCTCCCGGAGCCAAATCAACTGGAATATTTAGCAGAATATTGGCGAATAAGCCAAGAACGACGCGGCATATTGCAAGAGATAAGGCGAGACAAACAAGTACTACAATCGCAATTAGAGCAAACGACTCAGACGCTGGAACAGTACAAACAGTCGCAACAACGATATGAGGAGATACAATCAGATTATGCCGAATTACAATCGGATTGGACAACCAAGTATAATCTCTTGCAATCAGATTATGCCGAGTTACAATCGGATTGGACAACCAAGTATAATCTCTTGCAATCGGATTATGCCCATTTACAATCGGATTGGATAGTCAAGTATGAACACTTGCAAGCGGATTATGCCCATTTACAATCGGATTGGATAGCCAAATATCAGCAGTTACAATTGGAGAGTAGCAAAGAATTAACTCGGTTACAATCGGATTGGACTGCTAAATATCAACAATTGCAAGCAGATTATGCTCAACGACAATCCGATTGGATAACTAAGTATGAACATTTGCAATTGGAAGGTAACAAAGAATCAAGCCGGTTACAATTCGATTGGACGGCTAAGTATCAACAATTGCAATCAGATTATGCCCAATTACAATCCGATTGGACGGCTAAGTATCAACAATTGCAGTCGGATTATACCCAATTACAGTCGGGTTGGATTGAGAAATATCAGCAATTACAGTCCGGTTGCACTCAATTACAATCCGATTGGATCACCAAACATCAGCAATTAGAATCGGAACATGCTAAGGCGTATGACAAATTACAGTCTGCTTGTGAGAAAAAACAAGCACAAATGATCGTCGCCCAGACTCAACTTGAAGAACTCTATGCACAATTGCAGAAGACCGCACAACAAGAACAAAATACCCTGCATGAATTGTATAAGCAAATGGCTGTTGGTCTCAATGCAACTACCATTGAAACCATCCTGCAATCATCACCACAAACGGTTTATGCTTTAACTTCTTCTTCATCGGGTGAGGTTATTGATGACTATCAACGTCTGGTTCACTGGATTCGAGATAAAGCGGAGCAGTTAAGTGAATTTGAACGAAATTTAGCGGCGCAAATTCAACCTTTGCATACTAATTATCAGCCCCTGCGTCAACAGATAACGGATTTAATTCAACTCATTTCCGCTTCACGTTGGCCTCAAATACGTCGTTATGCCAATGCTGTGCAAGATATTGGTAGGCATACAGAAAACCTATTTTCTCAAACAACACAATATATTTCAAGCAGCAGCAATATTGGCACGCACATCGGATTAGCTGCGGTGAGCAAACCGGTAGCACAAATGCCTTTAGATGAATGGGAGAAAACTGGAAAAATACCGCCAACACGTCCTTTGTCGGCTGTTTATCCAACAGTGATGACAATTGCAGGCTCCTCAGAAAAACCGCAGATTATGGACAGCGTGGACGAAATGGGTACAGTGCCATTGATTTTGGATGCAAACTTTAACGTATTAGTATTTAGTGTCTATTGCACCTTGGATGATTTTTTCCGGTTTGATATTTTATTTGGCACCTGCTTACGCATTAATACTTGTCAGGTGCGCATCATTATTCGTGAATTGGAAAGCAAAACGCCAATACGTGGGATCGAAGTCAATGCGTTAGAAATATTTGATAATCGCTTTCATCCTATCAACTTTGAGCCAATTGCTGATTCTGCGGGTAAAACTTATCAGATTGAAATGGATTCGCCCGATGCCAATGAAAGTTCAGGCGTTGCCGTTTGGTGTCATCCAAAACAGCCATCCAATGATGACATCCAACTTGACTATAATCCAGTACAACGGATTAATGAAATAAACGGATTGCCCCAGTGGATGCAGCAGGATTTATTAGGTTCAGCGTTACCCAGCCAGTTAAATGCGAAATCTGCCTCCCATCTGTTCATGATATTTGGCTTGACTGAATCAACGCATAAGCTAAACTTACTCCTGTTTTTAAAAAAGCTGGGGAATGTGCTGGAACAAGCAAACAGCAATGGGCAAATCGTTATTTGTGGGCAATTCAATCCTGAAGTGCGACACTATTGTCAGCAACAACAATTGACAACCTTTGACACGACACAAACTCATATAGACTTACCCGCCGCACTTGACTGGGGAAAAAATCAAGAATTGGCAGCGGAATATTTATGGTGTTGTGAACTCAATGCGATACCACAACCAGATATTATTGAACGGGCAAATGAGATGTTCGCTGATCGCCCAGATGCTGCTTTGTTGGTGCCAATGGAAAAATACCCTGATGGCAAAATCCGGGCAGGCTATGCCTCATTAATACGCGATGGTGTATTGGAAACCGCCTTAGCAGGCGCACCGGCTGAACATCCCTATTATGGTTATCGGCGCACGGTTGATGCGGCAAGTAGTCAGTTAGTCATTCTGAAAAAGGATTGCTTGTCTGAACTGGATATTGGCGAAATCGGTGCTTATCGCATACCCATGTACCAATTGACAGAACTGATTTGGCAATTAAAGGAGCAACAATATGCGGCAATCTATGAAGGCGCGCTCTGTTATGAGCATAGTCAGCCTTATCCTGAATTACCAGAGCAGGATTATAATCATGATTGCCAGCATTTTTATCAACGTTGGGTGGATAAAATACCAACGCAAACCGCATTGTTTAGTCATCAGCAGCGTCTTTTAAATCCACTTGGGCAGCCGACTGTTTTAGTCATTGATGCTACCTTGCCTATGTATGATGAAGATTCCGGTTCATTGCGGCTTTATACCCTATTAAAATTGTGGGTATCTTTGGGTTATCGGATCACATTTTTTCCCGATAATTTGGATAGTCAATTTAAGTATCGCCACCCCCTTGAAGCCTTGGGTATCGAAGTGTTTCATGGGAATTATCGTATTGGGGATGCGATGGCTTATCGGCAGTTTGATTTTGCGCTGATTTGTCGGGTGGAAATCGGGCAACGTTATATACCCTTTGTGCGCTTATTATTCCCTAAAACGGTTATTTTGTATGACACGGTGGATATTCACTATATTCGTGAACAACGTCAGGCGGAGATTGAAAATGATCCTGATCTGTTAGCGAATGCCCAAGAGACGAAACGCAAAGAATTGGCGAACTGTATTTTGGCGAATCGCGTTATTACAGTAACCCAAGATGATGGTTCTCATTTGCAAAAGGAATTGCCCAATTTGGAGTTTTCGGTTCTCCCCAATATTCATCAGCAGCACCCATTGCCTGATAGTGGCTTTGAGCAACGAGACGGTTTAGTCTTTATTGGTAATTATAATCATTTACCCAATCAGGATGCCGTGTATTATTTCATTGAAACGGTATTACCGAAAATCCACGCCCGTTTGCCAGACGTTTGTTTGTATCTGATTGGCAGTTATATGGACGAGAAAATGAAAGCTTTAGCAAGCGAAACCGTCAAAGTTGTGGGATGGGTAGATAAGGTGGCACCAGAATTTGCCAAGCGGCGCGTTTTTGTTTCATATCTACGTTATGGTGCAGGCATGAAAGGCAAGCTTGGGCAAGCATTGTCATTAGGATTGCCCGTTGTCACTACGGGTATTGGTGCCGAAGGCATGGGGCTTAAAGAGGGAGAAACTGCCCTGATTGCAGATGAACCGGATGATTTTGCAGAGGCTGTCTGTCGTTTATATACAGAAAGCGCGTTATGGAAAAAACTCTCGCTTCAAGGTAAGGATTATATTGAAGCACATTATGGTGAAACGGCAGCACGCGATAAACTTCGTGATTTATTAGCTTGTTATCAATAAGAAATCAATCGGGGCAACCATAAAGGATTTGCCCCTGTTTGTGAAATTATTTAAAGGAATGATGGGCAGATAATACGAATAAGCTATGACGAACCTTGATTATTTGTTAGATGTGGATGGTTCGAGAAATGCTTCGATAAGATAGGTTCGCTATGGGATTGTCAATCAATGAAAAATACGTCGGGTTTTGGGGGGGGATAATTCGTTTATCCACGTAATTAGCTCGCGTAGGGTGTATAAGCGAAGCGTCATACACCAAAAAAAACAATAAAATCGTGGAAAAATATGAATGGTGCATGACGCTATCGCTTATGCACCCTACAAATTACAATTTATCAATCAAACATATACGGCTTACGAGTTACCTGGCTACCCACCATACGCTCGCTGGCTCAATCGCCTTCAAATTCGATCATGGAGAAGATATTGTACCCTTTTATTTTTTCTCTTCCCTTTAAATTGGGCAGTTCTATCACAAATGCGCATTCAACCACCTCGCCCCCCAGTTTTTCTACCAGCTCAATGGCTGCGGAAATTGTCCCGCCGGTGGCGATCAAATCGTCCACGATCAGCACCTGATCTCCTTTTTGAATGGCGTCCTCATGCATCTCCACGGTATCAGTTCCGTACTCCAAGGTATATTCGGCACTGATGGTTTTATAGGGCAGTTTTCCCTTTTTTCGAACCGGAATGAATCCCAAATTCAACTGATACGCCAGAACCGCCCCGAAAATGAATCCACGGGCATCTATCCCAACGACTTTGTCGATTTTTTTACCTTTGTAACGCTCGTAAAATCGGTTGCAAGCTTCCTTCATTGCTTCCGGATCTTGCAGGACGGTTGTAATATCCCTGAACATCACGCCTTCAATAGGCCAGTGGGGTACGGTTCGGATTTTTTCTTTTAAGTCCATTTTGATTTACCTTATTTTAGGAATTGAATTGATTAAAAGATTTTTTACATTCTCGGCGTTTCGAGAAAATACCTCCAAGATATCATCCCAAGTTACCGGTGCTTCGTCTTCTTTCCAGCAATCATAGTCAGTCGACATGGCAACTGCCACATATGGAATTTCCGCTTCATTGGCTAACATCGCCTCAGGCGCTACAGACATATTAATCACATCGCCGCCCCATATGCGAAACATCTTGGATTCAGCCCTAGTAGAAAATCGAGGTCCTTCAATGGTTACAACGGTTCCTCTTTCATGAGTTTTAAATCCCAATTCGGTGGAGGTTTCATAAAGTATTTTCCTCAAATTGTCGTCAAAGGGATCTGCCATGCCCGTGTGTTTTGCCCCGTCTTCAAAGGAATCGAAGAATGTAATCTTTCGATGCTTGGTAAAGTCTATGAATTGATCGAGAATAATCAAATCGCCGCGGCCAATTTCAGTTCTTAGGCTTCCGCAGGCTGTGGTAGCAACAATATGGGTAGCACCCATGGATTTTAAAGCATGTATATTAGCCCGGTAATTCACTTGGGTTGGACTCAAATTATGCTTTTTACCGTGTCTGGCCAGTAAAACGACATCTACTCCATTAATCTTGCCCACGGTCAAAGTGGATGAAGGATTCCCAAAAGGCGTATCGACACTCTGTTCTTCCGGATTTTCGATAATTTTGGGATCGTCTAGTCCTGAACCGCCTATTATTCCAATTTTTGCCATAATAATGTTTTAAGAGGGTTGGTTAGGTTGGTTGAATGCGAAGGTATTGGGTAATTAATAAATAATCAATATCCTTGTAAGCTCGCGTAGGGTGTATAAGCGTCATACACCAAAAAAAACAATAAAATCGCGGTAAAAATATGAATGGTGCATGACGCTATCGCTTATGCACCCTACAAATAATTGATTGGGGTCAGAGTAAAATTAATAAAGTAATTAAAAATGAATGATTAACCTATCTAACATCTCTTTTCAGCCGCGCGGCTTGTAGCAAAGGCTGCAAGGCTTAGTTAGAATTAATTTTACTCTGACCCCAATTATTTCCAATTATGACCCCAATTATTTCTCTTCTCTACAAAATAATTCGAGCCTGACCCCTTTTTATCTTTTCTAAAGCATGATGAACCTTCAGCATTACTTTTAATGGTTCTGATAACCTAAGCCTTGAACAAACCTCAATTAAATTCTCTTCGTCAAATAAAGAAGCTATTTGAATTAACATTTCATTTTTTTCAGCAGGATTAGTCAAAGAGTAATATACTGCCCACGTAAGTGTTGCTGCTGATTTTTCACTTTGTAGGAGACAAGAAAAATCTTCGGTAATAAAGCGAGCAATTAACTCAGAATTTCGGTTTGATAATTCTCTATTTGAATATCGTTCTTTTGCCCAATTAGTAATTTGAAGATTGTTTGTAGGATACCTTAGAAGTCTATTAATCAGATACTCTGATTTGCTCCAGTTATTTACAAACCATTCAATCTCATCAAATTTAAGTTCTCTACCTTTTAGAAGACTACTCACACACCATTCATAATCCGTATTACCATGAAAAATATAGTTTCTATAAATTTCATAAAGAATTGATATTGTGCTTTTTGATAACGATGGGGAGTACTTGTCTTTAACAATTGATTGCAAGACTTTAAGGCAAGGCAACTGCCTAAACCTCTTTTTATTCTTTATAGTTGACAAGATGATAGTGGCAATTCTTTCTACTATCCAATCCTTATACGGCAGTTCCCTTATGATATAGCGGTTTTCATAGATATCACGAATTGTAGAGCAATATCCTTCAAGGGTGCCTTCTGGTTCCAATATCATTAACTGCGCTTCAATATCTTTTTTTCTCATTATGATAAATGCTTAGGAACGTGCATGAAATAACTTAGTCAACTTTTTCTCAATACAGCAATAACAAGGGAATAGCTAATTTTTAATGACGATTTTATTTTATGCACGTTCCTTAACTACTTATTATTAAGAAGCGTAGGGTGTATCGCTGCGCGTCATACACCAAAAAAAACAATAAAATCGTGGTAAAAATATGAATGGTGCATGACGCTATCGCTTATGCACCCTACAAATTACCATTTATCAATCAAACATATACGGCTTACGAGTTTATGCACCCTACAAATGACAATTTATCAATCAAACAGATACGACTTACGAGTTGTTTCCTACCAAACTAAATTATTAGCGGTTATCTTTATCATCATAGGGAAACTTAGTATGTCCATATCGAATTACTAGGATAGATACGGCAAGAATAAAAGTTGCGCCAGCAAGACCAAGCATTCTCAATGTATCTAAGTTCTTCATGTCAAGAATCATATAGCGTGCCAGTGCTACCATAGCAATGTAAAGAGGCATGCGAACAGGTAACTGACCAGACTTAAGGTATATTCCAGCCATTGCCAATACTTCAAGATATATAAAAAGTAATAAAAGGTCTGCTAACGTTACCTCCATTGCTTTAATCATTGATCCAATTTCAAAGCTCATTGCTATGACTGTCGAAATAGCAATAACTAACAAACCAATGTCTTCAACTATTACCAAAGCTTTATAACCGGTATTTTTTAAATTGTTCATGAATGTATTCCTGATATTAAGCAGCTAACACCTCTCTTCAGCCGCCGATAGGTAGGGCTGCAAGGATTAGTTAGGTTTTTAAATGTGGTCTGTCCCCTATTATTCCCCATTGTTAGGCATTTTACTGATTGGCTGTAATAACTTTAATTGTTTTATGTTGAACTTCACTATATACAATTATTTCTTGTAATACCCATTTACCCCTATTTTTATACGCATGAACAAGAGCCTCTGCTGTGCCTTTAGGGCCGGATATAGAATATTGTAACGATGCCTCGCCATTTGGGCCACTAATTGTTACGTTGCCCATTACAAAAAAACCTGGGTGAATTGGCGAACCTATAAGTTGTGTGACTTCTGTGTTTGATTCGATTTCTGATAAAGATAGTTCGTAGGCTTCACCTTTCAGCATTCCGGAAATTGAGACAACAAAGAGTGGAAGCACAACAAATACTAAAACTAAACCAGATATTGCCCAT
>Ga0316190_10003901_pt1 | contig 10827 bp, 10 predicted proteins | sample Eddworburrow2_MG_FD_204929 | JGI IMG/M metagenome (GOLD analysis project Ga0316190, IMG submission 204929) | Coastal sediment microbial communities from Maine, United States - Eddy worm burrow 2 | ecosystem: Environmental > Aquatic > Marine > Coastal > Sediment | place: USA: Maine | collected... | reverse complement strand
TCTTGTACCTGCCGCAGGTTTCGGCGCGCGCATGGGAAATGAATTGCCAAAGCAATATCTACCGCTTGCCGGTAAACCGATGATTGCCTACGCCCTGGAAACGTTATGCGCCTGTGCTGACATCGAAACTGTATTTGTCGTGTTGTCGCCTGAAGATACTCAATACCGTTCCTATGACTGGACACGTTTCGACGATAAATTGCAGCCGCTGTTCTGTGGTGGAGAGACACGTGCTGAAAGTGTGGCTAACGGTTTGCTTGCTTCCGAGTTGGAGTCGGATGACTGGGTGCTGGTGCATGACGCAGCGCGACCTTGTTTGACGCAGGCGCACCTGACCAAGATGATCGGAGCATTGCGAGACGATATGGTTGGCGGCATTCTGGCTGTGCCAGTTGCCGATACCTTGAAGCGCGCTGATGCGACACAGCACATTGCCTGCACCGAGAGCCGCGATAAGTTATGGCAGGCACAGACACCTCAAATGTTTCGTGCAGGGCTGTTGATGCAGGCTTTGCAGCAGTGTCAGGTCGTGACGGATGAATCCTCGGCGGTAGAGGCAATGGGATTACAACCCAAGTTGGTGGAAGGAGACTCGAGTAATTTCAAAGTGACCTTTCCGCAAGACATCAAATTGGCAGAAATGATATTGAAGGAACGCGCATGAGAGTCGGGCATGGTTTTGATGTTCATCAACTGGTGGCGGGTCGCAAGCTTATCATCGGTGGCGTGGATATCCCATATGACAAGGGTTTGCTCGGTCATTCTGATGCGGATGTCCTCCTGCATGCTATTTGCGACGCACTGCTGGGTGCAGCAGGACTGGGCGATATAGGCAGACATTTTGCCGATAATGATGAAAAATTCAAAAATATTGATAGCCGCATCCTGTTGGGTGTTGTGCAGCGTCTGGTAAACGAACAAGGTTATCGTATTGGAAATGTGGATGCCACCATCATTGCCCAGGCACCGAAGATGGCACCGCATATCCCGCAAATGGTAGCCAATATTGCAGATGATCTCTGCGTCGAAAAAACTGCTGTCAACGTGAAGGCAACTACCACCGAGCAACTTGGCTACATCGGGCGCGGTGAGGGTGTTGCGGCACAGGCTGTGGTGTTGATCTTGACCGACAGATGAATATCCTGGCGCTTGATACCTCAACCGAATATTGCTCGGTCGCGTTGTGGCAGGACGGTGTCGTGAAAGAGCATAGTGAGCTGGTTGGACAGAAACACTCCGAAATGTTGATGACGATGCTGGATGCCGTACTTCAGGATTCAGGATTCAGGATTCAGGATATGGATGGCATCGCGTTCGGCAAGGGCCCAGGTTCTTTTACTGGCGTGCGCATTGCCTGTGGTGTGGCACAAGGCCTGGCACTAGGTGCAAATTTAAGTGTCGTCGGTGTGTGTACCCTGGAAGCATTGGCCCAGGCATCCGAACACGATAAAGTCATCGCCGCACTGGATGCACGCATGGGTGAAATTTATCTTGCAGCTTATGAAAAAAATATGGGAGGTTGGAAAGCCGTGAATGAGCCGTGTCTGTGTGCGGCGACAGACTCGCCGGAAGTTACTGGGGAAGAATGGTTTGGTGTAGGCAGCGGATATTCTGTACAGGATGCAGTGCTGCAAGCTCGCTATGGGCAGCAATTATCCGGTGTGGATGCCAGGGCAGTGCCACAGGCCAGTGCTATTGCACAGATTGCTGCAATAGAGTTCACCAGGGGTAATGCGGTAGATGCCGCGCTGGCACTTCCTTTCTATCTGCGAAACAAGGTGGCGCTCAAGACCAGCGAACGAGAAGCTGCTCGTGCGACTGTTGCGAGGTTAGTCACATGAACGCTGAACATTGGTAGGAAGAGATGCTACGTGACATGATTCTGGCTGACGTGGACGACGTGGTCGCGATCGAACAGAAATTGCAGCACTTCCCGTGGTCGCGTGAAAATTTTAGCGATGCGGTGAATAACGGTTATTTGTGTTACGTGGATGAGTCGCAAGACATGTTGCGTGGCTATGTAATTCTGATGCCGCTGATAGATGAGATGGAATTACTCAATATTACTGTGGAAGAGAGTCAGCAACGCAAGGGGTTGGGGAGGGAGATGCTGAAGGAGATGCTGAGAATCGCGTCCACCCTCGAAATGAAACGTATGTTTCTGGAAGTGAGGCTAAGTAATTTGGCGGCAATATCCTTGTATGAGAGTGTGGGGTTTTGCATAATCGGAAAGCGTTGCAATTACTACCAAAGTAATTATGGCAGTGAAGACGCGCTTGTAATGGCTTGCGAGTTGATGGGTGATATAAATGGACAGACGTGAAGCGGTGCTTCGTGAATTGAACCTGTATCCACTATGGGTGCGGCGCACTGAGCATGTAGCTGAAGTTGTTCCGGTGGTTGAGCAGGTTGTTGAAGCTGTTGTTTCGACAACAAGTGAAAAGCGTGTAACGGTGCAGGTTCGCTCACCTTCTCCTGTTGTGGAAGAGGGTAAGATTGAAAGGGAACAGAGCAAGGTATCGGTTGAATCAAGCTGGCCGGAGCTGAAACAAGAGGTGCGCAACTGCACGGAATGCAAATTACGGGCAGGCTGTACCCAGACAGTCTTTGGTGTGGGTGATGAAAAAGCAGACTGGCTTTTTGTCGGGGAAGGGCCAGGCGCAGACGAGGATGCCCAGGGTGAACCGTTCGTTGGCAAAGCAGGGCAGCTACTCGATAACATGTTGTTGGCGATCAAGCTCAAGCGCGGTAGCAAGGTTTACATCGCCAACATCGTCAAATGCCGTCCACCGGCTAATCGTGCACCGGAGGCAGGGGAGATTGCAAGTTGCCTGCCATACCTGCAAAAACAAATCGCGCTGATTCAACCCAAGATTATTGTGGCATTGGGCAAGACCGCAGCAAATGCTTTATTGGGAAAGAATTCCACACTTGGTTCTTTGCGTGGCACCCTGCACGACTATCAAGGTACACCACTGATTGTTACCTACCATCCTGCCTATTTGTTGCGAAGTCCGTCAGAGAAAGCCAAGGCATGGCAGGATTTATGTCTGGCAACTGATGCCATGCAGAAATTGTAGGAAGGGGAGTGGCGCCAGCGTTTTGCGATAGTCTTACTACATTTGGCCCATGTCCTGATCATGACCATGTTTCTTGTATATCGCAGTCATGATGCCGGAAAGCAGCAGGCCGAATACCAGAATGATGATGTAGATACTCAACTCCAGTTTTTCCATCACAGCATAAAGTCCCAGCATCGCAAAGATACTCAGGTTCTCGTTGAAGTTCTGTACGGCGATGGAGCGCCCAGCTCCTATCAGCAGGTGACCGCGATGTTGCAGCAATGCGTTCATCGGAACAACGAAGTAACCGCCCATTGCACCGATGACGATCAACAGGATGATCGCCAGTATGCTGTTGGTAATAGGGATCATCAGTAATACGACCAGCCCCATGGCGATGCCGACTGGCAATACCTTGACTGAATTTTCCAATTTGATGAATTTTGCTGCGAGTACGGAACCGATGGCGATGCCGATGGCAAACCAGGCAGTAAGCTGGGCAGCGGCACTGATGTCGTAGTTCAGGGCCACTGCAGCCCAGGCGAGTAACAAGAGACGTAGTGTTGCACCTGCACCCCAGAACAGAGTGGTCACTGCCAGAGATACCTGACCGAGAGGATCTTTCCACAGCAACCGGAAACAGTGCCAGAAATCCTTGGCCAAAAACACTGGATTACGTTTGAATGGTTTGTGCTCTATGGCGACGTACGGGATATAGAGGTTGAAGATCGCAGCTATGATATAGACCAGCACGATAACCGCGATAGCCAGGTCTGCTACGCTGTGGATCACCGGAATGGATAGTGATTGTACAAACGGAGCGAAAATCTCAGGGTTGATGAGCATCCCGCCGACAACGGCACCCAATACGATAGCAGCGACGGTCAGACCTTCCATCCAGCTATTCGCCTTGACTAACTGTGCGGGTGGAAGATATTCGGTGAGAATGCCGTATTTGGCCGGAGAATATGCAGCAGCGCCGAGTCCGACCAAACCATAAGCCATCAAAGGATGGAGGCCAGCCAGCATTGCAATACAGCCTAATAGTTTGATGATATTGCTGATGAACATCACCCTTCCCTTAGGCAGGGAGTCGGCGAAAGCACCAACGAACGGCGCCAACACGACATAAGAGATGATGAACCCTTGTTGCAATACCGGCGTGTGCCATGCCGGCGAGCTGAGATCATTGAGGAGTGCAATGGCGGCAAATAAAAGCGCGTTGTCCGCAAGCGCGGAAAAGAACTGTGCCGCAAGAATGATATAGAACCCTCGATTCATGTTCTTTCGGCGAAGGCTAGTGTGCGCAGCATGTTAAAGACGGATTTATTGTCTGGCCGTAACCAAAAAAAATGCGTCGCCAGGATGATGTAGAAGCCGAGATTCATTGCATGCGGAATATTTTGTCTACCCGTTTTATAACACGAATGCTTTGCCCCTGCTATCATTCATACTATTAATACCCTCGCTATCAGCGGATTTTCGATGCCACGCCCGATACAAGCCAAGCTGAACCTGAATGCACTGGAGAATAATCTCGCAGTGGCGCGCCGTAGTACAACCGCAAGAATCATGTCGGTCATCAAGGCAGATGGATACGGCCACGGCTTGCTTCGAGTGGCAGAGGCGCTGGCAACGACAGATGGTTTTGCGCTTCTGGATATTCAGGATGCGATCGAGTTGCGCGAAAGCGGATTTCCTCAACCTGTATTGCTGCTTGAAGGGTTTTTCAGTGTCGGCGACCTCTCTGTCATCGCAAAACATGACCTCAGTTGCGTGCTTTACAGTACAGAACAAATCGCCATGCTGGATGCCTATCCTGGGAGTGGCACACTGAATATCTGGCTCAAGGTGAACAGTGGTATGAACCGTCTGGGTTTTGCACCGCAGCAGGTGTCGCAAGTCATGGAGCAATTGAGTCGTCATCGCGCAGTGCGCGAAATCACCTTGATGACCCATTTTGCCACTTCCGATGAGGCAGCCGGCGTGGCGAAACCGCTCGCATTATTCAATGATGTCGCTGGGCCATATCGTTTGCCGCGTTCAATGGCGAATTCTGCTGCACTATTGCGCTACCGGGAAACACATGGTGATTGGGTGCGTCCCGGCATCATGTTGTACGGTTCGTCGCCGTTTGCTGAGATCAGTGCGCAACAATTGGGGCTCAAGCCCGTCATGACCTTGAGCAGCCGTATTATTGCTACACAGGAATTGCAACCCGGTGACGAGGTCGGGTATGGTGCGACGTTTAGAGCCGAACAACGGATGCGTATCGGTGTCGTCGCCTGTGGTTATGCGGACGGTTATCCCAGACATGCAGCGACTGGCACGCCGATAGTGGTGGATGGTCACCGCACGCGCACAGTAGGCCGCGTTTCCATGGATATGATGTGTGTGGATTTGAGTGAAGTACCACACGCTGGCGTCGGTAGCCAGGTGGTGTTGTGGGGAGACGGGATGCCGATCGATGAGGTGGCAAGTGCTGCTGATACCATCAGTTATGAATTGATGTGTGCTTTGACCACACGAGTAAAAATTGTGACTTAAGGCAGGGAGAAAAAAATGTTGGGGATTATCGGCGGTAGCGGTGTATACGATATTGAGGGCTTGGAGAATACACGTTGGGTAAAAGCAGAATCGTCATTCGGCGAACCATCGGACGAAATTTTGATCGGTGAACTGGACGGTCAAGCTATTGCCTTCCTGCCTCGCCATGGACGCGGTCACAGGATACCCCCGACCGAGATAAACTTTCGCGCCAATGTCGATGCGATGAAGCGTCTCGGCGTGACCGACATCGTGTCGGTCAGCGCAGTGGGCTCGCTGCACGAGAGTCTCGCGCCCGGCACCTTCGTTATCGTCGACCAGTTCATCGACCGCACCTTTGCGCGCGAGAAAAGTTTTTTCGGCAGCGGCCTGGTCGCACACGTGTCGATGGCGCATCCGGTGTGTCATCGCCTCGGTGATCACCTTCACGCGGCGGCACAACAAGCCAACATTCCGGTGGTGCGCGGCGGTACTTATCTGGTAATGGAAGGTCCGCAGTTTTCCAGCCTGGCCGAATCGGAACTATACCGTTCGTGGAAATGCGACGTGATCGGCATGACCAATATGCCCGAAGCCAAGCTTGCCCGCGAAGCCGAGATTTGCTATGCCACTGTCGCGATGGTTACCGACTATGACTGTTGGCATCCCGATCACGATCATGTCACGGTGGAAGCGATCATCGGCGTACTGATGGCAAATGCCGATAAAGCACGCACACTGGTCAAGACCGTTGCACCGCGCGTGCATAAAGATGCGAAAGCGTACGACTGTGGTTGTCGCAGTGCATTGCAATACGCCATCATCACGGCGCCGGAAGTGCGCGATGCGAAGATGGTGGAGAGATTATCTGCAGTGGCGGGGCGGATGTTGAAGAAATAGTTCAAACAAACCGTTCGTCCTGAGCTTGTCGAAGGGTAAACGGTTTCGGCAGGCCATTCATGGTTCGACAAGTTCACCACGAACGGCCTGAGATAGTTCCATTACTTTAGGGAGAAATTGAAGTGCCTATTAAATCCAGAATTCGAACAGTTCCTCACTACCCCAAGCAGGGCATCCAGTTTCGTGACATCACCACTTTGCTCAAGGATCCGATCGGTTTCAAACTTACAATCGACGAACTGATCCGCCGCTACAAGGACGAGAAGATCGACCGTATCGCCGGTATCGAGTCGCGTGGTTTTATCCTTGCTGCGCCGTTGGCCTACGCGCTGGGCAAGGGCTTCGTGCCGATCCGCAAGAAAGGCAAACTGCCCGCCGAAACCATCGGTCACGACTACGAGCTCGAATACGGCACCGATCGCATCGAGATTCACACTGACGCAATTGCCAAGGGCGAGAAGATATTGCTGGTAGACGACCTGATCGCTACTGGCGGCACTGCTGAAGCCGCTTGCAAACTGATCGACAAGATGGGCGGCAAGATCGTTGAGTGCTGCTTCGTCATTGATCTGCCGGATATTGGTGGGCGTGCACGACTGGAGAAGATGGGACAGAAGGTTTTTGCTTTATGCGAGTTCGAGGGCGACTGATGGAAACCAGTAAAAATCTACTGCGCGATTCGATAGCGGTGTTGCGCGGTACTCGAAATCCTCATGTACTTTAAGTACATTCCGGTTTCTCCGTTCCGTGCGCCTTGCTCTCGAACCGCTCGCTACGACTTTTATCATGTTTCAATTTGTTCATACGTTGGTTAAAGGAGATAGCAATATTGGGACTTAAGGAAGATATATTGAGGGCAAGCAGGAAGCGTGATATTGACCCTTATAATGATTCATTCAAACCATCCGAACTTGGATTAAAGGCGAGTAAATATGGATCGTTTTCAGACTATTGTTCTAAAAATGAAACTCTCTCTGGGCAATATAACAATAATGTAATCTTGAAAGTTGTAGAGAGAGATAAAGCAAATAGACCACGCAGGTATCTATTGCTTAAATAATGTGTAGAAAGTGTGGATTGGATATATTTCTTTTGCCTACACTGCGAAAACCAAAATCATGAAAATCAACGGAACCCCCTATCGCACCATCTGGCCGACGGCCGACAACAAGGCAGTGGAAATCATCGACCAGACGAAACTACCGCATGTCTTTGAAACGGTGCGGCTGGAGAACATGCGCGATGCGGAGCGCGCGATCAAGGATATGCAGGTGCGCGGTGCGCCGTTGATCGGCGTGACGGCTGCTTATGGTGTGGCGCTGTCGATGCAGCACCATGCTTCGGATGCGGCGCTGAAGGCGACCTGCGACATGCTGCTGGCTGCGCGCCCAACGGCAGTGAATTTGCGCTGGGGTATAGAGCGGATGCGCGCTTTTCTTGCACCATTGACAGAAGGTGAGCGCGCTGCTGCGGCATGGCAGGAAGCGGCGCGTATCGCAGATGAAGACGTGGAAATCTGTTCCAGCCTCGGAGAGCACGGCAGTGCGCTGATCCGTGCGATGCACGAGAAAAAAAATGACACGGTGAATATCCTGACGCATTGTAATGCGGGTTGGCTGGCGACTGTAGACTGGGGTACCGCACTGGCGCCGATCTACAAGGCGTTTGACGCAGGTATTCCACTGCATGTGTGGGTGGACGAGACGCGTCCGCGCAACCAGGGGGCGAGTTTGACTGCGTGGGAGCTGGGTCAGCATGGCGTGCCGCACACGGTGATCGCGGACAACACCGGTGGGCACCTGATGCAGCACGGCATGGTGGACTTGTGTATCGTTGGCACTGACCGCGTCACCGCACACGGTGACGTGTGCAACAAGATCGGCACTTACCTGAAAGCGCTGGCCGCATACGATAACGACGTGCCGTTCTATGTTGCGTTGCCTACACCGACCATCGACTGGACGATACAGGACGGTGTGAAGGAGATACCTATCGAGGAACGCGCGATGGATGAAGTGACACACATCGCAGGACTCGGTGAAGACGGGCAAGTGCACACGGTGCAACTCACGCCGCAAGGTTCACGCGCTGCAAATTATGGATTTGATGTGACGCCTGCACGACTGGTGACGGGGTTGATCACTGAGTGTGGCATGGTGAAGGTGGATGCGGAAGCGATGAAAGTTTTACAGTGACTATATTGAATTGACGGACAACTATGAACAACCTCTGGAACGACAATGAAGCAAAACAACATCAGGGCATCCTCGCGGAACGTGTTTACTCTTCGCGCCTGCTCGGTGCGAACCCGGACCTGGTGCTGCATGGGGGCGGCAATACTTCGGTCAAGGGAGAGTGGCAGGATATCTTTGGTGAGCAGATTGCCACGCTGTATGTGAAGGGCAGCGGCTCCGACCTTGCCACGATAGAGCAGAAGGATTTTGTCGCGGTGCGCATGGATGCGATGTTAAAACTGGCAGGGCTGGAGAAATTGTCCGACATGGAGATGGCGCGTGAACTCAAGCTGGCATCGCTTGATCCGAATTCGCCTGCACCTTCGGTTGAGGCGATCCTGCATGCGCTGATTCCACACCGATTCGTTGACCACACTCATGCCGATGCGATCATTGCGATCACCAATACTGCAAATGGTGAGGCGCGCGTTCGAGCGATATACGGCGACGAGGTGATTGTGTTGCCCTATGTGATGCCAGGCTTTGATCTTGCAAAGCTGTGTGCCGAGGTGTACCCGAAGCAGGCGAGTATCAGCACCATCGGCATGGTGCTGATGAACCACGGCATCTTCAGTTTTGGCGATAGTGCGAAGCAATCCTATGATCGAATGATAGAACTGGTCGGGCGTGCCGAGGCTTATCTTGAGAAGAACGCGCCGCTTGCAGTAGCAAAAGACATTGAACCATCGGCTGATGCATTGGCACTGGCTGAGTTGAGAAAGAATGTTTCTGATGCCGCAGGTTTCCCGATGTTGTTGCGTACCAGCTCCAGCAGTGCAGCACTGTCATTCGCGAATCATCCCAAGGCTGATGAACTTTCGCAACGTGGTCCGGCGACGCCGGATCATGTGATTCGTACCAAGCGCGTGCCGATGTTCGGGCGAGATGTCGATGCTTATGTGCAGACATACAAAAAATATTTCGACAAGTATTCGAAATCAGCTAAGCAGTCATTGAAGATGCTGGATACGGCACCACGTGTGGTCGTTGATTCCGAATTCGGATTGGTTACGGCTGGACGTTCGGCACGCGAAACAAAAATTGCCGAAGATATTTATAGTCATACGATGGATATCATCTTGCGCGGCGAGAAGTTGGGCGGTTATCAGGCGCTCGGTGAGGCGGATTTGTTCAGTATGGAATACTGGGATCTTGAGCAGGCCAAGTTGAAGAGAGCCGGTGCGCCGAAAGCGTTTGCCGGTGAAGTCGCGCTGGTGACCGGTGCGGCATCCGGCATCGGCAAGGCGTGCGTGCAGTCATTTCTGAACCGCGGTGCAGCGGTGGTGGCAGTGGACATCAATCCGGAGGTTATGAATTTATACGAGAACCGTGATGACTATCTGGGCATTGTTGCAGATATGACATCTGTGGATGCAATCAGGGATATGTTGAAACAAATCCTGCTTCGATATGGCGGCCTCGATATGCTGGTACTGAATGCGGGAATTTTTCCCGGCGGCAAGAAAATCGGGGCACTTCCAGACGATGAATGGCGCAAGGTGATGGCGGTCAACCTGGATTCGAATCTGGCCATTATGCGCGAATCACATCTTTTGTTGAAGAATGCGCCGAGGTATGGGCGAGTAGTCGTGATCGGTTCGAAGAATGTGCCTGCGCCCGGGCCGGGCGCGGCAGCTTATTCCGCCTCGAAGGCGGCATTGACGCAATTGGCGCGTGTTGCCGCTTTGGAGTGGGGGGCAGACAGGATAAGGATCAATCTGCTGCACCCGAATGCAGTATTCGATACAGGCATCTGGACGCCAGAGGTGTTGCAACAGCGTGCGACACATTACGGCATGTCGGTGGATGAGTACAAACGCAACAACGTCCTGCATGTAGAAGTCAGTAGTAAGGATGTAGCGGAATTGACCGCAGAGATGTGTGGTGTGCTGTTTGCCAAAATCACTGGCGCGCAATTACCTGTCGATGGAGGTAATGACAGGGTGATTTGATGCTGGCTGACTCCGAAAAGTGGAAATGCCCTGTTTGAACAGGTTCGAGCCAGCCAGGGGAGGAAGCTGGCTCGAATCTTGCTGGTTAAACGGAAGCGCTGAAAGAAGTAAAGGTTGGTAATGCAACAATGAAAGTAACGATGCCAGTGATTG
>Ga0316190_10003900_pt1 | contig 10827 bp, 10 predicted proteins | sample Eddworburrow2_MG_FD_204929 | JGI IMG/M metagenome (GOLD analysis project Ga0316190, IMG submission 204929) | Coastal sediment microbial communities from Maine, United States - Eddy worm burrow 2 | ecosystem: Environmental > Aquatic > Marine > Coastal > Sediment | place: USA: Maine | collected... | reverse complement strand
CTCCCTGGCCAGTGACAGGGGTTCGAACAGAAACAGATAACCGAAGGTCAAGATGATCGCCAGCATCCCCAATGTCAGGGCCCGTTGCTCCCGGGCCTGTAGCGTTGCCCACCAACCTCTCATGACGCCTGCTCCTTTATCTGGATCCGGGCATCCACACCCTCATCCCGGGAGAGGGCGGAAAGAATCTTCACCTCCAGGCGTCGATCCTTGCGCTGCTCCAGGCGCTGCTTCAGTTCTTCAAATTGGCTGAGGTCCTTACCCGTCAGCATCAGCTGCAGGACACTGCCCTTGAAGTTCATGCCCGTCAACTGCAGGCTGTCATCCCGCTTAAGTTCCTCTCCGCTGATAAACAACAGGCTGAGAAAGGCATCCCCGCCACCACCATAGCGGCCACGCAACTCCGCCAATTGCTGATCGGCCTGCACACGGGCATTCACCACGCGCTTTACCTGGGGAAAGGTATCGCGAAACAGGGTCTTTACCTGCCTATCCAGGACAGCTTCCTGCTGTTGCAACAGCCAGTGCCCATAGCCCATGCCACCCATCTGGATCATTAAGGCCAGCACCAGAATGGCCAAGGCCGCGCGCCATGTGCGTGCAGCGCTCAGAGAGACATCACGCCGATCACCGACTCCCTGCATAAGGTCAAGGGCACCAATGTCTGAAAAATCGGAGGCCAGCAGTTCCAGGGGGGCAGAGGGAGTGGAGATCTGTTCCACCTCATACCCCGCCACTGCCAGCTGTTCCATCCCGACCTGTGCATCCCCAAAACTCCAGAGCTTCAATGGCGGGCGCCCCTCCTGGGACTCCAGCAGGCAATCCAGAAACGGCAGCAGATTATCGGCCTCCAGACCCACACCCTGGAACAGGCCGGTACGAACCAGGGCCTGACCGTCCTCAACCAGAACGCTCCAGCTGTCATCCGCCCAGGGCAAGGCCAGGGCAGCCGGATAGATACGCACCGGCCGCACGCCGATCTGGGTCAATACTTCAAGGTAACGCGCCAGACGCTGACGCTGGATCACCGCCACCGCCATGCTGCCCTGGGCATCCTGGGGGCCCCGCACAAAATGCAGCGCCTCCACATCCTCGGCCAGCTGATCCTCCAGCGCATAAGGCAAGGCCTTGGCGATGGCGGCGGCATTGCGTACCGGCAGACGGGCCCGGGTCAGGAGCACATCGGCGGACTGCAGCAGCAGAATGGCCTGGCGCTTGCGACAGGCATCGGCCAGTTGATGGGCCCCGCCACGACTCACCGCGCCCGTGGGCTTGCCCTTTTTATCCGTTATCAGCCACTCGAAACGATCCGGCTGTTCGAGGGCGAAGCGAACCAATACCTGCTCAGCCACTGAATACTCCTCCCCGCATACGGTGAATCACCTCTACCGGTTTTGACGGAAGCGTGCGCTTAAGCAACGACGAGATGCCTACCTGGGCTCTGCCCACCTGTACGCCACCCTTGACCATAAAATAGTTACTCTTCACATCCAGCCCACCCGTTTGGGTGAGCACACCTTGGGCGGGCCCTGCAAGAGCCGAATCATCCAAGAACTCTTCTGTATTGTTATACGGCACCAACTCCCGCCTCTCTACCAACGCCTCTGCATTCTCTTCTGTTATGCCAGGGGCCAAAATCATGAGCACCTGGATAGGTGCCGTATTGACATTGATGGCCACATATTCCGGCAATGCCGTAATAAAGGGCGCCAGACTTTCATAGGCCTCCGAGGTAAAGCCCTCCACCAACAATAATTCACTGACATGGGCCATCCTGCGGTTAGCGCTACGGTAGGGCTGGGGCCGCCCCTGGTACACCGAATCCTCTGCTCCCCGGGGCGGTGTCTCATTGGTATCACTATCCAACCAGTCAATCACCGCATTGGCCAGCTCCCGCTCCAGTTCGAACATCACCAACAGGCGCTGAAACCTGTCTTTATCCACCGCACTGGGCTTGCCCTTTTTGTCGAGCAGATTATTCAGATTAAACAGCCCCTGCTGGTCATAGAGTCGTGCATTGACCATGCCGCCTTCAATGGGCACAGAGACCAAAGGCGCATACCAGCCCTCCAGCAAGTGATCTATCTGACCATTCGGACCCGGGGTTTCCAGGTCATCCAACAATACACCCTGGGCCCAATTATCAACACCCAGGGCATGCAGCCAGGCCTGATCCGAACGTAGCAGATTCTCTGTGCGGCGGATATCGAGTTGCAATCGCGAACTCAGGGCCACCGCCGCAATGGTGGCAAAAGCCACCACCAGCAGCACCGTGATCAGGGCTACCCCCCGGGATCGCTGCATGTCCTTTGGGATTGCTCTCATATCCCTAATGGGGCAAGGCAAACAGACGACGAATGCCACCCCAGTGCTCCAGGCTCAGTTGCATCTCCACCGCCTTTGGCAATATATCACTCTTGGACTGACTGCTGTACGGCGGCCAGTTTGAATCCCAGACGTCACCCAGAAACTGGAAGCTCATATCCTCCACCCCCTGGAGCAGGGCAAGGCGCCGCACGGACTCGTCACCCGCCCCATCCAGTACCGACCAGCTCAGGCGATACAGGGTCTCATCCTCAATCTGGTAGGCGATACGCTGCAGGGCACTGCGCTGTTTCTGGTGGCGGCTGCGCTGCCCGCCCCGGGTGAAGATGAGGGCATAGCCGGCGGTACCCATGGTGGTCAATGCCTGCTCCGTATCCCCATACTCATCACGTACACCACGGGGGATCATCTGCTCCATATCCTGCTGGATAAGCAGAAAGGCACTCTGCAGTTGCGCCAGATGTTGCGACGCCTCTTCGGTGTGGGCACGGGTGGTCATCAGGGTGCGCAGGCCGCCGTAGGCCATCACGGACATGATGGAAAACACCACCATGGCGATCAGCAGCTCAACGAGGGTAAATCCCTGGTGTCGCCTGTCCATCATTCGATCACCGCGCCGCATAACCGGTTAGTGTGGCATAGACGGTTTCATCATCCCCATCAGAACGCCGCACCGCCACCTCCAGACGCAACACATCCAGGTCGGGGGTTTCGGAGACATCGAGGCTCCAGCCCCAATCCCGCCCCGCCATGGTCTCCTCACCCTGGGACATGCCCACCTGTGGCTTCGGATCGGCCACACGGGCGGCCGCGATCTGATTCATCCCTACCCAGTGGGCAATGGTCTTGTTCTCGAGATAGGCCAGGTTTGCTGTTGAGCCACCCGCAATCTTGATCAGGCCGGCCATGGCAATGGCCAATACCGCCAGGGCCACCAGCACCTCCATCAGGCTGAAGCCAGACTGCCCCTGCCTTCTGGTTTGACCCATCATGCCCGGGATGCCCTCGAGGAGATCTCCAGGTTGCCGCTCTCCTCACCCTTGACGCTTTCAGTAGCGGCGCCGGAATCCGAGTAGATTCTGAGTTCAAACGCCGTTATCTCGCCACTGCTGAAAAAAATGATCTGTGGTGCAAGGGGCTCAGGTTCTTCACCCTCCTCCGCTTCTTTCTTTGGCTGCGGCTTCAGTGGCGGCACAACCTGGCCCTCCTGGGTCAGTTCCAGGCGCCAACCGGAAGAGAGCTGCCGTGCCCGCAGGACGCTGTCCTCAGCAGGCGGCTCCCATTTATCCAGTCCAGCAAACACAAACTCATAGCGATCATGGTAGATCAGGACACCCACCTCCTGTCCCTGGAGAATCGCCTCCTGGGCCGCAAGGCGCATCAGTCCATACAACCGCTTTGATTCCTGATCCACACCGCCCCGCGCACCGCCCGGATCCAGCGACAATACGACATAGCCGCTCATCAGGCCGATGATGAACACAACAACGAGCAGTTCCAGAAGGGTAAAACCCCTTTGCCGCCAACGCCGGTATCGCGTCTGACCAAGGGGGTGGGCAGCTGTCAAAACGGGCGCCTCCGTTACTCCAGATTCCAGTTGCCGATATCAGTCTTCACACCATCCCCCCCCGGCGATCCATCTGCGCCATAGGAGTAGAGATCGAACTCACCGTGGGTGCCCGGCTGAAGATAGTTATAGGGGTTGCCCCAGGGGTCCTTGGGCATGCGATCAATATAGCCGCCCTCCTTCCAGCGGGCCTCCTGGGAAAGACTCGAGGGCCGGGTCACCAGGGCCTCCAGCCCCTGGTCGGTGGAAGGGTAGCTGAAATTATCCAGGCGATAGAGATCCAGGGCCGATGAGAGGCCTCGAATATCCTGTTGCGCCCGGGTTACCCTCGCCTCATCCGGGCGGCTCATGATCTTGGGCACCACCATGGCGGCCAGGATACTCAGGATAACCACAACCACCATCACCTCGATCAGCGTAAAGCCCGAGGCACGCATCGACCGTTTATAAAATCCATTATCTATGCGCCATTCGGCTGACATCTTTCCAATACCTCCAAAAAATACGGAAAGACCGGCTATTGCCGGTCCCAAAACAACATCCATGCAAATTACACTATCTTTGATTGGCCGGCGCCTTCCCGGTTACCACCCCTATAATAATAGCCTTATGGGACCCACCTGATTCCAATGTAGGCGGGTATTTGCTAATGTCACAGGCTATATTAAAGCCACTGTTGCTAGAATACCCCGAGACAGGGCCGGTAAGAAAGCCGCGGAACAAAACCCATCAACTGCTATCGACTGTTAGATATAGATTATGGACCTTTTTCTCTCCAATCGATGGCTGCCCATGCTGGCAACACTTGGCGCCGTGGCGCTGAGCCTTTATTTGGGCATGGCCAATCTGATGGATGTCCGCAGCATCCAGGAAGGGGCATCCTCACCTTCCGCCACTTCCGGAAAAACCCCATCCGAGAACCCGGCAGGAGCCAGCCGGCCTGATCTTGCCAAACTCGCCAACTGGCACCTGTTTGGCGGGAAGAAGCAGGAAACGGTCAGCAGCCAGCCCAAACCGGTCATCCAGCGCACCGAAGCCCCTATAACCCGGCTCAAGCTGAAACTGCAGGGGATTTTTTCACCAACGGTTGAGGGCCAGGAGGGCTGGGCCATTATTGAGGCACCAGGTGAGAACCCGAAGGCCTACCGAATCGGAGATGAGGTGCCCGGCGGGGCACAGCTTAGCGCCGTGGAGGTGGACCAGATCATCATCACCCGTAACGGCCGACCGGAATCCCTTCCACTGGAGATGGAGGGGGTCACCATGAAGAGTGACAACCCTCAGGGTGAAATGGAGGAAATCACACCCATGGAAAGACCTCCGCAACGACCCCGGACCCAGGCAAGAGCACGGGCACCATCCACCACCGCCCCGAGTCCGGAACTGGCAGAGCCCCCCATGGAAACCTTCCCCCCGATGGAAGAGCCTGACACCTCAGCACCCCCCTATCTGGAGCCGGAGGAACCGGTTGTTCACTCCCCAGCCATTGAGGCAGCCGAGCAGGACCTGGTTGAGGAAATGAAGCGACTGCGCGAAAGCTTTAAGAAACAGCAGCAGTGAGTAGTGCACGCCATTACCCAATCGAGATGCACCTTGAACCCTGCCCGGTTTCCCGCATAATGAGGCGGTTATCGAAAAGACAGTTCCTGCATGTCCTCTCTCCTGGACCCAGGACGGAAAACGGAATCCCATGATAAGACGCCTTCACATCCTGCTACTGGCACTCATCCTCTCCATGCCCGCCATGGCCCAAGAGGAGACCCTGACCCTCAACCTGAACAATGCGGATATCAAGGCACTGATCAGCACCGTGTCCGAGATGACGGGCAAAAACTTTATCGTTGATCCCCGGGTCAAGGGCAAGGTAACGATAATATCCTCCAGCCCCAGTAGCCGCGAGCACATCTATGAGATCTTCCTGTCCGTATTGAAGGTACACGGCTTTGCGGTGGTACCGAGCGGGGATGTATCCAAAATCGTGCCCAATACCGTGGCCAAACAGGACAACATCCGCACCATCAATCGTGACAATGGCGAAAGCGATGAACTGGTTACCCGGGTGGTGGAAGTCAAGCACATAAGCGCGGCCCAACTGGTACCCATCCTGCGCCCCCTGATGCCCCAGCAGGCGCACCTGGCCCCCCACGCCGGCAGCAACACCCTGATCATCTCCGATAGCATCGGCAACCTGAATCGCATCATGGGCATCATCCAGCGCGTCGACCGTATCGGCAGCCGGGAGATCGAGATCATTCCGCTCCAGTACGCCAGCGCCGCAGACCTGGTACAGGTGCTCAACTCCCTCAAGCAGTCCACCCAGAAGGGGCAGGCCGCCCCCAGCCAGCAATCGGTTCTAGTGGCAGATCAGCGCACCAACAGCATCCTGTTGGGTGGCAGCCCCGAACGGCGGCTCGAGATGCGCGCCCTGATCACCCATCTGGACACCCCCATTGAGCGCGAAGGTAACACCGAGGTCATCTATCTGCGCTATGCCCAGGCCAAGGATCTGATGGCAGTCCTGAAGGGGATCGGCACCCGGCACCTGGAAGCGGAAGCGGAAGGTAAAAAAGGCACCCCATCGAAGGCCCAATTCGACATCCAGGCCGACGAGGCCACCAACGCCCTGGTGCTCACCGCCCCTCCCGCCCTGATGCGCTCCCTGAAGGCGGTCATCAACCAGCTGGATATCCGCCGCGCCCAGGTCTATATCGAGGCAGTAATCGCCGAAATCACCGATGACCGGTCAGCGGAGCTGGGTATCGAGTGGCAATCCTCGGACAGCGGAAAGATCTCTGCTGCCTCCCTCCTGCCACCCAATGACAGCACCCTTGCAAGCATCAATGGAGGCACCTTTTTTGGCAGAGGCTTCAGCCTGGGCTACCTGCCCGGGGGCAACCTGCGTGCCATGGTCAGGGCCTTTGCCGGGGACACCGACACCAACATCCTTTCCACCCCCTCGATCCTCACCCTGGATAACGAAGAGGCCTCCATGCATGTAGGCCAGAACGTACCCTTTACCACCGGCAGTTACACCACCGACACCGGCAACTCCCAGACAAATCCCTTTCAGACCATCGAACGTCATGATGTGGGCATCAAACTCAAGGTGGTGCCCCAGATCAACGAAGGGGACACCATTAAGCTGCAGATTGAGCAGGAGGTCTCTGGGGTTACCACCAATCCCGATGTCGAGGGTCTCACCACCAATAAACGGACCATCAACACCACCATCCTGGTAGATGACAAACAGACCATCGTCCTGGGTGGCCTCATCAAGGATGATCAGACCGAAACCGTTGGCAAGATCCCGCTGTTGGGCGATATCCCCCTGCTTGGCAACCTGTTCAAGACCACCCATTCAAAGATTTTGAAAACCAACCTGATGGTCTTCCTGCGCCCAGAGATCATCCGAGACCAGCGCACCAGCCTGCGGCTCACCAACAGCAAATACCGCTATATCCAACAGCTGCAGCAGGACATTCGGAAAGAGACGGAAAAAGGCAGCCTCAAGCTGATGCCAGGGGCCGAGGCACCCATGCTGCCGCCCCTTGATGACGCACCCGTTGATGGCTCCCCGGCTGATACCCCTGCGCAATAGTGGCCACTGAAGCGAGCACCATGGCTGAAGAGCTGACCACAAACCAGTTCATTACCAGCAGTAAGACTCTGCCCTACAGCTTCGCCAGGCGCCATGGGGTCGTTCTCCAGGAGTGGCGGGATGGCGGCGCGGTGGTGGCCCACCTGCCGGATACGGATGCACTGTCACTGATGGAAACCCGACGCTATCTGGAGGTGCCCGTCAGTTTTGAGATCATCTCACCGGAGGCGTTCGACACCCTGCTGCAACGCACCTATGAACAGGGTTCCGTGCAGGCCCAGCAGATGATGGAGGATATCGGCGACGATCTGGATCTCAACGATATCGCCCAGGCCCTGCCGGAGCCCGAGGATCTGCTGGAGAGCGCAGATGAGGCCCCCATTATCCGCCTCATCAACGCCCTGCTGGCAGAGGCGGTGAAGGAGGGCGCCTCCGACATCCACGTCGAGCCCTTCGAGGACCGGCTGGTGGTGCGCCTGCGGGTGGACGGCGTGCTGCGCGAGGTACTGCAGCCTGTACGCGCCCTGGCCCCCCTGATCATCTCCCGCCTCAAGGTCATGGCCAAATTGGATATCGCCGAAAAGCGCCTGCCCCAGGATGGACGCATTTCACTGCGTATTGGCGGCCGAGCCGTGGACGTACGCGTCTCCACCCTGCCCTCCACCCATGGTGAGCGCATTGTGCTGCGTCTGCTCGACAAGCAGGCGGGGCGCCTGGACCTGAAGCAACTGGGTATGAAACACCATGAGGTGGAGATTGCCGAGGCCCTGATCCAGCGCCCCCACGGCATCATCCTGGTCACCGGCCCCACCGGCTCCGGTAAGACCACCTCCCTGTATGCCATGTTGACCCGGCTCAATAAGCGCAGCCGCAACATCATTACGGTGGAGGACCCCATCGAATATTACCTGGATGGCATCGGTCAGACCCAGGTCAACACCAAGGTCGACATGACCTTCGCCCGCGGGCTGCGCGCCATCCTGCGCCAGGACCCGGATATCGTAATGGTGGGTGAGATTCGCGATCTGGAGACGGCGGAGATCGCCGTTCAGGCCAGCCTGACCGGCCATCTGGTGCTCTCGACCCTGCATACCAATACCGCCGTGGGCGCCATCACCCGGCTGCGGGACATGGGCGTTGAGTCCTACCTACTCTCCTCCAGCATCATCGGCGTACTGGCCCAACGGCTGCTGCGCCGGCTCTGCCCAGACTGTAAGGAGGCATACAGCGCCAGCGATGCCGAACTTGCCACCCTGGGCGTCACCCCGGAGCCCGGCCAAACCGTTACCCTCCATCGCGCCAATGGCTGCAAGAAGTGCAATCAACTGGGTTACCGCGGGCGTACCGGCATCTTTGAACTGGTCAACGTCACTGAGGAGATGCAGGGCCTGATCCACAATGGCGCCGGCGAACATGAATTGGAAAAACTCGCCCGCACCCATTCGCCGGGCATCCGGCAGAACGCCAGGGACAAGGTGCTTGCCGGCGAAACCAGCCTGGAAGAGATGCTGCGGGTCACCAAGGAAGATTAGTACTCCATCTGGGTAATATTCATGGAATCAGAGCCACGCAAACACATCAATGCAAGGCGCAGCCACGCAGGAATAGTCACTCGATTTCAAGTGGCTGCAACGCCGCAGCGGTGTGTTTGCGTGACTCCCAAAGGGCAAGGTGATAAGCGGCCATCTGCTGCGTTACTTTCCCTTGAGGTAGCAATACTACCCCTGCAGGAAAGTGCCTTGCATCTAGCCACTTCTCACCTTGCTGAATCCATGAATACCACCCAGATGGAGTACCAATGAGCGCCTTCGAATACCTGGCGCTCGATCCTCAGGGGCGCAAGAAAAAAGGCATTATCGAAAGCGATACCCCGCGCCTGGCGCGGCAGCTGCTCAGGGAACGGGGACTCAGCCCCCTCTCCGTGGATACCGTCACCAGCCGGGAGGCGAGACAGCAACCAATATTTGCCGGGCGCGGTATCAGCACCCGTGACCTGGCCCTTCTCACCCGCCAGCTGGCCACCCTGAGCCGCTCCGGCCTGCCCCTGGAGGAGGCCCTGCATGCGGTATCCCAGCAGACGGAGAAGGCCCGCATACGGCACATTATCCTGGGGGTGCGCGCCAGGGTGCTGGAGGGGCAAACCCTCGCCAACGCCTTTGGCCAGTTCCCCAACGCCTTCCCGGATCTCTATCGGGCCACGGTGGATGCCGGTGAGTCCTCCGGCAAGCTGGATCTGGTGCTGGAGAAGCTGGCGGACTATGTGGAGACCCGGGAGCAGCTGCGCCAGAAGATCCAGCTGGCCCTTATCTATCCCATACTGCTGACCACCATCTCCATCCTGGTGATCATCGCCCTGCTTACCTATGTGGTACCGGAGATCGTTGGCGTTTTCGACAACCTGGGACAACAGCTGCCGCTCCCGACCCAGATACTGATCGCCATGAGCGACTTCCTGCGCGATTACGGCCTGTTTCTATTGGGGGGCCTCGCCGGCCTGTGGCTGCTGTGGACCATGCTATTGCGTGTGGAGGGGGTTCGTTTCGGTTACCACCGACTACAGCTGCGGCTGCCACTTATTGCCCGTTTCGTACGCGGCACCAACACCGCCCGCTTTACCCGCACCCTGGCCATCCTTACCAGCAGCGGTGTGGAACTGCTGGAGGCCCTGCGCATAGCCAGCCAGGTGCTGCCCTGCCTGCCCATGCGCGCTGCGGTGGAGGCCGCGGCCATCAAGGTACGGGAGGGAGAGAGCCTGCATCGCGCCCTGGACCAGACAAAGTTCTTCCCCCCCATTACCGTGCATCTCATCGCCAGTGGCGAATCCAGCGGGCAACTGCCAACCATGTTGGAAAGTGCCGCCGATAATCAGCAGCGGGAGGTCCAGTCACTGGCGGAGGTAATGGTAGGTATCTTCGAGCCCCTGCTCATCCTGTTCATGGGGCTGGTGGTACTCGGTATCGTCATCGCCATCCTGCTGCCCATCTTTGAGATGAACCAGCTGGTGCGCTGAAGGAATCAGCTCCGGCGATTGGTGATGTAATCGAGCCCCATATTGGCCTCGGCGGCAAAGTGGTCAAAGCTGCGAAAGGTGCGCTCATCCACCTCCCGTTCACTCAGCATGCGATCCGCATAGATGGCACCAATCGCCTTACCGTTAATCAGCAGGGGGGCCACCAGACAATCCCCCTCCCCCAGCAGTTTCTGAACATCAGGGGTAATCATCCTGGCCAGGTCATAATCGGTCTTGGCCCGATACCTCAGGGGTTTTTTCTTGGCCATGGCATAGAGAAAAAGATTGGGTTTCTGGCGATCCATGGTTAACGCAAAGTCTTCAACC
>Ga0316190_10003894_pt1 | contig 10833 bp, 12 predicted proteins | sample Eddworburrow2_MG_FD_204929 | JGI IMG/M metagenome (GOLD analysis project Ga0316190, IMG submission 204929) | Coastal sediment microbial communities from Maine, United States - Eddy worm burrow 2 | ecosystem: Environmental > Aquatic > Marine > Coastal > Sediment | place: USA: Maine | collected... | reverse complement strand
CCGCCTATCAGGGAACGACTGTGGTCTATATCGTGCATGAAGTCGAACCGGGCGCAAGCGTGGACGTCGAGTTCGAGGAATATGACTACTATTGAAATCAATGAGGAACTTTTACGATGATGAACAAAAGCTTTAGCTCGAAGTGCTTCACTGCACGCGGCGCCATGGCGCTTTTTTCAGTCCTTTTCATCGCATTCTCCCAGCTGGCAACTGCCGGCGAAGGCGAATATTCCGGCTTTCTCGGCACTGATGAAGACTACGCGCGCCTGCAAAAAGTTGAACTGGCCAGCGGGCAGGATGCAAAGCGATGGATGAGTCCTGATTTGAATCTTGCCAATTATCAGCAGGTCATGATCGACCCGGTGCAGCTTTATCCTGAACCGCAGCCCGGGCCACAGGTCAGTGAGGAAGTCCTGCAGCAGATCCGGTCGGATCTCACTGATCGTCTGCGCAGCAAGGTAGGGAGCGTCCTGAACGTTACTGATGAGGCCGGACCGGGTGTACTTAGGATCGAAGCCGCGGTTACGGGCGTATCGATAAAGACAGAGGGGATGAAGCCCTACGAAATTCTTCCTGTTGCCGCCGTTTTCGGCGGCGCGAAAGCGCTAACGGGCATTCGGGATCAAGACGTAAAAGTATTTATAGAAGTCCGTATGGTCGACAGCGTCACAGGCGAGCGTCAGGGTAGTGTCGTCAGGAGGATCAAGGGTGAGCAGCTCCAGGGCAAGAAGGACCAACTTACCCTCGCGGATGTGCAGGACAATCTGGATACCTGCACAGATGACGCCGCCGACGCTATCGCGACTGCCTTACAGGAATAGCACACGCTCACATCGAGCCTTTGCTGGCCCACATGCGATTATTCTAGCCCGCTCCCGGGCTACTTTAGCGAATCCATGCCAGCCGCATGTTTACCGCAAGGAAGAAGAGCACTTCGAATATCCCGCAGACCGAACTCAATCGGTCCTGTGGTGCCTGATGTCCCACATGAACTTTATACTGGCCAGAATCGCGACCAGAAAGACGACCGAGATGACATACGGAAAAGCCGCTGACAAGGTATGAGGCGAATCCGGAGCAATCAGCTTCAACTTCTCAGTGTAATAAAGCTGGTACCTCAGCGCTTCCACACACCGATAGGAAGACACCAGCGAACTGACAACAAACATGCTGTTCAGGATGATGGCTTGAGACCTGGTCAGGCGGCTCCCGCCCACAAAGGCGGCAATAAGATAGGCGCTTATAATCGTCAGGAAGATGGAAAATATATCGGTAGCCGCCTCCGCGTGTAAGACGATTAACTCTGCCAATTCATACTCTGCCATAACCGAACTGCCTGTGACTAATACACAAACAATAGTAGTCTGATATTGATCGGAGTTACCAGACTCCGGGCGAGAATTTAATGAAGCAGTTACTGCTGTGTGGCCAGCACCGCCATATGTTGCAGCTTCAGCAGGTGCCCGCTCCTGATATCAACATTTTTTCCGCCACCACAGCAGCTCAGTATTACCCCACGCACCGGCGCGACATAATTTCGGTTTCGGCGCTCCCGTCCTACCCCTTCAGGAAAACCCGTTACCTTTCTTCAAGTTACTGTCCGGGTTCTCTTTGGAACACCCGGCTCATAAGCAGATGCTCTAACGCAGAAATCGTGTTGAGTCTTTTTTTCCAATATATTCATTCTAACGGTATACCCTGATCGGGCATGGGGTGGCTGGTGATACCCCAACGGCAACGGCAACGGCAACCAGATTCTGGATCCCCCACCGATTGGCATGGATGCGGTAGCTGCCATCAGGACTGCAATCGCACAGTTTTTCGATTGGTAGTTCAGGTCGCGCATGTGTATTTTCCTGTACGGTAAGTGTTTCTGACCAACCACAGGCTCGTAGCCTGAATGGGTCCGCTTTCGCGTTACGGTCTCGGGACACAACTCCCGCTCAACCTGAGATGCCTGGTTGCAGGCGACGTAGCTATTCTTCTGAGGAAGGTGGCACTACGAGATCCAATTGACCCAAACTGCGAGTCACTTCTAATGGTGAAAAATCACCTCCTTTAAGTTGGGCGGCACCATTGATCCGCAGGGTTAATAGATGCCGTGACAGACACGGCGGTACGTGACGCGCGCTGAAGATTCAGCTACGAGTTAAAACGGCGATGGCCGTAAAGATGGGCGAATGGCCCTGGGATTGAATGAAGAGCTGACAGCCAAAGGCTGCTGCGTCATTAAAGCTCTGCTGACGCTGATCACCGTTTTTACCAGTTTGGCTGGCGAGGGCGGAATCCCTCATCCACATTACCGCTGTGGCCGCGTATAGAACCGTTTCTGGTGCTCAATGGGGCCAGTCTAGCCAGACCGAACTCGCGGGTAACCCATCAATTCGATCGGAATGCGCCGCCGTTCGGGGCTGCGTCACCCTCGTCACTACCCCGCTACGCTCGCTAGTGACGATGGCGTAGTCGGACAGTTCGCAGCGATGCCCATCAGCACACGCCCCAACTCTGTTCTTATGCCAGATAATTTGCGGTGGTTCCAGTGGAAACATTCAGCTAACCAAGCGCCGTGCAATTCGCGTTCATTATGCCCCGGTTAGCTCATAAGCCGCTCTTCTTTGCGCGCCCTGGCAATATCATCAGCGTAGTGGCAGCTGAATTGATTGCTATCTAACCTGGCCGCCATTTCGTGCAGGTACCCCAGCGGAGATTCTTTTATCTTGCCTGCATTTATGGCGCCCGCCCATTCATCGATTAACATCTGTGCCTGGGCCGGTTCAAATCTCGCCACTTTTTCGCGGGCTACACTTTGCTGCTCAGCTGAGATCCATCCGGGAAACACTATCGAATGGGTCAGCTGATCCAGGTTCGAAAATCGTTCTTTGGTATTGTAGGTAGTAGTTGTTGTACTTGGTAATAGATTAACTTCAGTAGTAGTTAAAGCTTCCGGATCAACCGGATACGGTGCAGCCGGTTCCGGCACATCCGTATCCGGAGATTCCGGATGTGGTGGATTGGGAATTTCGCGAACGATGTAGGAGCCACCACGGATACATCCCCGCGCGTCTCTGGCTTGTTGGAATTCCACATAGCCTGTCGATCGAAGGTCACTGATGAGCTTGTACGTGCCATCCCGTCCCAGGTTTCCGCGCCGCTGCAGATCCTTCACACGCACCTCCCAGTTGTCAGGCCGGGAGAGCAGGTACGCCAGCATGCCCCTGGCCGCCCAGGATAGGCGCGTGTCATCGACAATGCGTTGGTCGAGAACGAGGTAACGGTTGCGCCGGGGTGCCCGGATAATGGTATTAGCCACCCCTGGCACCACTCTCTATGATCTGCGCCACTTCCGCGGCGGGATAATACACCCGCCGGCCAATCTTGCGGCCGCTGGCCTTGAGGTCACGTGTATGCTGGTCGCTGGGATAGCTCAAGCTGTAACGGAGACCACCGGGTGTTCGCCCCAACAGCTCCGCTAACTGGGTTTGTGAGAGCAGAATGCCGTAGCGCGTGGTGATCTTCTGCTCAAGGCTTGCCTCGCTGAATTGTGTTGTACCGTCCATTGCCTGCAATCTCCTTTGTCTGGCTGACCAGACACACGATTGCATAAGCCTCTACACTTTATAATGCGAAACCCGCTCTACCAGCGGCGAACTTTTCTCTCACCCGAATCAAACCATCAGCTTATCGAGCCGGGCCACCAAATCCTCGGACCGAAGATGCGTATAGCGTCGCAACATTTGCATGGACTTATGACCGGAGATTGCCGCTACCTCCTGATCACCGAGCCCGGCCTCGACCAGACGCGAGACCGCCTCGTGGCGCAGATCATGGAAACGAAAGTCATTTAGGCCGGATCGTTTGATTGCGCGCCGCCAGGCCGGGTAATACTCATAGGGACTGCGCTGTCCGTTTCTGCCCGGCTCTCCCCAGAACACCAGGTCTGTATCCATTGGCCGTACACTGTGCTGCAGCGCCGCGCGCGCCACCTCCGTGGCTGCATTGGTCAGTGGAACTAAACGGGCGCTGCCGTTCTTGGTCTTGGTCAGCAGGATTACGCGTCTGTCCAGGTCGATCTGATCGCGCTGCAGCGTCTGGATTTCACCGGCGCGCATTCCAGTGTGTAACGCCAACCGGGTCATCCATCCCAACATCGGATTCGTGGCCTGATCGCACGCATAGAGCAGCTTGCGCTCCTCGCCCTTCACAAGTCGACGATTGCGCCCGGCACCGGATGATGGTTTACGTACGGCCGCCACCGGGTTGTAAAACAGACCCAGGCGCCACTCCTGCAACGCCACAGTGAACAGGTGGGACAACATGGCCAACTCAAGCCTCACCGTGTTATTGCTTTTACCCTTCTCGATTCGCTCATCACGGTAGCCGGCAACCAGGTCGGGTGTGATAGCCACTAACGAATAATCGCCTAGTTTCTCCAGCAGCGGCTTTGAGCGACCCGTTTCCCGCTTGAGTGTGCCGGGGCTCTTTTTGGGGGTGACCTCGGCCAGATAGCGAGCCATAGCGGCTCGCAGCGTGGTCTTCTCGGAGGGCGCGCGATCGATGTAAGCGCCGCGGACCATCTCGTCTTCCACCCGGCGAGCCCAGTCCTTGGCATCTTGCTTGGTGCGAAATGTCTTGATGGTCGCGGGCCAGCCGCGTTTGCGGACAAGTGCTTTCCATGTGTTGGACGGGGTCTTGGTGATTGTGGCCACGGCACACCCTCCGCGATTGGAAGTGTACCGAAATTGTACCGCGTGACCGGCTGATTATGAAGAAATCAAATTAGGTCATCCGTAACCCATTGATTTAATTGGAGCTGGTGAGAGGAATCGAACCCCCGACCGGCTGATTACAAATCAGCTGCTCTACCTACTGAGCTACACCAGCTTTGATCGAATCGGGACTTCGTATAGTAGTCCCGCTTGAAGGTCGGGGATTTTATGGAAAGAGATTGGGGTATGCAACTCTTATAGAAAAATTCAGGGATATTGGCGACGGCTGGCAATATCCCCACAGACCCAATTGCATTGAAAATCGAATTCAAGCATTTTAGCGGATATAGCCACGAGAGCATTCATTGTGCGAATTCTGATGATTGATGACCGAGTCCCCCATCCAGCGTTGGGTGCGGGCTATCCGCGTGCCTGCCAGGTGCTGCAGACCCTTTCTAAGCTCGGGCACAAAGTGTGGTTCCTGCCAAGTATTGTGACAGAAACCCAGAGAGAGGCCAGCCCCACACTGCCTGAAAGGTGCAAGTACATCCCCCAGGGGGGTGACGAAGGTATTATCAGGTATGTGTCGTCGCACCCGCACCGTTTCGATGCGATCTGGATCAGCAGACCGCACAATATGGCGTTGCTGGCTCGATATTTACCTGAAGACCACCCGGTTTGGACGCAATACCCATTGGTTATCTATGATGCGGAAGCCATTTTTGCGTTAAGAACACAAAAAATGCGGGAATTCTATCCCCAGATTCGCGCGGGACGACCTTTGTCTGCGGAACTTGGCCTGGCGGATACGGCGGATGCCGTAGTCGCGGTGCCACATATCAAGGACCAGTTGGCATCTCGCGGCGCTGATGTCCTGGGCAGGGTCGCCGACTTATCCACCCTCTATTACCGGCACCGGGTATTTGTAGCCCCCCACAGATTTGCCGCCGGAATTCCATACAAAATTATTGAAGCGTCGGCTTTCGGGCTGCCGAGCGTCGCGAGCTCGCTGCTTGCTGACCAACTGGGTTGGCGAGACAGAAAAGGTATTCTAACGGCACAGACCGGGTCAGCCAGCGAATTCGCCAAAGCCTGCATCACACTCTACGAGCAAAAGGGCCTATGGGAAACGCTTCGCAGAAATGCTGTTGCCGCTGTAGAACACGACTTCTCTGCGGGACAGCTACAAAATGCGCTTTGCGAGTTACTGAAAACCAAACGGGCGTAAACGAGGATAGAGGCTGGGTTTGCCTAAAGCACTTGCATCAAATACAACAAACGTTCACTTTCGGGAACGGACTCGGATTTAACAATTGAAAAATGTTTAGAAAAAGCTTCCTCAAATCCCTGCCGGGTATAGTTCACAAAGATATCTTCCCGGGTAGCCAGTAGCCTGGCTACCTGCGAATCCGCCTTGGGAACAAACTCAATCACCAGCCATTTGGTAATACGGGAAAACAGTGCCGCAATATTTGGCAGGGGCACATTATTGCTGATCGCCAGGTGATGTATCAGCGCGAGAACCAATAAGGCGTCGCAGTGGCTGCGCTCCAGAAATGAGGAACGCTCCGCATTGCCCCAGCCAATTGCCGGGGAAGGCGAACTGAAATCCTGTATCAGGGGCAGAATATTGGCAGGGCCATTGGCTTTGTTTTCACGATGATTCAACTCTACGGCAACCGGGTCTATATCCTGGGAAACCACCAGGGCGCAATGTTTTGCGGCAATACGACTGAATTCGCCCGTGTTTGCACCAAAATCCTGAACGATCGATAGCGGATCTGGAATAGTATCCAAAAATCTGTCCACCAGCGCGCGTTTCTCCTCACCGGCGCGATCAGAATAATTGGTATTTGCGTAGTAATCTCCCCACTCCGTTTCTGGCATCTTCCAATTCAACTTCGTTACGGCCTTTGCCAGGCTCTCTATCAGGGCGCGCAAGCCCCGCTCTGAGACGGTAGCACTTTTCGCCTTACTCGACCCTTCTTTCCCTGCGCTATCGCTGTGCTGTTGCTGTACTTTGGAATGCAAATGGATATGGGTCGCGAGGGAGTAGTTGAAGCGAGTCTGGAACGGCAGGAGCTTGCTGGCCAGCGGCAGGGGGACACCATCAATATGGCTCATCGATAACTTCGCCAGCTCGATATCTGTGTATGCCATCAGGGCCAAAGGAGCCAAAAAATGCTGGCAGAATTGCCGGTAAGCAACCCAGGGCTCCCCGGGGACATAAAAGTCAAAAGACAGGGTATCGATAAATACCGGTTTGGAGTCTATAAATTGCACGTTGAAAGCCGAGGCATCTTTTAGAGTGAAGCCGTGCTTCAGCGCCTCATGTTGTACACGCAGCGTCAGCATCGCCGCCTCTTTCAACTGACTGAAACTCCACTCATAGGGGTATGAGATAAAAGGGATCTGTTGCGGCTTCAGGATCTTGTAGCAATCCGCTGTGCCCGGAACGCTATCGTCTAAAACTTCCCGATGCGACACCAACAATCCCCTGCCGACCAGTTTTTCGTAGAGGCCGGACTCAACAAAGGAATCAAAGTTTTTGGCAAAGCAAGCGCTCACCTGACGATAGATGCACCCATCATGAGAAAAAACAAAACCGCTGGGGTCTCGGAAGGATGAAGATAGGGGTTCCATGGTAAATCCGATCAGGGAAGGAGTGGTTGGGGTATTGCGGGCGGCCTCAGGATTTCACAATCACTCAGGCTTCTGGGTTTCCTCTTCCTCATCCAACAGACTGGTGGGCGCGTCTTTACCAAAGAATGCGCGAATTCTGTACCAGTAGGTCTTAATAGTCAGCCCGGCCACGGCAAGGCCTGCTATAAGCCCCTGCAAAATCATGCTTCCCGTACCGGGATCGAGATAAGCCGCTGCCTGTTGCGAAAAGGTCAGGAAAAATAGAAAAGCCAGAGAAAGTCGTTTCATTTTAAATATTCAACCAAGGTCGGAGCAAAAAGAATACCCTTGTATCGCTCTACTGTATAGCCGGAAAATCAAGGGGTCAGTTCACCGAAGCACAGACCGCCCAGACAAAACCGGAGGCGCTGAAGGTTGCACCGGTTGATTTGTACACAACCTGCCAACCGCGCCCATCCGTGCGGGGATTGCTGCTATCAAGGACCCAGGAAGAGGCATTCAGGCTACCCCCTCCGCCCAGGACTTTTTTCCCATCCGGACAGACGGCCTCGGCTCTAAGCCTATCGTTATTGGCGGTGGCAAAAGAAGCCCTGCCGATCACATAGCCAGGGAGTACCGTCGGGGGATAGAAGTACCCTTGTACGTCGACCACCACATGCTCATCGCTAACCCTGGAGAGGATCGCCAATTCCCCGTCGGAGGGGCAGGATTTGCCATCGACACAGATTTTAACGTTGCTTGTATTACCAATGGCCTTGCCCAAGGCAAAATTGACGGTGGAACCGGTGCCCGCAGGTGGAATGGGCTGATCAGAGGGATAAGCGGTTAACACGCCATCGCTAGTGGAACTAGTTGCCGGCACGGCCAGAATATAGGCCGATATAGCCACAGGGCGCACATCTCCTTTAGGATTCAGGCAGTCCGCTGTGCCACCTTGTGCCGCCAAATCCCCGGACTTACCGGCTACCAGAAAGTTGCGCGAAGTATCGGCTCTGATAACACCCATCGCAGACTTGCGAGTGTCCGCTATACGACAGGGATCGACTGCAACGTAGATCAGTTCCTCCTGTGCTGTGACAACAGAAAAGCCATTGGCCACCAGAACGATCAGTAAAGTGAGCAGCGCCATTTTTTTCAAGTGAATTCCCCCAATTTCATCAACAGATTATGCCAAACAAAGCCCCGGTCTTTACACCCGGATTGCGGGCAATCGAACAGACCGGGCCTTGGTCTACCCCATAATAAAAGCGTTCAGCTTGTGGCCGTCCAGATCGCGGAAGTAGCCTGCGTAAAAGCCCTCGCCACGCGGCCCGGGTGCACCCTCATCGCTGGCACCCAACTCCAATGCCTTGGCATAAAAAGCGTCCACTGCCTCTTTGGAAGGCATCACCAGCGCCACCATTACGCCGTTTCCCACCGTCGCAGGATTGCCGTCGTAAGGTGCGGTAATGGTCAGGGCAGGCTCCTCCAGGGATGTGCCCCAACCGATAAACCCATCCTGCTCAAATATACGCGTTTTGCCAATACTGCCCAGTAGCGCATCGTAAAATTCAGAAGCGCGTTCCATGTCGTTAGTACCCAGGGTGACGTAACCAATCATATTCTTTTCCTTTTCAAATTAAATGGTGCGAAATAAATAAACTAATCTGGAGCCATGCAGTGCAATCCCTCAAATACCAGGTCCGGCACATACTGTCCCCCACTCTCCGCCAATTGCATCAATAACTCGCCGCCGCCACCGCAAAAGACAAGTTCGGAGGCCTTCACTGCCGAGCGTTGCAGCACCAATGCCAGTGCACCCGCCTGGGCCACCGCTATACCGTGACGCACGGCTTCAGCGGTAGAGGTGCCGGGCGACAAGCGGTAATCGACATCCTCGGCGAAACGTACCCGGTCGGTATCCAGCAGCAGCGCCCGCTCCATCAGCGCCGGGCCGGGGATAATATAACCGCCTTCGTGCCCGCCGTCAGGGGCCACCAGGTCAATGGTCAGGGCGGAACCCGCATCTACCACACACAGTCGCCCCGGCTGGCGCCGCCAGGCACCCAGCATGGCGAGCCAGCGGTCCACTCCCATACGGGACGGGTCGGCATAGCTGTTGACCAGCTCTCCACTGCGGGCCGGGGTGCGCGCGAACCAGGGTTGCACCCCCCAACGGGCCACGAGTAGCCGGGATAGTTCGTCCTCTGCTTCGGCCGAGGCGACACTGGATATCCAGATGCAATCCAGGGTTTGCGTGGACTCCAGCAACGCCTGTCGCGCACCCCGATCGCCCGACGCATAACGGCCACGGGCTACCACCGCTTCACCCCTGAGCAGGCGCCACTTGGCGCTGCTGTTGCCCACGTCCAGTTGCAGACAGTTGCCGGTATCCGTCACGGCGCCGGCCTAAGGGAGATCTCGCCACCGTAAATCGGCTGCACACCCAGGGTGGTCTCCAGCAGCAGCGCGCCGCGCTCATCCACGCCCCGGGCAACTCCTGCCGTTTGCCGCGGGCCGGCGTGTAAAATCACATCGGTACCCGCGAAGGCGTCCAGCGCCTGCCAGGCCTCCCGCCAGGGACCGAAACCCGCCGCCTCAAAACCGGCTACCAGGGGCAGCAATTCATTCAACAGCGCCGCCAGCAACACATTGCGCCGCGGGGGCGCTCCACCCGAAGCGGTGGCTATATCGGTCCAGTCCTGGTCAATGGCGCCAGCGGCTGCTTCAGGCATGGACACGTTGAGGCCCACCCCCACCACAACCTGGCAGGTACCGGCGGCATCCCCGGTCATTTCCAGTAACACACCGCCCAGCTTGGCGCCTTGGTAGAGAATATCGTTGGGCCACTTGAGTTGCACTGCGGGAAGACCGCAGTTCTCCAAAGCACGGACTACGGCCACCCCGACGGCCAGGCTCAAACCCTCCAGCACGGCTGCTCCCTGCTCAAACTCCCAGGCCAATGACATATACAGGTTGCTGGCGAACGGGCTCACCCACTCGCGCCCGCGACGACCACGCCCGGCAGTTTGCTGCTCGGCACTGCACACCTGGCCGGCCACCGGGCCCGATGCTGCATGGCGCATCAGCTCCGCATTGGTCGAGTCCACACTTTCCAGCAACACCAGGGATGACAACAGTAAGGCTGCCTCGCTACTCAGGGCAGCGTTCACGGCGTCCGCATCCAGCAGGTCAATGCCGCCGGGGATGCGGTAACCCCTGCCCTTCGCCGACTCGATTTTAAGCCCGGTTTCCGCGGACAACTTGTTCAGCTGCTTCCACACCGCTGTGCGGCTGACCCCAAGGGAATCAGCCAGGTCCTGGCCGGAACGAAACTCGCCGTCAGCCAGCAGGGCTAGAGGTAGGGTTTTGGGCATGGTGCTGGTATTCCGTGTTGACCGACGCGGCATGATAGCAAATATCTTTGCGCTACAACCTCGGCACCTGCGGATCCCAATAGCGGGTATTTTAGTCAACTTACCTTTACGTTAACGTAAACTTTGGC
>Ga0316190_10003888_pt1 | contig 10841 bp, 10 predicted proteins | sample Eddworburrow2_MG_FD_204929 | JGI IMG/M metagenome (GOLD analysis project Ga0316190, IMG submission 204929) | Coastal sediment microbial communities from Maine, United States - Eddy worm burrow 2 | ecosystem: Environmental > Aquatic > Marine > Coastal > Sediment | place: USA: Maine | collected... | reverse complement strand
GGAATTGAAATGGGTGCATTTTTGGATGATTTTTCCCTGACCATCCACCCTCACCCAACGCTTACTGAATCCCTGATGGAGGCCGCCAAGAAAGCAAAAGGTGCTGCCATCCATGTGTTGAATTAGGAGGCAGATTGCATATATCCCACATGACTCACCACGCTCCTGGCATTATCTCAAATCGCTGCCGCCTTCCAATAAAAATCACATACAAGGATCTTCAATGAAAGTCGTCTTAGCACTCACAGGTGCATCAGGTGCAATCTACTTCGTCAGACTTCTTGAGCGACTCACGAAGATGGACGTTCAGGTTGAATGCGTCAGCTCCAGTACTGGTCGCTTTGTCTTAGAACATGAGACGGGGCGAGCATGGCAAGAGGTTACAGAAGGGATCGTTTGTCATGATGAACAGAACATGGCTGCCAGTATCTCCTCGGGGTCCTCACCAACTGACGCTTTGGTTATCGTACCATGCAGCATGTCCTCTCTCGGTCAGATCGCACATGGCATATCCGAAAACCTGATCCATCGCGCTGCGGCAGTTCAGTTGAAAGAGCGCAGGAAACTTATCGTGGTACCAAGAGAAGCACCCTATTCACTAATTCACTTGAAAGCCATGACGTTATTGACCGAATCCGGAACTCTGATCCTGCCGGCTTCCCCTGGTTTCTATCACAAACCAAAAACCATTATGGAAGTTGTTGATGGTGTGGTTGACCGAATCCTTGATCACATTCAATGCCCAGATAATGATGTTAAGAGGTGGCAGGCTTGAAATCATTTTTTGAAACCATGAAAATGATCAAAATTGAGCACAGTGTTTTTGCTCTTCCCTTTGCCCTGGCCAGTGCCTTCCTGGCGGCCGAAGGAGTTCCGACGCTTCGTGCCATCATCCTTATTCTCATCGCCATGGTCTCTGCCCGGTCGGCTGCGATGGCTTTTAACCGTTATCTTGATGCAGATATTGATTCAAAAAACCCCCGAACCGAGATCAGGAGTATTCCAGCAGGTCGACTCAGTAGGAAATACGTCCTCATTTTCACCATCACATCAGTTGCCATTTTCATCATCGCCTGTTACTTACTGAACCCTTTAACTTTCATGCTGTCTCCGCTTGTTGTGCTGGTCCTGTTGGGCTACAGCTACACCAAACGCTTCACTCCACTTTGTCATTTGGTCCTGGGAATGGCTCTGGGGTTGGCTCCTGTGGGTGCATGGACAGCTGTCCGAGGATCACTGGAGTGGACTCCTTTTCTGCTAGGCATAGCTGTTATGCTGTGGACTGCCGGTTTTGACATCATCTATGCCTGCCAGGATTATGAGTTTGACATAGAGCACGGACTGCATTCGGTTCCGGTGATTATGGGTGTTTCAAATAGTCTGGCGCTGTCAAGAACCCTGCATCTGATAACGCTGTTCCTGCTTGTCCAGTTTGGATACCTGCTCCAGTTCTCATGGATATACTGGGGAGGGCTGATCCTTGTCGCAGGCACGCTGATCTATGAACATTATCTGGTGAGAGGAGACGATCTCTCAAAGGTGGACATGGCATTTTTCACCATGAATGGGGTTATCTCCCTTGTCTTTGGCGGTGCAACCATTGCCGCTGTCCTTATTTCCTGAATGAATGGAGGCTCCCATGAAATGTGAGACCATCGAACTGGGTGATGGGATTACCATCATCGATGCTCAATTTGTGAAGCCTGGTTTCGCGTCAAGCCACTTGCTTATTGAAAAAGGAAAAGCAGCGTTTATTGATACGGGGACATCCCATTCAGTTCCCATTTTCCTTGAAGTATTGAACCAGAAAAAGATCTCAGTAAAAGATGTTGAATACGTTATCCTAACCCATATTCACCTGGACCATGCAGGAGGAGCTGGGGCATTGATGGAGAAGTGTCCAAATGCGAAATTGATTGTTCACCCCAGGGGGCGCCGCCACATGATTAACCCTGAAAAACTGATTGCTGGCACCTATGCAGTTTTTGGAGAGGAAACATCAAAAAAACTCTACGGACGGATCTCCGGTATCCCAGAGGAACGGGTCATCTCAACCACGGATGAAATGAGACTCGATTTTAACGGTCGGGAACTCCTTTTCATAGATGCACCTGGACACGCAAAACACCACTGCTGTATATGGGACGCAAAAAGTGAAGGCTTTTTCAGTGGTGACGCCTTTGGCCTCTCCTACAGGCTTTTTGATACAGAAAGAGGCGAGTTCATTCTGCCAACGACGACACCCATTCACTTCGATCCAGTAACCATGCGGGAGACCATTAACCGTTGCATGACCTTTAACCCTAAAAGAGTCTATCCAACCCATTTTGGGGTCATCAGGAACATCCCAGAGAAGGCTGAGCAGCTTCTTTTCCTATTGGATGAGTTTGTGAAAATTATTGAGCTCCATGGAGACAGCGGAGTAGAGAGACATGAATTACTAAAGAATGCGATGGGAAGTCTCTTGTTTGACAAATTGCAGAAGCACGGTGTCACGCTGAGCTATGATGAATGCTGGGAAATGCTTGAAAAAGACCTGGAACTAAACGCACAGGGCCTCGCATTCTGGTGGGACCACTGCAGATGAATCAGCTGTAGAAAACGGATATGAATCAGGGATCACTAAAACAAGCAAGAGGATCAACACCCATAGGGTCTAAGAACTTGTCAGTCTCAGGTTTAACTGTAACACCGCCAAGGCAACGAAACCCTGTATTGCGCGACATTCATTTTGACATCAACGAAGGTGAGATCGCCCTTCTCAGCGGCCCTTCAGGCAGCGGAAAAACAACCCTTCTGAAAACCATCAACGGCCTTATTCCCTGGATGAACCCCTATCATATGTCCGGCGAGGTTTATCTAGGAGGGACCGAAATCGACGATCTCGATCCAGGTCAACGCTCACATCTAATAGGAACCTGCCTTGATCGACCTGAAAACCAGCTCTTTCTTCAAACCCCAAAGGATGAAATAGCACATGCCGGCAACCGATATCAAACAGATCCTGCTATCAAAGACATGCTTGTAGAGCATCTTGGAATTGCCCCTCTGCGTGACAGACGCATTGCTGAGCTTTCATCAGGTGAGCGGCAACGAGTCGCCTTGGCCACCACCCTCATGGCCGCAGGTCGCCCCATACTCCTTGATGAGCCAACTGCACATCTGGATCCACAGGGGGTTGAGGCTTTAACAAAGGTCGCCGTAAAATTAGCACATCACAACAGTTCCTTCTTAGTTGCTGAGCACGCATCCTGGAGGTGGGATAAGGTGGCGAATAAAAACCTTCAAATGAAGGATTCTCAACTCTCACCCTTCCCTGTGATTAGGGGGACAGAGCTCTCTCGCTCATCCCACACTCCTGGAGAAAAAATCCTTTTAAATACTAAAGGACTGTATGGAGGTCGAAAAGGACAGGCCATCTTCGGCCCCATCGACCTGGCACTGCATGAGGGAGAAATCGTCGCTCTCACAGGAAGTAATGGAGCAGGGAAGTCTACTCTGGCCCGCACACTGTCGAGCTGGATGAAGCCCATTAAAGGGCAAACCAAAACTCTGGATGATAAACACCCCACGTTGATGTTACCAGAAGCAGAACTCCAACTTTTCGGACGAACAGTACAGAGAGAACTTGCAGGTCACTGCAACAGCTCTGAGGAACTGGCCCGAATTTTACGACGCCATCGCGTAGAACACCTATCAGCTAGACCACCATGGACCCTCTCAAGAGGTGAGCAGCAACGTCTTGTTCATGCGGTTCATGACATCATGCAGCCAAGTGTCATGATCATGGATGAACCAGCCCAGGGCCTTGGTTCAGAGGATCTCAAATCCCTGGTAAACCTCATCCACCGCAGAGCTGAAAAGGGTAGAGCATATCTTCTCATCACTCATCGATCCGACCTGGCCGCAATCGCCCATCGTCACCTGCATCTCGAGAATGGTCAACTCCAGGAGGTTCGATCATGATTGATGCAAGACCATGGACCCATGCCGCATTGTTTGGAGCTCTTTGGGGTGCACTCGAATTAAGTCTGGGCACCATTCTTCAACTCAGCCGACTACCCTTGCGTGGTTCGATTATGGCGATATGTGGTCTGGCCTGCATGTTCACCTTGAGGCGTTTACAGCCTCAAGTAGGAGTTTGCGCGCTTGCCGGGTTTGTTGCGGTCATTTTAAAGGTTTTCACTTTAGGAGGTTTTTTCCCGGGACCGGTCATCGGAATCGCCCTGGAAGTCTTGATGGTTGAGGTGGCTTTCCTCATTTTCAGGCATAAAAAGCTTGCGGCAGCAATGGCGGGTGCGGGAGCTTTAGCCACTCACCCCATACAAATGGTCCTGATGACAACCCTGATGGCTGGACCCGAGGTGGTGTCCGCCATGGTTAATAGCTTGGTTACATCCATAGAGACACTAGGCCTAGGATCCCCTTCCATTCACTTTTTAGCACTATTAGTGATCTGTTTTTTCCTTATAACTGGGTCCTTTGTGGGGCTGTGGACATGGGGTCTCGCCATACGAGTCGCTCAAAGAGTGGGTACTTCATGAAAACATGGTTAACTGTTATTGCCCTGTTGCTGGCTGTTATGGCAACTTTTGTGCCCGGCATGATGGTTCCGTTGATGGGCCTTCTACTAGCTGTCCTCGTCATAACTGTCCGCGATCCTTTAGTCCTTAAAGCTGGCTTGAGAGTCGGGCTTATACTGGCCTTCGTTTTTTCAGCCGCTATAGCTGGTGGTGCTGTCGCTTGGGCATCAGGAATCGAACGTGGCATTCAAGTGGCGGGCAATTTACTTATACGGTTCGGTGTCCTGTGGCTAACGACTGGGGCTTTAGCTAGAGGTGTGAGCACAGAACACTTGATTCTTTGGGCACAGAAGTTTGGCATGGCACAAATGGGCTTGGTGGCGGGATTAGCCCTCAATGTTCTTCCGGTATTGATATCCCGTTGTGGCGATGTCTTCAAGTGCCAGCGACTGAGATACGGTAAAAGATGGTACAAGGGCTGGGGCGAAATGGTCGAAGTACTTCTTGCCCACACCGCACGCCTCGCGGATGGAGCCGCCGCTGCGGCAACCCTTCGTGGGCACAGATGCTTGGTTGAAGCGACCCCAAATGAGGCTATTCCAACAGCTCCTGTAATCGTCGTAACCGGAAAACCGGGAACTGGTAAAACAACTTCCATACTGGAAGCCCTTGAAACACTGAAAAGCGAAGGCTTCAAAATTCGAGGTCTGGTACAACCGGGCATCTTCTCGGATGGTGAGAAAACAGGTTTTCTAATACGTGACCTGGCAACTGGTGATGAAACGGGATTTGCGGTTCGTACTCCTCTTGGGGAGGGGCAGCATGGTACACGTTTTACTTTCACTGAAGAGGGAGCAACGTTGGCACGAACAGCACTCTCAAGAGACGTTAAGAACTCCATCCTAATCGTAGATGAGCTGGGCCCGGTGGAGCTGCGGGGAGGAGGCCACTTAAGCTGGGTGTTGGGTTGTCTTGTTGAGCCCAAATTAAAATGTGCTGTCCTAGTTGTGCGTCGACATCTGGTTCCAGCTCTCCTGGATACTCTTTCTGCTCGAGAGGCAACCATTTATGACATTGAATCCTCACCTGAGAAAATGGGGGAACTTAGCACCGTTATCAGGGATGCTGCATGTATATAACAATCCAACGTCGTTGAACCCAAAATACGTGCTTTTATGGGAATATGATTAAGACAACAGAATCCACCAACATGTGCATCTTCTCAACCCATCCTAATCAATCATCCTTCAACAACCCTGCTGCAACAAGTGGGTTCCTGATTGAGTCACTTTATTCATTGTGTGACCCGGCATGTTTTTAATATTGACCCGTTTCTCTCAAGCTGAGGACTTCGTTCTTACCAACAACCAGGTGATCGTGCAGTTTAAGCCCAAGTGTAGATAAACTTTTACCAAGCTTCTTAGTTAAACCAATATCTTCCTGTGACGGGGTTGTGTTGCCACTGGGATGATTATGAGCTACCAGCAATCCGGCAGCATTACAGGCCAGGGCTTCTTTCGCCACCTCGCGAGGAAACACCGCGCTGCGGTCATGTGTCCCACGAAACAGACGGGTATACCGAATCAGTCGGTTCTGCGTGTCCAGAAATAAGACCAGAAAATATTCAGCCTCTTCCCACCCAATCTCACGCGTTAAGAAGTTTTTGACGAGATCGGGACTCGTTAGTAAATCACCTGACCGGAGGCTCTCCTCACTCAATACTAAAGAGACTTCACCAAATAATCGGAGAAATCCGGCACTTTTTGAACCAATACCCTCAACTGCTTCCAGTGCCCGCATGGGTGCAGTGAGGACACCATTTATTGATCCAAAAAGATGGATCAACTCTTTGGCAATGGGTTTCACATCCTTTCTATGAATGACCTGTGTCAAAATAAATTCCAACTTCTCATAGTCGTGATGGAATCCATCTCGAAAGCCTTTGTCGATAAATCGGCTCCAAAGCCGTTTCCTATGACCGCTGTGGTCCATATCAACCTCTTATGAGTCTACTCTCTCTAAATCAAGTCCCGATAAATTTCTGAGCTGGGAAACACGCAAGTCTATCACAGAAGGCTCAAAACATTAGGCCAAAAACCAAATTCAGGAAGGTTTATCCTGTTCTAGGCACTCCAGACTTTTTTCGATTTAGTGAGCCAGCCCTTGTTGCTCCCAAATCTTGTCAAGAGCGTTGCTCCCAGCCCAAGAATAAAGAGAATCAGCTGGACAGCAGGTCCGATATAGGGCAAGGTGCATCCGATCTCACAGATCACAATCGCGAGAAAAAGGGAATGGGCAAACCCAGTTTTAGGAGGCATGATCCGATTGAGATAATGGGCAATTGCCTCGAAAACTGAAACCAGACCGAAGATGGCTATGATAGACACCATTGCAGAGATAGAAATAAATAGAATTGGCCCCAATGGGTGTGCAAAAATCATGATGGATCCAAATAGAGCCATCCCCAAAAACACTGTCAGGAAAGACCCAGCGAAAAAGGTGGGGACCCAATCTGTCCGAATCTCCCGTCCAGTTTCACGAATGTGCTTAGGTTTAAACATGATTAACAGACTGCATATGGAAAAAGCGATGATGATCCTTAAAATACTTCGCTTCATAAGCTCAAGCCATGAAAGGTTATTTGGATAGAAGACATCTCTAATTGGAATATCGATTCGCTTATCGACTTGCTCCTGTATTCCGACAAATGGGGATCCGATGGTAATCAGTTTTCCAGAAACCTTGGCATCTTTAGCAACTTCGAGAACTCCAAAAATAACAGTAATATTCCCTTTTACTTCACCGTGAACAGAGGTTCGTCCGCCCATACAAAATACGTTCCCATCTACAGAACCATCGATCAATAAAAATTTCTTGTATGTGAAATAACCGTGTGAGAGATTCTTATTCTTCGGAATTGAAACCTGAGCCAGGTCTTGACCTGCTATGGCCAGATTAAAAAAGAGGAAACAGAATAGAATGAGCGTTGTTTTGAATAGTCCCCAAGCGTTTTTCACTGTTCAACACTCCCCTTCTCATTGCGATGCAAGGACTTGACCCAAACCCTAAGTCCTAAAAAAACAAGACCAGCCGCCAAAGTGGCTCCAAGAAAATAGGGGATGCCGTCTATGATGAGAGTGCGCAAGAGTTGGTTTGAGATCAGTTGCCAGCATATATTAAAAATATGATGAAACACATTTAGTAATCCACTTTCAGGGGAAGAGAACAACATCCCAAGGAAGTCCATCCACGGAAGATCTGTTGGAGACAACATGGAGATTAAAACATATACCAGTCCTAAAATGACCATATATGCAGGAATCGTAAATGACTTTACCTGATCTCTGATATGTTCATCCATAACTTTGTCCATTATATTGGGAAGCATCGTTGTAGGAACAGTGATCATGGGAAGATCGTCTAGAGTTTCAAGGAACTGATTGTCTTCAAATGGTTTCTTTTGCTTTTCAACCATGACCCCTCCTTTCTCTCTCTCCAACAAGTACTGATTTCAGCATCTCTCGCCCTCTAAAAATGCGGTTCTTCACGGTTCCTAACGGTAAATCAACTGTCCGCGCAATTTCATCGTAACTGAGATGGTTCATGTGCCTGAGAATAATCAACTCCTTGTAAATAAGAGGCAGTTCATCAATAGCGATCATAATTCGACTCTTGAGTTGCCTCATCTCCAGGGTCTGATGAGGGTTGAGATCACTGGACTTCAGTTGATGTTCAAGGGTGGGAGAATCTTCGTTGAGCGCTGATTCCATACTATATGTAGGCAGTTTCTTCTTCCTGATCCAGTCAATTGTTGCATTGGATGCAATCCGGTGAACCCATGTGGTGAACTTGTACTCAGGGTCGTATTGTTTCAATGATTTAAATACCTTTAAAAATACATCCTGGCATAGTTCCATGGCCGTATCGCGCTGATTAATCATTCTATAGATATAATTAACCAACCTGTCCTGGTACCGGTGAACTAGAATCTCAAATAAATTGATTTCGCCGGTTTTTATTCGATCAACAACTTCCTCGTCAGTCAAGGAATCTGGGGTCACCATTTTGGTACGTTCTTCCCATTAAATAGTTTATTTGAGAGGTATTGAAATCCCAGCAAGGCTGAACGGACATCTATTAATCGCATTTAGGCCCATGCTTATATTCTCAGGGCTACAATCATAACCCATCTGGACCTTCTCGGCAATTAATTGGTTAGATGCCAACAAAAATGCCCCCATGTCTGTTCAAATTGACATAGGGGCATTTTTTAAGCTCAACTAAAAAATAGGATGAGTGTGCTATTCATCCTTTTTTCGTTCTTCCATAACTTTCGTCTTAACTTCAGAAGGTGCCGGTTCGTATTTCTCGAATTCCATGGTGAATGCTGCTTTTCCAGCAGTCCCACTCCTTAACTGTGTGGAGTAACCAAACATTTGAGCAAGAGGTACAGATGCAGTAATAATACAATTACCATCTGCCTGAGAGTCGATTCCGGAAATAATTCCACGGCGGGAGGAGATACTACCAACGACGCCACCCTGATATTCACTAGGAGTTTCAATCTCAACCTTCATGATAGGCTCGAGCAGTGCCGCTTTTGCTTTACCAACGGCTTGCCTCATGGCCATTCTTGCGGCAGTTCTGAAAGCGGTTTCTGATGAATCCACATCATGGTACTTACCATCAGTCAACTGCACGCCGACATTGATCATAGGATATTCAGCCAAAGGCCCCTTCTCCATGATATCCCTGAAGCCCTTCTCACAGGATGAGATGTATTCCGTTGGAATAGAGCCTCCTCTGATCTGGTTTTCAAACACAAAATTCTCTTCACTGTTCGAAGGCAGAGGATAGATTCTCCCAACAACACAGCCAAACTGACCGGAGCCACCTGTTTGTTTCTTGTGGGTGTAGTTGAAATCAGCTGGAATTCGTATGGTTTCACGATAGTTAACCTGTGGTTTTCCAACCTCGACTTCCGCCTTATATTCTCGCTTGATTCTCTCGATGTAGACATCCAGGTGAAGCTCTCCCATACCAGAGATCAGAGTTTCATTTGACTCCTCATCGATCCAGACCCGGAATGTTGGGTCCTCTTTCATAAAGCGGTTTAGAGCTTTGGACATACGTGTGCTGGATGCGTTGTCAACCGGATGAACAGCAAGGGAAATAACAGGCTCTGGAACATAGATGGATTCGCAGGATAATTCCAAATCACCACCACAGAACGTATCACCAGAGGCACAATCAACACCGACCATTGCGATAATATCACCGGCACTAGCTGACTCAATATTCTCTCTGTCATTTGAATGCATACGCACAAGTCGTCCAACTCGAAGTTTACGACCTGTTCGAGTATTCGTAATCATCGTGCCTTTCTGTAAGGTGCCCTGGTAAATTCGCGTGTACGTCAATTGACCAAATTGTTCATCAGCAATTTTGAAGGCCATGCATACCAGCGGTTTGTCCGAATTGGATTCCAGTACCACTATTTCTTCAGTATTTTTGTCTGTGGCTGTATTCTTTATTTCCAAAGGAGAAGGAAGATAGCGAATAACCGCATCCAGTAATTTCTGGACACCCTTGTTCTTAAAAGCAGAACCCATATAAACGGGTACAATCTCAAGGTTCAACGTTGCTGTTCGAACCGTCTCATGAATCAGGTCCTCTGGGATTTCTTCACCCTCAAGGAGGAGTTCCATCAGCTCGTCGTTATAATTTGAAAGCTCTTCAAGCAGCAACTCACGCTGCTCTTCAACTTTATCCATGAACTCTGCAGGAATCTCTTTCTCGTGAACTTCTTCGCCCATTTCACCTGAGTTGTAATAGGCTTTTCTATTGATCAGATCCATCACACCTTCAAACTTATCCTCAAGACCAATGGGTAATTGCATCAAGACAGGGTTCAGTCCCAATTTCTCCTTGAGCTCTGCAACACCACGATGAGGGTCGGCACCTGTTCGATCCATCTTGTTGATGAAGACAAGCCGAGGTACTTTATACCTCTTCATCTGACGATCAACTGTGATTGACTGTGATTGAACACCGCCTACAGAACAAAGAACCAGAACAGCTCCATCAAGTACACGCAGTGAACGCTCTACCTCAACGGTAAAATCAACGTGGCCGGGTGTATCAATAATATTAATTTTGCTTTCATCCCAAAAAACTGTTGTCGCCGCAGAGGTGATCGTGATACCTCGTTCCTTCTCCAGTTCCATGTGGTCCATGGTCGCACCGTCACCGGCTCCACGCACTTCACCAATTTTGTGAATCCTTCCCGCATAATAAAGCACGCGTTCAGTCAATGTG
>Ga0316190_10003887_pt1 | contig 10842 bp, 7 predicted proteins | sample Eddworburrow2_MG_FD_204929 | JGI IMG/M metagenome (GOLD analysis project Ga0316190, IMG submission 204929) | Coastal sediment microbial communities from Maine, United States - Eddy worm burrow 2 | ecosystem: Environmental > Aquatic > Marine > Coastal > Sediment | place: USA: Maine | collected... | reverse complement strand
CCTCGATCTCCGCCGCTGATTTCTTCACGTTCGACCGGCCCGGTTTGGCCGCCAACGCCGACAGGGCGCCATCGCGGGCCAGAAGACATCCAGCTCGACCGCCGCCCTGCTTGACGTCGTCACTGACGACCTGATCTGGTACGCAAAGGACAAGACCCAGGTCAAGTACAACCAGCTCTATCGCCGGCGCGATGAACGTACCGCTGACCCTCAGTTGAAGGCGTACACGCGCTACGAGTTGCCGGATGGTAGCCGGCACAAGATGACCACGGCGGAGTGGAAGGATCCATCACTTCTGCCAACCGGAGCTCGCCGATACCGGTTGTCGGATGTAACCAGCCAAGGCTCGTATGAGAGCATGGTTGAAGAATTCGAGTTCGAGGGCAAGATCTACAAGCCGGGCGCGAACACCTGGAAAACCACTCATGCGGGTCTCCAGCGGCTCGCAGCGCTCGGTCGACTCGAGGTCGCTGGCGAAACACTGTCCTATGTCCGTTTCGCAGACGACGGGCTCGGCGCGGAGGTCAGTAATGTCTGGACCGATACTGTGCGGGCCGGCTTCGCCGAGAAGAAGCGGTACGTCGTCGAGACGACCCCGAAGATCGTTGGCCGTGCACTGATGATGGCGACCGATCCCAGTGACCTCGTGATCGACCCGACCTGTGGATCGGTTACCACTGCACTGGTGTGCGAACAATTCGGACGCCGGTGGATCACCGTCGACACCAGTCGCGTCGCCCTAGCCCTCGCGCGCGAACGTATCCTCACTGCGTAGTTCCCCTACTACAAGCTCGTCAGTGAGAGCCGAGGGGCCGATGGCGGGCTCGTTTACAGGACCAAGAAGCGCATCACGCTCGGATCGATCGCCAAGGAGGAGCCTCCTGAAGAAGTGGCTTACGTCGACGATCCGATCGTCGAGAAGGCCCGAGTCCGAGTCTCCGGTCCGTTCTCCACCGAGGCGCTCTCTCGATATGCGCTGAATCCGTCGGACACAGCGCTCCCGCTGGCCGACACCGCCACGGATCGCGCCGCGGCTGCTGACCACGTGACACAGTTGCTCGATGCGCTTCGCAGTCAGGGGATCCCACGTCCTGACGGGAAGCCGCTGAAGATCGACCGAATCGAGCAACTTGCGTCTGCTGGAGCCATCCAGGCCGAAGGGATCTACCGGTCGGGAGAGGACGAGGAGCGTCGCTTCGCAGTGTCGCTCGGTCCGCGGTTCGGCACGATTACTCCAACCCAAGTGGACGAAGCACTTGCCGACGCGTATGGGTACGAGCTCGTCGTGTTCGCGGGCTTCGCGGCGCACGCCGAGACGCAGGCACTTCTCGAGGATGGCCGCCGGGGCCGATACGACGTGGCGCTACTACTGGCGAACCCGGATCTACTCCTCGGGTCGCTGTTGAAGAACACCACGGCATCGCAGACGTTCCGGCTGTATGCGTCGCCCGATGTCCAGCTCGACCATGCAGCGGGTGGGTACATCGTCACCGTCAAGGGCGTCGACGCGTTCGATGCATCGACTGGAGAAGTGAAGTCGTCGTCACAGGCGAATGTCCGAGCGTGGTTCCTCGACACCGACTACGACGGCCTCGTGTTTCGAATCGATCAAGCGTTTTTTCCGCACACCAGCTCGTGGGCCTCGCTCGCCAAGGCGCTGAAGGGAACATTGGACGAGGGGGCACTCGATGACATGTCCGGCTTTGCCTCGATCCCATTCGAACCGGGCGAGCAGAACCGGTGCGCTGTTCGGGTGATGACCGACGACGGAAACACCTCTGAAGTTATCCTCCCTCTCGGGGCCGGTTCGTGAGCCAGACGGTCGGTCAGGTCACCGACGTAAACCCGATCGTCAACGATCCGTTCGAAGAACCCAGCCGGCATTGGTACTTCTCGGGCGATGCACCCAAGCTTCGCGAAGGGAGACGATCTGCGGGATACCTGCCGCCGGCCCCGAAGCACGATGGCCAAGTGAGGATCACAGACGAGGCGATCGAACTTCAGCTCATCAACGAGTTGCGCGGCCGGGTGGGTCAGTGGCGCTCAGAGAGCTATCCCGGGGCAACCAGGGTCACCCGCGACCTGTTCGATTTCTGGTTCGACGCTGAGCGTCAACAGAGCACGACTCGACCGTTCTTCGCTCAGCAGGAAGCCATCGAGACCATAGCGTTCTTGATCGAAGCGCCGGCCGACCGACGTGTCGGCATCAAGGTGCCAGCACCCGAGTCGTTCCTCCGCCTCGGAACCAGGATGGCCACAGGCACCGGCAAGACGCTGGTCATGGCGCTCATCATCTCCTGGTGTGGGCTGAACAAGGCAGCCAACCACCAGGACCGCCGCTTCAGCGACGCCTTCCTCGTCATTTGCCCGAACCTGACCGTGCTCACACGGTTGACCGGCCGGGAGGGGCTCGTTCCGTCAGAGCCCGAATCGGCGTTCGAGGTCTACGACCTGATCCCGCGGAACATGTCCAAGCTGATCGGACAGGTGAAGGTCATCAACTGGCACAAGCTGGCACCGTTCGAGGACCCCGAACGCGGCATCGTCCAACGCGGCTCCGAATCTGACGGTGCGTTCGCTCGGCGGGTCCTCGACGGCCCGCTCGTTCGCAAGGAGCGAATCGTCGTTCTCAACGACGAAGCCCATCACGCGTGGCGGCTTCCTCGAGATCTCCTGGCTCAAGCAAAGGGTGACGAGAAGGCCAAGGCCGAAGAGGCGACCGTTTGGGTCGACGGACTTGCCAAGATTCACCGGGCCAACGGCATTCTACGCTGTCACGATATGTCGGCGACGCCTATGTATCCCAGCCTCGCAGGGCCGAAGGCCTGGGCACCGTTCGAGTGGGTCATCTCTGACTTCGCGCTGGTCGACGCGATCGAATCCGGGCTCGTGAAAATCCCTCGCGTCCCGACCGACGACAACACCGGCCGATCGTCGCCGAAGTATCGGAACCTGTGGGAGCACATCTCGGGCAGCCTCCCCAAGCGGGGCCAAGAAGACGCAGGTGAGCACCCCCTTCTCGACTATCTCGCCGAGGCTGACGGGCCGCTCAAACAACTCGCCGGTGAGTGGGCCGAGACCTACGACACGTGGCGCGACGCCGATCGCAGCATCCCGCCGTCGATGATCATCATCTGCCACAACACGACCATGGCCCGCCTCCTCGAACGACACATCGCCGAGCTGGGAGAAGCATCGCCACTGCGGCTTGCGAGCCTTTCAGTCGCAACTGCTCTGCGAACAAGTCATCGGGCGTGGCCTCCGCAGAGCCGACTACTCCGACCTCTCGAAGCCCGAGTACGTCGACGTCTACGGCGTCCCTTTCCAGCTGCTGCCGTTCGCGAACCGAGCCAACACGCCACCGACCGAGCCGCCCAGGTCCACGCTGGTCCGCTCCATCGACGACCGCGCAGATCTCAAGCTCGAGTTCCCCCGGGTCGTGCAGGTCGTCCACGACGTCGACGACGTCCTCGAGATCGACCTCGACAGCATCGAAGCAGTCCGCGTTTCGGCGGAGTTCGACCCCACATCTACATGGGTCGAGTTCGAGACCGGTTCGATCACTACCGGAATGGGTGGTGAGACGCAGCATCGCGAGCGGGCCTACGAGAACTTCCGCATCCAGCGCCTCGCCTTCCGCCTCGCAGCTCGCCTGGTCGAACCGTACGAACGGCCCTGGCTGTTTCCGCAGGCGCTCGACGCAGTGCAACGCGTCCTAGACACCAAGATCGACTACGTCGGCAACGTCGACCACCGGGAGATCTGCAACCTCCGATACCTGACCATTCTCATCGAGCGAATCAGCGCGGCGATCCGACAAGGCGAAGGCACGATCGGCAAACTCCTCCCGGTCCTCGACGAGTACGAACCCGTCGGATCGACGGCGGACATCGCGTTCTACACCACGAAGAGGTGTGTGCCCGCGATCAAGAGCCACCTCCGCCACACCGCCTGTGACTCTACCCTTGAAGCGAAGATCGCTGCCCAGTTTGAGCACCTCGACGACGTCACTGCCTACGCGAAGAACGATCGGCTCTTCCTCGACATCCCCTACCAGTTCCTCGGACGCACCCGCCACCATCGCCCCGACTCCATCGTGAAGCTCCAATCCGATGACCTGTTCCTCATCGATGGCAAGGGCGAGCCATCGGAAGCGGATGACGCCAAGGCCACTGCGGCGAGGCGATGGGTCGATGCCGTCAACGCCACCGGCCAACACGGCCGCTGGCACCACGCCATCTGCTACGAGCCCGACCGAATTCCGGAGCTGCTCTCGGAAGCAGTAGCGCCAACGCCATGATTCCTGAGCTCGATGCGACCCGCGTCCGGAAGTGGGCACACGACAAGACGCCTCGCGGATTGACGATCCTCGATTGCCGACCACCGTGGAGCGATCTGATCGGACCGGAGTGGTCACGTACGCCGATCGCTCGTCTCGGCTACGTGAAGAAGCGCAACGAGTGGACGCTCTACTGGGCCGACCGGAACTCGAAGTTCCAGCGCTACTGGGATGCGGAGCCCGCTGCGCACGTCGCCCGAGTTGCTCGACGAGATCGATGCCGACCGTTCCTGCATCTTCTGGGGGATGAGTGCGCCCTGGACTCCCGAGCCGTTCGAGGCCGACGACGGGTCGGTTCCGTTCGAGTCGTTCATTGACGATCTCTCGGACTTCGAGTTTGCAGCTCTGGACGCAGCGATTCGGGTCGTGCTGGCCGAGCGGATTCGGGAAGGAGTCAGGCGTAGGGTCCCATGAAGAACAGCTCCAATGCCCCGCCGTAAATGAGATACAAGTCAATGGGTCGCGGCAGGACTGCCAAGCAATGGCAAGACTGGCCAGGACGCGCAACGTGGCTGTGATCCGGATGATTAGTCTCATGTGCTGGCCCATGTTCGGCGCACGGCCCTTGTCTGCGGGTCTGGCGTGGGAACGGTCGATTGCGTAGTCGATCGCATCGTTGAACATGTAGTGGCTCTGGTAGACCACAACTTCGAAGAGAAGATAGGCGACCATCGCCTGCAACCAGCCGATCCAAGCCGTTGAGGGTCACCAAATGCACGATGATCATCGGCCCGTGCACTGCACTGCTGTTGAAGATCAGTTCGGTGGCGCGTGGGATGATCAAATAGCCGACAGGGCTTCGGTTCGCTGGCTGATCGGCATCTCCGCAGCCCGCCTCCCGCTGAGATAGTTGCCGCAACTCGCCTCTCCGATCGCAACCGCTCAGAACGGCAAGATCGACGCCGATGGTAACCAGCGGTCTGAGCGCTGATGGAGGGAACATGCAACGACAGGCGGGACCGGGCACCGATGTCCGGAGAGCCATGCAGACACTCCTCGAGTATCTGCGAATCCCAAAGTCACCCCCGACGTATTCACGGGAAGCACCTTGGATCGGTCTGGCAATGCTTGACCTCTCGTATCGGCTCAACCATGTTGCCCGCATGGAGGAGACCTTGTCGCTCTCCGCGCTCGACAACGCCGACCGGACGGTCACAATCGATATCGAGCTGGCCCAGCTCAGCTCCACTCAACGCCGAGCGGCGAGGAAGTATGACGAGATCCGACGGGCCCCACTGGCAAGTGACGGCCTGGCTGGCAAGAAGGCCGCAGCGAGGCTGTGGGTTCCGGTGTCGCGAATTGCCCGCGAGTACCCGGCACCGACCGATGTAGCCGATGCTGAGCAGCAATCACTACCGCGCCTGCCCCAAGCGGAGTCGCTCGCGCTCTTCAACGCAGCCGTCTACCGCCTAGCCACGACGATCATCGGCGACCATGATCACCGGCAACCATCGCGGGGCGCGACACTTTCGGCGGTCTCGGACGAATCACGATGGCTACTCGAAGAAGCGATCGCTCGGATGGTGCTCGACGGGCACAGCGCCCTAGCAACGTTTACCCAGCCCGAAGTCGAAGCTGAAGCGGACGAGCCACAGAGTGCGGCGAGAATCCGCAGAGAGGCTCGACACCTCCTACGGAGGATCTCCATCTCCGACCACGGCACCGCCTTCTTCGAGGTACTCGGATCGGTCGCAGACGACTACGTGATTATTGTTGGTCTTCCCGGAGACCGAGACCATCACCGTCTGTCGTTCCAGGCTCCCACCGTACCGTCTATACGCCCGGAATCGGCGCCGAAACGCCTCCGCTGGTTACGCGCTCTACGGCCCTGGGGGCCAGAGTTCGTCGTCGACTATCACGCACCGCTTGCATCGGGCATCAGCTCCTATCACCTGACCGTGAACGTCGACGAGAACTTGTGCGTTCTGCGGTTCTTACTCGGGATCAGCGCAGATCACGCCTACGCAGCCGAACTCAGCGAGGACGTTCGGGCAGTGGCCGACCACATTCGCCGAGGTTCTTTTGGCGCCCTACCTCAGGGCGAACCGTCCGATAGAGGTCTTCAGGGCAGCGCGGCCCGCTATCTCCGCTATGAGGGGGACCGGCTTATCAATCGCCTCGATGACCTCGTGACCCGCCGAAAGAGCGACCGGCAACGCTACGACACCAGCATGCGGGTCAGCACCCCCAGTCGGGAGGCGAGATCTGAGAAAAATCGACGCGACAGCCACCCCAACATCGATCACCGACTGCTGTCGCCCTGCATGTTCAACCTGAAGTCGGGCAGCTACTCCGAACGAGCCGAGATCGGACGCAAGCTGAAGAGAGCGGCCCACCACATCGACCAGCTCCACCTCGGAACCGACATTTCTGTCGACAACGATCCCCGCGATCATGGTGCCCACGCCTACTGGCGTCGTCCATCGACCGACGTCCGACCTGACGATGGCGCGCCATGCAACGTGACCGCGTCCTTTGTGCTCGCCGATGAGGCCCCATCGCTCATCATGCAGGTGCTCTGGCTACTGGTCCTTGTGGTCGTTCCCGTGTACGCCATCGGAGCGGCGGCATCGACAGCGCGAATGTGTTGGCCAGTAGTCGGGACACCGCTCGACCTTCACACTGGTCAAGCGAAGGAGTCTCCACCTGAACCTGCGGACTCCCGTCGCGCCGGGACACTGACGCTCATGGACCAGATGTGTGAAGCTCGCGCCCAAGACGTGGCGCTGCAGGTGGATCCTCTCATTGCAGTGCTGCTGATCGTGCCCGGTATTCTCCTGGCCCAGCTCGACCTACCCAAGACCAACACCATTCTCGGTCACATCCGAAAGCCGGCGAAGTACGCCGCAACCGGTGGGACTCTCCTCATCGGTACAGTCTCGCTTCTCATAGCGCTGCCTGGTCAAGCCGCTCCACACTTCATCGCCAAAGCTTACCGATTCTCATTTTGGGCCCTGGGTGCGCTCATCATCTACGTCGGCATCGATCGAGCTGGCTCCAAGCTGCTCGCTCGCGGAGATCAGGCGTACCGAGCGCTGTGGGCGCCGGCGTGGCTCGAACGTCCCAGACGATGGCGCCCATCACGCCCGCGAACTCGGCGACCAGATGCCTCATTTCACGCCGCTAACGTCATCCACAGCGAGACCCGTCCCGCCAAAGAGGGTGGCCGCACTACAGACCGCAGCGTGACCGTGAGCTCGCGGGCCAGTGAGCTGGTACGCGCAGCGGCGGCGCGAACCGAACACGGTGGCCCCCGATCGGCCAGGTCGTACTCGGTGGTCCAGCGCAGCGACAAACCATGGGCCGGCCAAGACGAGCTCGCGAACGCGTCAGAAATGGGCACTTCGGCCCACGAGGCCAGCGCGTCCGCCGCATTTGGCGCCGGTCTCCTGGTGTTCGTGAGTGAAGACTTGAACCGAGCGACGGCCCAGCCCGACCACGCGCTACCCGCCGATCGACCGGCACGCAGGTGGCACGGAAGTTGTCGACCCGACGTCAACTTTCTCTACGCGAACCGCCGATACCTTGAGTTCGCTATCGCTGTACCGACCCGAGCCGGAACAGAAGTCCCAGTCGCTCGTGACCTCAACCCCAGTGAGCTCTCGGCAGTGAGCCGAGTCGCCCGGAAGGCAGCCGAAGCTGCGAGGCGCGTCCGCAGCCCCTTGCTGTTCCTCCACGCTCCTGCCGCCGATGTGGCGATCACTGCTGATAACGGCGACCAGCCGCTGAAGAACGCCGTCCACCGGCAGAATCAGGAACGGCTTCCGTCCACACCAACCGTTCGGTTTGCCATCGGGGTCGACGGTGCGTACTCCGAGCGTCGGCTGAACCTCGTGGCCGACTTGATCCAATACTGCGAGAAGTGCTCGCTAAGTCTCTACATCGGTGATCGACGCGCCGGCTGGCGAGTGGGCCGCTGGGTAGGAATCGTCGACTCGAGCGTCAACGACTTCGAGCTCTCAACCATGAAGGAGCGGCCTGTCGAGGTCATGGGCCGGCCACATCCACTTACTGTCGTCGGTCCCGCCCGCGTAGGTGCGGTCGCCACGATCTTGCGCACGATCCACCAAGTAGGCGGGATCATCACCGCCGCGACGATGTGTTCATTGAACGATGTGCTGTTCGTGCATCTCTTGGTCGAAAACCTGAAGTCACCCCTGGTCAGCTCCCTCGAACCGACGTCGGAAGGCCAGCCGTCAGCGCCATCCACAGCCACTGGCAAGCAACGATCATCGGAGCGCCGTCGTCTAGCCATTGCGACACAGTTCGCTGACTATAGCGTCTGGGTCGGCGACCCGATCGACGCGGACTACGTCATTGACACGTCACGCCGGGCCCTATGGGCCGGATGGACCGTGAGGGACGAGGATGATGCACTGCGGATCGTGCTCGATCGACTGCGGGACTCGTTGCGCTCTTTGCTCGAAACCGACGAAACCGACGAAACCGACGAAAGATTGGGAGAGTTCAACATCGAGTATATGGTCTGTCGCCAGGTGGGTCGGGGACTGATCCGGGGGCGCTGCAAGCTGTCGGTACCAGTCAGCGCGTTCAAACTCGACATGCCTGGGCTTGACCGACTGAAGGACAAGCTCGACGGAGCTGAGCCCCAGACCGTCCTGTGCCGCGAGCTCGAGTGGGCGTGGGCCGACGCCCTGGCTGCAGATGGAATCGGCGAGTCGCGCGAGGTGGAGGTGGCCTGGAAGGAGCACCGGCTCGGCCGTTGGGGCACGATCCACGGAACGGCCAGTGGCCGCGTCGGCCGTTGAGGTGCCGAATTGCCCTGACCTCACGCGCCAGATGGAGCTCACACCTCATCGTCAAACCGCCTCGACCGGCTCGACACCCACAGCCCACCACGCACCGTGAGCAACCATCTAGCTCGCGAACAGGGCGGTTTCGCAGTGTAGTTTCTGGAGGCCTTGCGCAGCCAGGCCCTTATGGCTGGTGTTGCATGCCGGTGAGTGCATCGGTGTCCAGGCGTCGGTGAGTTCCAACAGCCAGTGCGCGGTGTCGGCCATGACGGCCGTTCCAGTACACGACCCACCGACTGTTGGAGGGCTGAATCGCCCTGGGATCCGCGGAGGCTCTCGATCTTGGATTGAGGATGAGGGCTATGAATATGGATGTGAAGCGGAATGCGCGTCGGTACTCGCGGGAGTAGAAGGATCAGGCGGTGCGGCTGGTGCGTCAGCTCCGCGCGGAGCTGGGGACTGAGCGTGGGACGGTGAAACGTGTCGCGGACCATCTGGGGTATTGGGTTGAGTCGGTGCGGGGCTGGGTGCGTCAGGCCGATGTCGATGAGGGCGCCAAGCCGGGCACTACAACGAGTGATGCGGAGCGGATCAAGGCGCTGGAACAGGAGAAACGGGAGTTGAAACGGGCGAACGCGATCCTCAAGTCAGCGTCTACTTTTTTCGCGGCGGAGCTCGACCGCCCACAGCACTGATCATCGAGTTCATCGATGATGACAAGACCATCTTCGGGGTCGAGCCCATCTGCACCGTGTTGCAGATCGCCCCGAGCACGTAGTGCTCGGCCAAGACCCGACCGCGGTCGCCCAGAGCGACCGGTGACGCCGCGATGACGCCGGCGTTACAGACGTTGTGGGTCACCAACCGCAAGGTTTACGGCTCCCACAAGTTGTGGAAAGCGGCACGGCGGGCCGGTCATGACATCGGCCGGGATCAGGTGGCCCGGCTGATGCGTGAGCTAGGAGACTGCTGAGTAATCGGCTGGTGTGGTTCTCGATTCGCGATTTGGTTGTGGATCGAAAAGAATGGGGGGATGCAGGGTTCGTCGGTTCCGGATCGTGAGTTGTTGGACGCGGCGGCGTTGTGTGCCCATTTGGTCGGGAAGGATTCGGTGTATGCGCTCTTGGCGGAACATCGGGGCCGTTTGTTCCCTGACGTCCTGTTCGCGGATCTGTTCCCCACGAAACGGGGTCGCCCGTCGGTGCCCGCAGATGTGATCGCGACGGTGATGGTGTTGCAGGCGCTCGAAGGCCTGTCAGACCGCCAAGCAGTCCGACAGTTGGAAACGAACATCGCGTGGAAAGCCGCGACGGGTCTGGCGTTGACTGATGAGGCGTTCCACTCAACAGTGCTGGTGTTGTGGCGCAACAAGTTGCGGGCTTCAGATCGGCCCCAGAGGATCTTCGACGCGGTGCGTGCGGTGATCACCGAGTCGGGGGTGATCGCTAACAAGGCTCGCCGGGCATTGGATTCCACGGTCCTTGATGATGCTGTGGCCCGCCAAGACACCGTGACGATGCTGGTCGTGCAGATCCGCCGCGCCCGCAAGCTCATCCCCGAGCTCTCCTCGGTGTTTGTGCGTGAACACAACTTCGAGGACGGCGGACCGCCGTGTGACTGGGCTGACCCAGGAGATCGGGATCGGCTGATCACTGAACTCGTCGACGACGCCAACGAACTGGTATGGGCTGTCGAAGACCTCGTCGACGCAGGCTTGGAACTGACCGACACCCAGGCCGACGCTGTGGC
>Ga0316190_10003886_pt1 | contig 10842 bp, 9 predicted proteins | sample Eddworburrow2_MG_FD_204929 | JGI IMG/M metagenome (GOLD analysis project Ga0316190, IMG submission 204929) | Coastal sediment microbial communities from Maine, United States - Eddy worm burrow 2 | ecosystem: Environmental > Aquatic > Marine > Coastal > Sediment | place: USA: Maine | collected... | reverse complement strand
CCGACAGGTTCAGTGCCGTTTCAAATGACTCGGACAGGCGCAGTTGCAGTTCTTCGCGGACCTTGAAGCGGTCAACCACGGCCTCGATGACATGTTTGCGCCGCAGATCCAGTTTCGGTGGCTGGTCAAGTTCCACGACCTTGCCGTCGATGCGTGCACGCACGAAGCCGTGAGCACGCAGTTCTTCCAGTACCTGTACATGTTCACCCTTGCGCGCATCGACCACCGGCGCCAGTAGCATCAGGCGGCTGCCTTCGGGCAGTGACAGCACGTGATCAACCATCTGGCTGATGGTCTGTGCTTCCAGTACGGTGCCATGTTCCGGGCAGTGTGGCGTACCGACGCGTGCGTACAGCAGTCGCAGATAATCATAGATCTCGGTAATGGTGCCTACCGTCGAACGTGGATTGTGCGAGGTGGATTTCTGTTCGATCGAGATGGCGGGTGACAGTCCCTCGATATGATCGACATCCGGCTTTTCCATCATCGACAGGAACTGGCGCGCATAGGCCGACAGTGACTCCACGTAGCGTCGCTGTCCTTCGGCATAGATGGTGTCGAAGGCCAGCGAGGACTTGCCGGAACCCGACAGGCCTGTCATCACGATCAGCTTGTCCCGCGGCAGGTCCAGGTCAATGTTTTTCAGGTTATGGGTGCGGGCACCGCGAATTTGAATTGTGTCCATCGAAGTTCACTGTGGGTTCGGGCAACCTGCTAATATACTGCGTTTTCACGTTCAGGGTAATGAGGAGCGCTAAACGGTGCAGCGTCTGGATCAAGCAGAAGGTGGTATGAATCGCGAGGAATTGCGGGCAGCCCTTTCACTATCAAGCGTTTACGCGTTGCGTATGCTGGGTCTGTTCATGATCCTGCCGGTGTTTGCCCTGTATGCGGTTGAGCTTGAGGGCGTCACCCCGGCATTGACCGGTCTCGCGATCGGTATCTACGGGCTCACGCAGGCGCTGCTGCAGATTCCGGCGGGATTGCTGTCCGATCGAATCGGGCGCAAGCCGGTGATCATTGGCGGTTTGGTGGTGTTTGCCGTTGGCAGTGTGGTGGCGGCCATGGCGGACAGCATGATGGTTGTCATCCTGGGACGTGCACTGCAGGGTGCCGGTGCCATTGCCGCGGCCATCATGGCGCTGGCGGCCGATCTCACCCGTGAGCAACACCGCATCAAGGCCATGGCGCTGATTGGCATGAGTATCGGCCTGTCGTTTGCTGCGGCCATGGTGCTGGGCCCGATCCTGAATGACTGGGTGGGTGTCCCCGGGATTTTTGCGATTACCGGGGTGTTGGCGATTGGCGGCATCCTGGCGGTGATTTTCGTGGTGCCGCACCCGGTGGTGAGTCGCCCGCACCGTGTCGCCGAGGCGATACCGGCCCAGTTCGGCCGGGTGTTGCGGCAGGTGCAACTGTTACGTCTCGATTTCGGCATCCTGATGTTACATGCCATCCTCACCGCCACTTTCGTGGTGTTGCCGCTGGTGCTGCGCGATGAAGCCGGTATTGACGCCAGTCATCACTGGATGGTGTATCTGCCGGTGCTGGTGTGTTCAGTGCTCGCCATGTTGCCACTGATCATTCAGGCCGAGCGCAAGGGTCATATCAAAGCGGTCTTCCTGTTTGCCATTGCGCTGCTGAGCGTCGCGCTGCTGGGACTGTTTTTTGTACCGGTCTCCGCGGTCAGCGTGGTATCGCTGCTGTTCGTCTTTTTCACGGCCTTTAACCTGCTGGAGGCCATGCTACCGTCATTGATCTCCCGGGTGGCGCCGGCGGATTGCCGTGGTACAGCCATGGGGTTTTATTCCAGCTCGCAATTTTTCGGTGCGTTTCTTGGCGGCACGCTGGGTGGCCTGTTGCAGGGACGCTACGGTGCGCATGCCGTGTTCCTCTGTGCCGCAGCCGGTGCGCTGTTGTGGTTGTTGCTGGCGGCATCCATGTCCCGACCGGAAAAATTTAGCAGCTATATATATAAGATAGACGTCACCGGGCCGACGGAAGCCGAGCGGTTGTCGCTGCAGCTGGCCGCACTCAACGGGGTCGCCGAGGCTGTGGTCGTGGCAGAGGAGGGCGTCGCCTACCTGAAGGTGGATAAACAGCTGTTTGACGAGTCGGCGTTGCCTTGAATCGCGCTTGCGAAGCGCTCCTGCGCCAATAAATACATTTGTTGTAGGAGCGGGCCGCGTCCGCGATCATGCCCGTCACAAGCGCGATTCGCGGATGCAATCCGCTGCTGCTCGAATAGACACAGCTGCAAGGGCAATGTGGCAGGTAATCCCGTACTAATGTACGGGTAACCTTGTCAGCCATAGCCCATGGCGCCTCACCAACCCATCGCATAGAATATGGCAGACGAAATACTGTCGATGCGCGGTTCACAGGGGCAGTGAACATCTATTTATAACAGGAGAACAACATGGCACGAGGAGTGAACAAGGTTATTCTGGTCGGGAACCTGGGCAAGGATCCCGAGGTGCGGTATATGCCAAACGGTAATGCGGTCGCCAACATCACACTGGCAACCTCGGAATCCTGGAAAGACAAGCAGACCGGCGAGCAGCAGGAAAAGACTGAATGGCACCGTGTGGTCATGTTCCGTCGGCTCGGCGAGATTGCTGGCGAATATTTGAAGAAAGGCTCACAGGTCTATATCGAAGGCAAGCTGCAGACCCGCAAGTGGCAGGACAATACCGGTAATGATCGCTACACCACCGAGATCGTGGCTGATGAGATGCAGATGCTGGGTAGCCGGGGTGGTGGCAGTGCCGGGTTCTCTGCGGATTCTGCACCCTCGCAGTCTGCGCCGGCCCCCGCGGCAGCGTCCGCGCCGGCGGGTGATTTTGATGATGATATTCCGTTCTGAAGCAACGGGGATGACTGTTTCAGAAAAGGCCTGCATCGCAGGCCTTTTTTTCGGGATGAAAAAAAATGCCGGCTCGCCACCGGGATGCATACATGCGATTGCTGCCAGGTGGGAGTGATCACTCTATATTGATAAAAAATCGCATATAAAACCCAACATATTGGGTTCAATATCTGGTTATAATATCCACCGCCGTGACCCGATTGAGCCGCTTGCGGGATAAAAAAACCAGAAATAAGCGGCATGATGTCAATTTACACTAGGTAACTCCGGCAACCTTTTGATTTCTAATTTGTATGTTCGAGATCATCTGCTGTCAAATTGGGAAAATGTGCTAAGTTACTGTCCGGGTAGCGATTTTTTCAAAGTTTTGCTTGACGAATTCGACCTTCCTCCCTATAGTGTCGCAAAGTGGGACTCAGTGGTTTTTTGTGGGTCTCAAGGGAGAAAAAGGGGGCGGAATTGTTTAGAGGTGGTAGCACGGTCAATCTGGATGCGAAGGGGCGTATGGCCTTTCCTACCCGTTACCGTGGTGACCTGATGGAGCGTTGCCAGGGTCACGTGGTAATGACGGTCCATGATGACAGTTGCCTGCTGTTGTACCCCCAGCCCGAGTGGGACGAGATTGAACGCAAGCTCGTCCGTCTTCCCAACCAGAACAAGCGCACGCGTACCTTGCAGCGCATGTTGCTGGGCCATGCGACCGAATTCGAGATGGACAAGAACGGGCGGATTCTGATTCCGCCACGCTTGCGTGAATTCGCCAACCTGGAAAAGCGCGTGGTGCTGGCCGGCCTGGGCAACAAGTTTGAAATCTGGAATGAAGAGGCATGGGAAAGGAATTGCGGTGAATGGGTTTCGGACGATGGTGATGACGGTGAGATGCCGGATTCACTGGAATCACTGACGCTCTGATCCGTGACACAGGAATATTCACACCGGCCAGTACTCCTCAAGGAAGTACTGGCCGGGCTTTCAATACAACCAGGTGGACTTTACGTTGATGGGACCTTTGGTCGCGGTGGGCATGCAGGTGCAATTCTCGCAATGCTTGGACCGGAGGGGAGGCTGCTTGCCATGGACAAGGATCCCGAGGCGGTGCGCTCGGCGACAAAACAGTTTGGCGGCGACCCCCGTTTTGAAATCGAGCAGGGTAGTTTTGTAATGCTGGGTAACATGCTTGCACAACAGCATTTGCGGGGTCAGGTGAACGGCCTGTTGCTGGACCTCGGTGTTTCCTCGCCGCAACTGGATGACGCTTCCCGCGGTTTCAGCTTTTCCGAAGACGGGCCACTCGACATGCGCATGGACCCCACGGTCGGCATCAGCGCCGCTCAGTGGTTGCAGGATGCGGATGAGCAGGAGATCAGCAGGGTATTGAAAATCTACGGTGAGGAACGTTTCTCACGGCGTATCGCGCGCGCCATTATCGCGCTGCGCAACACGCAACCCCTGCAGTCGACGCGACAGCTGGCCGAGTTGATCGAGGCAGCTGTGCCGGTACGTGAAAAGCACAAGCACCCGGCGACCCGCAGCTTCCAGGCTATACGTATCTATATCAATCACGAACTGGATGATGTCACTGCTGTGCTCGAGCAGGTGCCGGATATGCTGGCCCCCCATGGTCGTATGGCAGTGATCAGTTTCCATTCGCTGGAAGATCGAATCGTGAAGCGCTTTATTCGTGACGAGTACCGTGGCGAACAACCCCCGCAGGAGTTTCCGCTGGCCGGTATGGACTACTGTCCGCGCCTGAAGCCGGTGGGCAAGGCTATTCGTGCCAGTGACGAGGAAGTCGCCGGCAATCCGCGTGCACGCAGTGCGGTGTTACGCATCGCGGAGCGGCTGCAATGAGTGTGCGTCCACTCAGCCTGGTTGTGATCCTGCTGGCGGTGGTTATTTCATCTGTCGGTGTTGTCTATTCAAAACACAAGGCACGCAAGCTGTTCGTCGAGTGGACGGCGCTGGGTAACGAGCGCGACAACATGGATATTGAATGGGGCCAGTTACAGCTGGAACAAAGCACGCTGTCCACGCATGGACGGGTTGAGCGTGCGGCGCGTGAGCAGCTTGGCATGGTGGGTTTGTCCGCCGGCAACATGGTCATTGTGAAACCATGAACTATAACTTTCACAGAGACACAAACTTTCACAGAGACACCGTCAGTTTTAATGGCCGTCGCGCCTTCCTGTTCCTGTGCATGGGGCTGGCGGCCGCGTCACTGGTGTGGCGTGCGGTGTGCCTGCAGGTGCTTGACAAGGAGTTCCTGCTGTCACAGGCCGATGCGCGTCACCTGCGCGTGGTGTCGCTGCCGGCGCATCGTGGCAAGATTCTTGACCGCAACGGCGAACCGCTGGCGATCAGTACGCCGGTTGAATCCGTATGGGTGAATCCGCAGGTGCTGGGTGCCGAACTGCAGCGGATTCCGGAACTGACAACGTTGTTATCCCTCGATCGTGACAAGGTGCAGGAGCTGCTGGCCAGTCGTGCCGATCGGGAATTTATTTATTTGCGGCGTCATATCAGTCCGGCCCTGGCGGCACAGGTCGCGGCACTGAAAATTCCCGGTGTCCACCTGCAGCGTGAATACCGTCGTTACTATCCGGGCGGCGAGGTGACTGCGCACGTGACCGGATTTACCAATATCGATGACTCGGGCCAGGAGGGCATCGAGCTGGCCTATGAAGAATGGCTCGGTGGTGAACCCGGTGCCAAGCGGGTCGTCAAGGATGGCAATCACCGTATCATCGAAGATGTTGAAGGCATTAGCCGGCCGCGCCCCGGCAAGGACCTGACGCTCAGTATCGATCGCCGCATCCAGTATCTTGCCTATCGCGAGCTGAAGGCGGCCGTGCAGGAACACCAGGCGCGCGCGGCATCCGCCGTGGTGCTGGATGTTAAAAGCGGTGAAGTCATCGCAATGGTTAACCAGCCATCATTCAATCCGAACAACCGTCAGCAGTTGCGTAATGCCAGCATGCGTAACCGCGCTGTCACGGACGTGTTTGAACCGGGTTCCACCATGAAGCCGTTCATTGCCGCGAGTGCGCTGCAGAGCGGGCGTTACCGGCCTGAAACGCCGGTTGCTACCTCGCCGGGCTGGATGCGTGTGGGTGTCAATACGGTGCGTGACGTGCATGACTATGGCGACCTGGATCTGTCCGGTGTGATTCGCAAGTCGAGTAATGTCGGTATCTCCAAGGTGGCGCTGTCGCTGCCCGCTGAAGACATCTGGTCATTGTTGACGGAGCTGGGCTTTGGTGCGCAGACCTACAGTGGTTTTCCCGGCGAGGCTTCCGGGCTGTTGTCCCATCACGGTGGCTGGAATGCGATTGAGACCGCGACGCTGTCATTCGGCTACGGCGTATCCGTGACCCCGCTGCAGCTGGCGCAGGCCTACGCCGTGCTGGCGACGGGGGGTATCAAGCGTTCGGTGACGTTCCTGCGCGAAGGTGAGGTGACCGAGGAGCGTCGCGTACTGCCGGCTGCCGTTGCGCGACAGGTCCTCGACATGCTGGAGCAGGCAGTGGGCCCCAATGGCACGGCACCGCAGGCGCGGGTGGCCGGTTACCGCGTTGCCGGTAAAACCGGCACGGCGAAGAAATCGAACGCCGGTGGTTATTCGAGCAAAAAGTACCTGGCCATATTTGCCGGTATGGCGCCGGCCAGTGATCCGCGTTTTGTCATGGTGGTGATGGTCGATGAACCCTCCAACGGCAAATACTATGGCGGCCAGGTGGCTGCACCGGTGTTTTCAACGGTCATGGCCGGTGCCCTGCGTTTGATGGCTGTTCCTCCTGATGATGTACCGTTACTGGAAACGCGGCGCGCCGCGGAGGAGGAGCCTGCATGATGACGGCAGAGTTAATGGACGCGACGCATACCCTGGGTGGATTGCTGCATGAATATGAAGACGTCAAGGTTACGCAGGATGTAGCCGTCACGGGGCTGGCGATCGACAGCCGCAAGGTGCAGGCGGGTGATCTGTTTTTGGCGGTCGCCGGCACCCAGACGCACGGTTTGCAGCATGCGCGGCAGGCAATTGCGCTGGGCGCAGCGGCCGTGGCCTGGGAGCCCGTCAGGGGCAATGCCAGCCTGGCAGAAACGGCCGCCCTGTTGCCGGTACCGGTCGTTGCGGTGCCGGATCTGGCGCAGCGGGTTGGCCTGATAGCGGACCGTTACTATGGGCACCCGTCGCGCGGACTGTTCACGATCGGCGTAACCGGTACCGATGGTAAAACCTCGTGCAGTCATTTCATTGCACAGGCGCTGGACAGTGATGACCGTCGTTGTGGCGTCATTGGGACGCTTGGCTACGGCCTGTATGACGAGTTATCAGCCGCGACACACACCACGCCGGATGCCTTGACGATACAGCAGACGCTGTGTTCCATGCAGAAGGCCGGTGCACGTTGTGTCGTTGCGGAAGTTTCCTCACACGCCATGGACCAGGGACGGGTGCGTGGTGTGACTTTTGATCTGGCTGTGTTGACCAACCTGACGCGCGATCACCTCGATTATCACGGCGATGTCGAGTCTTATGCGAATGCCAAGCGTAAACTGTTTCACGCCGACGGTTTGCGCTATGCCGTGATCAATGCCGATGACGGTTTCGGCAGTGCCTTGCTGGCTGCTATCCCGCCCGGGGTGGCACCGATTGCCTATCGTCTGGAGAACGACCCCTTCAGGACGCGTTTTCCGGCGCAGTGGGTGATCGGGCGTCACCTGCAGTTTGACGTCAGCGGGCTGAGCATGGACGTCTATACGCCGTGGGGTAGCGGTTTGTTGCAGTGTGGATTGCTGGGGCGGTTTAATGCCAGCAACCTGCTGGCGGCACTGGCCAGTCTGTGTGTCACCGGTCTGCCGTTTAACGAGGCGCTGAAACGTCTTGCGGCAACGCGTACCGTGCCAGGCCGCATGGAACGTTTTGACATGGGCGCCGGGCGTCCGCTGGCGGTGGTGGATTTCGCGCATACCGCTGCTGCGCTGGAATCCGTGTTGTGCTCCCTGCGTGCACATTGTCGCGGCAAGCTGTGGTGTGTGTTTGGTGCCGGCGGTGACCGTGATCGTGGCAAGCGCTCACTGATGGGCGCGGTTGCCGAACGCCACGCCGATGCGATCGTGCTGACGGATGACAATCCGCGCACTGAAGACGCAGCACAGATTGTCAGTGATATCCGTTCCGGATTGAAGCAACCCGCTGCCGTGCATGTCGAACATGATCGTGCGCATGCCATCGGCTGGGCGTTGCAGCATGCCGGTGAACACGACATTGTGCTGATCGCCGGCAAGGGTCATGAAACGGTACAGATTGTCGGCAACCGGGCCGTGCCATTCAGCGACCGCGAACGCGTCCGTGCCATTGCGCGGGAATGGTCTCGATGATGGCCATGCAACTCTCAGAGGCTGCGCGGGTGCTGGATGCACGTCTGGCGGGTGATAATGTCGCCTTTCGCGGTGTCAGTACCGACACCCGCAAGCTGCTGCCGGGTTCACTGTATTTTGCACTGCAGGGGCCGAATTTCGACGGCCATGCCTTTATTGATGATGCGCGTGATCAGGGGGCGGTCGCCGCCGCCGTGAGCCGGACCTGCGCGTCGTCACTGCCACAAATGGAAGTGGCGGATACGCGACTGGCGCTGGGTCAACTGGGTGCCTTCTGGCGTCAACAGTTTTCCCTGCCGGTGGTGGCGATCACCGGCAGTAACGGCAAGACCACGGTACGCGCCATGATCGAGTCGATTCTCTCCACCTGTGGCCGTGTGCTGTCAACGCAGGGCAACCTCAACAACGACATCGGTTTGCCGCTGACGCTGGCACGCCTGGGGGCCGAGGATCAATACGCGGTGCTGGAGATGGGGGCCAACCATCACGGCGAGATCGACTACCTTGCCGGGCTGGCGCATGCGTCAATCGCCGTGGTCACGAATGCCGGTCCGGCGCACCTGGAAGGGTTTGGTGACGTGGAGGGTGTAGCCAGGGCAAAAGGAGAATTGTTCGCCCGCCTGGATGCCGGTGCTACCGCCGTCATCAATGCCGATGACGACTTCGCACCCTTGTGGCGCTCGCTGGCCAGTCACTGCCGCATTGTGGAATTCGGCCTCGAAGCGGATGCCGGTGTGACGGCCGAGTGGGCCGGTGATGTTCGTGGCAGTGATATTCGTCTCCGGGCACCCCAGGGCGAGGTTGAATTCCGCCTGCCGTTGCCGGGCCGGCATAACATTATGAATGCGCTGGCAGCCACTGCCGCAGCACTGGCCGCAGGTGCGGATCTGGCAGCGGCCGGGCACGGACTGGCGTCACTGTCACCGGTTGCCGGCCGCTTCAATATCCGTTCACTGCCCGGTGACATCACGCTGATCGACGACACCTACAATGCGAACCCTGAATCATTGCAGGCGGCACTGGATGTGTTGACACTGTCGGACGACGACAGCTGGCTGGTGCTCGGTGATATGGGTGAGCTCGGTGCAACAGCGGCCGGTTTGCATACGGCCGTTGGACGCAAGGCGCGTGCTGCCGGTGTCACACGCCTTTACGGACTGGGTGAACTGGCGGGTCAGGCGGTGGCGGCATTCGATGGTCCGGGTGGTGCATTTTCCACGCTGGAAGAATTGCTGGATGTGTTGCACGCGGAGCTGACCGGTCCATTGCATATTCTTGTCAAGGGCTCGCGCAGTATGCGCATGGAGCGCGTCGTGGCTGCGCTGGACGCGGCTGCCACAGGCGGGGGTCAACACTGACATGCTGTTATATCTCGCCGACTACCTGAGCCAGTTCCACAGCGGTTTCAATGTGTTCCAGTACCTGACACTGCGTGCCATCCTCGGTGTGCTGACGGCGCTGCTGATTTCCTTCCTGGTGGGACCGGAAATGATTCGCCGCCTCGGCCGCTACCAGATCGGACAGCCGGTGCGTGATGACGGCCCGCAAACGCACCTCGTCAAGGCGGGTACCCCGACCATGGGCGGGGCCCTGATCCTGGTGGCGGTTGCGATTGCGACCCTGTTATGGGCGGACCTCGGCAATCGCTACGTGTGGGTGATGCTGGTAACGACGACCCTGTACGGTGCCATCGGCTGGGTGGATGATTATAAAAAGCTGGTATTGAAAAACTCGGACGGTCTGTCGGCGCGCAGCAAGATCGCCTGGCAATCGGGTATCGCGCTGGCTGTGGCGATGTTCCTCTACCTGACGTCAACGACGCCGGCCGAGACCTCGCTGATCGTACCGTTCTTCAAGGACATTGCCATTAACCTCGGCTGGTTCTATGTGGTGCTGACCTTTTTTGTCATCGTCGGCTCCAGCAATGCGGTCAACCTGACAGATGGTCTCGACGGGCTTGCCATCCTGCCAACGGTACTGATTGCCGGTGCACTGGCAGTGTTTGCCTATGTCACCGGCAACGTGAAATTTTCCGTGTACCTCGGCATACCGTACATCCGCGATGCTTCCGAGGTGGTGGTTTTTTGCGGTGCGCTGGTGGGTGCCGGTCTCGGCTTTCTCTGGTTCAACGCCTATCCCGCCATGGTGTTCATGGGGGATGTTGGCGCACTGGCGCTGGGTGCGGCACTGGGTATTGTTGCGGTACTGGTACGGCAGGAACTGGTGTTTATGTTGATGGGTGGCGTATTCGTCATGGAAACCGTGTCAGTCATCCTGCAGGTCGCGTCCTACAAGCTCACCGGACGGCGAATTTTTCACATGGCACCACTGCACCATCATTTCGAATTAAAAGGCTGGCCGGAACCGCGTGTCATTGTGCGCTTCTGGATTATTACCGTGATTCTGGTGCTGGTGGGTCTGGCAACCCTGAAGATACGTTGAGTGATTTCATGTTCATATCGACAGGCGTGCTGTTTTCAGAATCGAGTGCTAACTGATGGCTGTCCCGGCAAACGTGATGACAGAAATGTTTGACAAGACGTGCAGAACGCTGGTGGTGGGTCTCGGCGAGACCGGCCTGTCGGTGGCAC
>Ga0316190_10003885_pt1 | contig 10843 bp, 8 predicted proteins | sample Eddworburrow2_MG_FD_204929 | JGI IMG/M metagenome (GOLD analysis project Ga0316190, IMG submission 204929) | Coastal sediment microbial communities from Maine, United States - Eddy worm burrow 2 | ecosystem: Environmental > Aquatic > Marine > Coastal > Sediment | place: USA: Maine | collected... | reverse complement strand
TATTGCAGGGATTATCTGCGATGGCATAACGCCCAAAGACTGTGGGGCACTGACACCCGGCGCCACCGATGCGCTAAAGACATCCAAACAAATCGTCAGATAAATTTTATCCGCATGTTCAATCACTTGGTTCACTGCAGAAGATAGATGATCGTCAATCTCATCTGAAGTGACAATATTGACTCCTAGTTCATGCGCCTTATCAAAAAGCGCTTGAGTATTCCCGAGCGGTTGGACTCCAAAACAGTTGTAGGAAAATGGAACGCCTCTCTTTTGACAATCATCATGAATCTGCAAAAATGGGGACCCTGAACTCCCCCTCTCTTCATACGGACGAAGATCAAAATGAGCATCAAAATTGACAATCGAAAGATGGTCATCCCTCAAGCCCTGATAATGCCCCCAAGCCATTTCATGCCCACCGCCGATCACTATCGGGATAATCCCCTGATCGCGAAGATTTTTAACTGTTTTACCCAAACACTCCTGCGACGCTTCAAGATCCCCGTCGTCACATGTGATATCTCCAATGTCATAAAACTTCCAATCTTCAGGAATATTCGCAGGGAGCTTTGCAAAAATTTCACGAAAGGCGTTTGGCCCATTAACAGCTCCAGGTCGTCCATGATTGCGACGCACCCCTTCATCACAGGCAAACCCCACCAGGCCGAAATTGTGAGCATTCGGATTTGTCGAAAGAGGCTGCCTGAGATCGTCGCAAACAAAGACTTGATGAAAACGGCCGTCTGCGCGTCCTATCCACGGGGTTTTTGTTGCAGGTCGATATCGATTCACCCACTCTAAATCATCATAAAGCATAAACTTCTTCCCCTTCAATGTACACAAAACTTGGTCTTAACGTTCCTTGACGATACAGAATCTCCCGAAAATCATTTGTCGGAAAAATTGAAAAATCTGCCCGCTGACCAACACAAAGCGATCCTCTGTCTGATAATCTTAGCGCATGCGCTGCGCGAATTGTAATCGCCGCAAGCGTTTCTGCCATGGTTAATTTTTCAAAAGCTCCCAAAATTGCCGCTTGTATCAATAGATCTCCCATGGGCGCCGATCCCGGATTCCAGTCAGAGGCAATCACAAGAGGCAACCCTTCATCAAGCAACATTCTTGCCGGGGCAAACTTCATCCCTAAACCAATAGAAGCTCCCGGTAAAACAATGGGAGTCACGTTTTGTTTTCTTAAAAGCTGTGCTTGCTCAAATTCGGTCTGTTCGCAGTGATCGACACTAGCAGCCTGAAGCTCGCTCGCAAGCTTAGATCCCCCCACAGAAAATTGATCTCCATGAATGACAATATCAAATCCTTTTTCTTTGGCCTGAAGAAGATACTCTCGCGCGTCTTCAATGGAGAAAGCTCCTTCTTCAACAAAAATATCGATTCGTTTAGTCAGCTCTTCCTGAATTAAAATGGGAAACAAATGTTCCACCAAGTACTTCAGATATTCAGAACCATTGGAAAATTCCGGAGGACATGTATGAGCGGCAAGGCACGTGGAAATAAGTGAAATAGCTTGACTCTTCGAAGCATTTTGAATGGCCCGCAACATTTTAACTTCAGCTTCAACTGTCAAACCATATCCACTTTTTACTTCACAAGTGGTCACCCCTCCTTCGAGCATCCATTGTGCATGACGAATCATGTGACTAGTGAGCTCTTCCAGTGATGCGGCCCGCGTATTTTTCACCGTCGAAAGAATGCCCCCGCCCTTTGAAGCGATCTGCTGGTAGGTGGCGCCTGCTAACCGTTCCGCATACTCCCCGGCACGGGAGCCGGCAAAACAAGTGTGAGTATGCGTATCAACAAACCCGGGAAGGGCAACGCAAGGTGTTTCAACTTCAATTCGACGGCCAGAAAAATCATCGAGATCTTCATAAGGAGCAACAGCGACAATCTTTCCCTGATCGACAACAATTCCACCCCCTTCAAGCACTTCCAGATCGTTATCCGAAAGTGGTCCCGAAGGATTCAAACCATCCATGGTCAGAATCTGTGCGAAGGGGCCGATTAGAGTGGTCATAATAGAGCTCCATTTTTTGTTCCGCATTCAATCGCTTCTGGGTAACCCGCATCGGCATGGCGAATGACCCCGAGTGCTGGATCACAATAGAGCACACGTTTCAAGCAGCGCTCAGCGCGATCGCTTCCATCAGCAACGATAACCATACCGGCATGCTGAGAATAGCCCATGCCAACACCCCCGCCATGATGAAACGAAACCCATGTCGCACCAGCAGCAGTGTTGCTCATAAGATTGAGTAAAGGCCAGTCTGAGATTGCATCCGATCCATCCTTCATAGCCTCTGTTTCGCGATATGGCGAAGCAACAGAACCGGTATCAAGATGATCGCGACCAATCACAATCGGCGCTTTTACAACACCCGACCGAACAAGTTCATTAAACTTTAAGCCTGCTTTTTCACGATCACCGAGACCAAGCCAGCATATCCGACTAGGGAGACCTTGAAAGGCAATTTTTTTCTTTGCTTCTTGCAGCCAGTTAATCAAATGCTGATCTTCGGGGAAAAGCTCCATTAACGCTTCATCTGTTCTATAAATATCCTCTGGATCACCTGAAAGTGCCACCCAGCGAAACGGTCCTTTTCCTTCGCAAAATAAGGGGCGGATATATTCAGGGACAAACCCCGGAATATCAAATGCGTGCTGAGCTCCCCCTTGTGTGGCGAACTCTCTCAAGTTATTCCCATAGTCAAAGACCTTGGCTCCGCGCGATTTCATTTCAAGCATGGCTTCGATGTGATGCGCCATGCTTTTACAAGCTAATTCTTTATATTTTACGGGGTCGCGTCTCAATTCCTTAGCGGTTTCAACAGTGTAACCAGCTGGAATATATCCGTTCACCGGATCGTGGGCTGACGTTTGATCTGTCACCACATCCGGAATCAGATCATCTTTTAACAATTGCCAAAGAGTTGTGCCAATATCTGCGGCTAAACCAACAGAAAAAGCACGCCCTTCTTCCTTTGCTTCTAAGATCATCTTTTTCGCTTCATCGTAATCCTTCGCAATCACATCGATGTAGCGCGTTTCAAGACGCTTTTGGATTCTTTGAGGGTCAATATCCACTCCCAAATAGACCGCATCATTTAATGTCGCAGCCAATGGCTGGGCGCCACCCATTCCCCCAAGACCACCAGAAACTACAAGCTTTCCCTTAAGGCTTGAAGAAAAGTGTTTTTGGGCGCAAGCCGCAAATGTTTCGTAGGTCCCTTGTAGAATCCCTTGCGTACCGATATAAATCCAACTTCCCGCTGTCATTTGCCCGTACATGATCAATCCACGCTCTCTGAGCTGCTCAAAGTGCTCCCAATTCGCCCAATGGGGAACAAGATTACTATTGGCAATCAAAACACGAGGCGCCTCGGGATGAGTAGGAATCACACCAACAGGTTTTCCCGACTGAACCAGCAGGCTATGATCATCATCAAGAGTCAACAGCGTTTGGATAATCTTTTCAAGTGCCTCACGACTTCTGACCGCTTGACCCGTCCCCCCATAAACAATGAGATGGGCAGGATCTTCTGCGACTTCGGAATCGAGGTTATTCAGCAGCATACGAAGCGGCGCTTCAGTTTGCCATGATTTGGCATGCAGTTGACTTCCGCGCGGTGCGCGATAATCAGCATGCTTGGCGAATTGATCCATAAATGATTTCATTTTTGGTAAACCCCGTCACATTTGGCCGCTAGAATAAAATCACTCTCGGACAGGCCATTAATTTTATGAGTCCAAAGAGTGACCGTCACCTTTCCCCGAGAGAGAAAAAGATCAGGATGGTGTCCTTCGCGTTCAGCAATATCGCCAACGCAGTTGACAAAATACAACGCTTTTTTAAAGTTAGAAAACTCAAATGTCTTCGTCAAGTGGTGTTCATTTTCCACACTCCACCCACTGATTTCAGACATAAGGCTTTCAACAGAGGTTCCTCTAAGAGGAGGAAAGTTCCCTGGGCAGGGAACGCAGGACTTTTGTGAAAGACGGTTTGTCTTTTTCATAAGACCCCCTTTTTAAATCTTTTCGAAGACTTCCACTGCATGATAAATATCGTCGGCAATGACGCGATCATCATCTAGCATTGGGACACATTCGCGCAAGAGATCGTACACTTCACGTGTTCCTTTCCCAAGCGGGGCACTCTTTCTCAGGTCAATAGCCTGACAAGCAATCATCATTTCTGCGGCCAGAATCACAGTAACATGTTTCACGATTTTGGACATTTTTCGCACAGAAGTCATTCCCATGGATACGTGATCCTCAATACCCACATTCCCCGGAATGGAATCGGTGCATGATGGATTGGCTAATAGCTTGCATTCATTCACCAAAGAGGCTGTCAGATACTGCGAAGCCATATAGCCAGAACAAATCCCTTCATCGGGAGTTAAGAAAGCGGGAAGATGACTCATATGGGGATTTAACATCAGTTCGATTCGGCGATCGGAAATATTCCCCATCTCTGAAAGCGCCATTGAGGCCATATCATAACCCAACGCTAACGGCTGACCATGAAAGTTTCCACCACTTAAGATCAACTCTTCTTCTGCAAAGACTAAAGGGTTATCGGTCGCGCCGCCCAGTTCTGTTTCCACAACTTGAATTGCGTAGTTGACTCCATCCAGACTTGCTCCATGCACTTGCGGGGCACATCGCAGTGAATAGGCGTCTTGGACACGCAATGTTTCTAATGATTCTATATTGAGGTACGACCCCTCAAGCTGTTTGAGAATTTCATGCGCCACAATCATTTGCCCCACATGTCCCCGCGCAATGTTAAGGTTGGGATGCAAAGGTGCAAGCGACGCTTTCATGGCTTCATAGCTTAACGCGGTCACCAGATGACTTTTCCTAATGAGTTCCCGTGCTTCATATAAAGCGAGAGAGCCCAACGCCAACATGATCTGGGTTCCATTAATCAACCCCAGCCCCTCTTTTACAGAAAGGACAATAGGTTTTAATCCTGCCTTCTCAAGCGCTTCGGAAGCTTCAATAGCCTCCCCCTGGTAAAACACCATTCCTTCACCGATTAACGGCAAAGCAAGATGAGCTAACGGGGCTAAATCCCCACTGGCTCCAACTGAACCGTATTCAGGAATGATCGGCGTAATCCCTTTTTCTAAATGATCACAAATCGCTTGACAGAGTCCGAATGAAACACCCGTCACCCCCATCAACAAGACATTTAAGCGGAGCGCCATAGCGACGCGCGTTGCAGGAATCGGTAGCGGTTGCCCATACCCTGAAGCGTGACTGATCAAGATATTTCGCTGCAGCCGTTTGAGCTGATCACTTGAAATCCGTTTATTCGCTAAATACCCAAAACCTGTATTGATGCCGTAAATTGAACGATCTGATTCAGCAACTTGGTGCACATATTCATGACACTGTTCCACACGAGCTTTAACTTCAGGACTAATAACAACTGATGCCCCTTGTGAAATCGCATAGACTTGATCGAGCGTTAACGCATTCCCATCCAAGATTATTGACGACATTTCTCTCCTCCATTTCTTATGGGTGATATCCTACGACACTTTCAAATTGAAAGTCTAGAAAAGGTTTTTTTTAAATGTTATTTCATGTAAAAAAGAAAAAAAAAGAGAGTCGCTACAATGAACATTCACGATGCCATACACAATATCAACATGTTTTCGCAATTCCCTACTTTGCCCGAGGAGGGAACGGTATACAAATGCGATGTATTGGGTTCACGAATCTCAGAACCTTATGACTCGCAAACCGCGTACAACTGGACCACTAGAGCCGTTTCTAAATTAAGCGCTCACTTAGTCGGAGATGAAAGCCCTTCGAGCAAAATCATTGCCATCGCCGACACAACCTATTTTATGGCCATTAATAATATTAAAGAAGTTGGAGGAGAGGACAAAATCATAGAATCTCTCAATGGACTTCAGACCTTAGCACTCTCGTACCAGCGCACGATGACGACCGATCCCGAGCATAAAAAAGTGATGGACCAACTCACTGCTATCAGCGTAGCTATCAAAATAGTCTTTATTAAAGACGAAGAGGCTTCTGCCAAAATGTTAAAAGAGTATCCACTTGCCTTTAGAGGTGAAGTCCGAAGTTATTTATCCCGTTACACAAGCTTGTCGTATGCTCAGAAAATCATATGCATGTCTTATTGAGCATCCTTTACGAATCCAATGCTAATAATCAAATAAACAAAACAGGATAAACAAGATCGCTATCGCACCAGGATATACAGGATAATAGCCCAATTCACACCCTATTTCAGTAAGCAATTAGGGAACTACTAGTACCCTATCCTACCCATCCTGCCGCGATAGCGATCCTGTTCAATTTAGTTGATTAGCAATTTGAGTCCAAGGATCATTTTAAAAACAAAAACCATCTAATTCTCACAAAATTAAACCAATTTTAATCAAATAATCACATTTCTTCTATTAAATATAATTTATAGTAAATACAAACATATGTTATTATAAAGTTAATATTTTAATTAATAGGAGAAATAATATGTGGCCTGTTAGAAGACCTAGTAAGCCAGCTCCCCTCCCAGAAGCTACAAAAAGCAAAGAAGTTGATGAGATTCAAAAACTTGCAAAAAAAGAGCTGAGTTCAAATCGTCGCAAAAAGAGGACAGCGGCATGGGCTGGAGGATGGACAATCGCCTCGATAATTGGAGGTGCTGTCTCAAGTGCCTCAGCTGCAGTTACAGACACAGCCATGTCGACACTAGGCTATGAACCTGAGTTTGTGCCTCCCCCACTTTCTGATGAGGCCCAAGAATATCATGACTCAAGAATGAAGGAGGGATTTCAGATCATCAATATGTTTGTAACCAATGAATCACTGATTCCAGATGATCTGAAGTGTCGAGAAGTTACAGATGAAGACCTTGAAACAAATATCGCAGATATCAATATCTACTTGCGAAACGTACTACTTGCCGCAAACAAAATTGCAAGCGACCGTGAATTGGGGTTATCTGAAGACGCTCGTGAGACATTGGCCGACAAACTAAAAGGCGTGTATGGAAAAATCGCGATGGATCCAAAGGTGGCGGATGACGGCATTAAAGAAATCAAACAAGTTGTTGTAAACTTCCTCAACGACCAAGGTCTTGAAGTCGACGGAAAAGAAGTAAAAAAAGAAACCGACCTTATTCGCGGTGATCAGATACCAAAAATATTAGTTAAAGAATATGAATTTGGTGATCATAAAGTCAAAGAAGAAGCACGAGTATTAGACACAGGGATTGGAAGCGAATATCTCGCACAAGTTGACCTAAAAGATGATGCAGAACACGTCGCACTCAGAACAGGAATTCGAGTCAGTGAAAGCAAGGGATATCCCGAGGTGGCGGGAAAAACAGTTAATTTGTGGAGACAAACAGCTGAAATCGATGGAAATGAAGTGGCATCTGTTCTTCGATCTGGCGTCTTCAGCGTTCACAGCTTTAAAAGCAGTTCGATCAAAAAGATGGATGAGATTCTGACACAAATTGCCGATATGGAAGAGGGGCCGGAGAGAGATGCTGCCCTTGAACAATTGAAATTACCTGAAGGGCTCACGGCCGAGCAGGCTTTGGAGAGACGGCTTCATTTAGGAGTTTCGCAAGCGCTGCCAAAGATACTCGCTTCCATTCAAGAGAGTGTCAAAGATGAACAAGCTCTTTCTAATGCTCTCGCGACAGGAAGTTTTCTGCATGCAGAGATGAGTTACTTAAGTGATTTTGATGATGAAAGACGCATGCTTCACGATATGGAAACTGTTATCGCGCATTTGAACGATCACCTCAAAATTCAATTTACCGATGATGAAACTTTGGACTATGGTGAGCATCGACTTAACGTCAATGAAGACAAAGATATCACGATCACACTCCGTTTGCCTACAGACGCCTTCGAGGGACAAAAATTTGGTGTCAAAACCCTTATGTTCAGCCAGGGAGTCAACTTCAAACAAGCGTTGTCAGCGTTCGTGAATGTCGACGAACAATCGATCCTAAACACGAAAGCGATCAAGGAGCTGAAAGAATACGCCATGGCTGTTTACAACAGTCCATTATCATCTGAAGAAAAAGAAGCTTTAAAAGGTCCCCTAAAAAAATTCCTTGTGCATTTCACTCAAGGCACAGAAAATATGGAGACAGTCGATCTGGAGGGAACCGATATTATAGCCGATCTTATACAGGCTCTAAAAGGTCAGGTGGGAATCGTATGCAAGAGCGGTAAAGACCGAACCGGCATGGCTGTATCACGGTTTATGTCTAACAAGATTGTGCAAGGGCATTCGGATATGGGCGACAAAAATGCACTCAAGCCCAAATTGGATAAAGGACTTTCCTATGCAATTACCGCATATAATTCTGGTGGAGTGAAAGGGTATGCTATTGCGGGAAGTGGGAATACAGCCGTAGCGTCGATGGTGGATAATTTCGCACCGCATCTTGATCTCGTGAACAAAAATGCCAAGACCTAATGAAAGTTTTATGAACTTGCTCTAAATTCAGTCGTTCAATATAGCTGTCACAAAAAAGGTCTTATATGGAAATTCAGACAAATCATTTCCTTTCTCTTTCTTGCGAAATCATCCAAACAATCTTCACCAAACTTAATCCTAAATCGGGGCCCATCTTAGCACTTGTCTGTAAGCTCTGGAAACATATTATCTACGATCGAGACTCGATGTTTTCCAATTTATGGAAAAAAGAATTTACACTTCAAGGATACCATGGAAAAGATGATCTACAATACAAATGCTATGTTATCGATTATACGGGAATAGCTTCCGTCTCATATAATGGGAGTGAGAATCGAGGATTTAATGTAGATGGAAAATTGCAAATAAAACTCCTTCCTAAATTCTACATCTCAATTGGCAATCACCTTCTTCGCAACGACCGCCATTACCTCCAACCAGGATTTGACCTCCTTGTCTCTAAAGATTCAATTTGCTACGACGGTTCAGATTCCATTGAAATTCGCCGAATTTCTAATTATGTGATCCAAATTATCGAACACAACTCTGAAGAGGGTATGTGCACCCAATATGTGGATACATCTTACGAATACAAATACAATGACACTCCATATTTCTTTGTATACCCCTATCATCCTACTGATATTTCATCAGACCTGGCCCTTGAAAGATATATGATGTTTAATAAAGTTCCGTCAGACATCCTATCTGGACGGTGCATTTATAATCGTTTTGGAATCATAATTGAAGGGAAGGACAAAAATAACAAGTATAGACTCTTTATCTGCCGACCAAAAGAGGAAACTTTTAGAGAGTGCGATTATTCACGGTCTTTAGCTTATCTCGTTAAAAATCACGCCCTAAAAAGCTCGGAAGAAAATGTAGACCATGCGAAACAATTCCTAAAGTGTCACAAACCCGGGCAATATAAAAACTGCAAAAATATAATAAGAAGAGGTTGGAGCATCTACTCTAAGATAGAGAAAAAAGAAGCTCTGGAAAAAAGATTGTTTATCGATCTTTTTCATAACTTTAGATCTATTCCTAATGCATATTATGGCGACATTAAAACTAAAGACCCCATCATCACAAACTACTATACAGGACGTTCCATCAACCCCTATATCAACGGGGTTAAGGCTGAAACGCTCATCCAATACGGCAACTATTCAATTCCCGTAGGTGCGCTCGAAGAACATCACTCTTGATTGCGAGGTTTTGAACGGAGCTGTTTCTTCTGTGAGTGTTGCCGTTTGGTGTCCAACATCTTTTCCTTAGCTCTCTTTGATCGCTTTCGCTTTTGCCTGCGGATCTTCTCGATCTTCTGCTGCTTGTCAGACTTCTCCTGAAAGATCAACTCTTCCAACTTCTCACATAGTTTTTTGCGAGCATAGTAACGATTCATCACCCGCGATCGGTCCCGTTGACATTTGGTCTCAATCCCAGAAGGCATATGCTTTAAGTAAACGCATGAATAGGTCTTGTTGATTTTCTGCCCCCCTTTTCCAGAACCAAGGATAAATTTTTCGACAAGATCATCCTCGCGGATCCCCAGCTTGGCCATCCGAAGCTCTAACTCCTCAATTTTCTCCTTTTTCACTGCCATAAATCACTTAACTCTCTATAGTTAATTCTACCATAGGCAAGAATAAGAGGGGATGGGTAATATGTGCTTAAAAGAGGACACTAATACTATGACAACATTTGCCCCTAAGGTTGAAGCTTTTGAAAACCCACTCGATGAACCAATCCAATCATTAAAGCGGGCCGAACCATGCATCTTTGTGATCTTCGGCGCCACAGGGGATCTTACAGCCCGAAAGCTAGTTCCCGCGCTCTACAACATGGCAAGAGAAGGTCAGCTTCCAGCACACTTCGCATGCGTAGGCTTCGCTCGTCGCGATAAAGATGATGAAATTTTCCGCAAAGAAATGTTTGAAGCGGTCAGTCAATTCTCCCGAACCAAGCCCATAGATCCTGAAATTTGGAAGGATTTCAGCCAATGCCTGTTCTACCATAAATCCAACTTCAACGAAGATGAAGGATACGACTCCCTTAACAAGTATCTGAAACAACTCGATCAACAATTCAACACAAAGGGAAACCGGGTTTACTACCTGTCAACGCAACCCACGTTCTTTTCTGTGATCTCGGACATGTTGAGCAAACATAATTTGATCTACGACAAAAACGAGACGAAGAAATGGTCACGTGTGATTATCGAAAAACCCTTTGGTCGAAATTTAGAATCCGCTATCAAGCTCCAAGACGAAGTGGAACGATGCCTGGATGAAAGCCAGATCTATCGTATCGACCACTATCTCGGAAAAGAGACAGTCCA
>Ga0316190_10003884_pt1 | contig 10843 bp, 6 predicted proteins | sample Eddworburrow2_MG_FD_204929 | JGI IMG/M metagenome (GOLD analysis project Ga0316190, IMG submission 204929) | Coastal sediment microbial communities from Maine, United States - Eddy worm burrow 2 | ecosystem: Environmental > Aquatic > Marine > Coastal > Sediment | place: USA: Maine | collected... | reverse complement strand
CATGCAACAAACCTGAGCTGAGAATAAATAAAACAATAATTAATTTGCTTAGTATTTTTGAAGTTTTCATTTCACCTGGCACTCATACGATTAATGGCTCGACCAATTTATAGACTGGATACTGATTTTTATCATATTTTTCCTACTTACATAGATATTAATAGGCTATAGTAATAAGAAAAATATATATATGATATCAGGGTATTGCAAGCATGAAGATCAATTTGTCCGTGCCACCGCTTTCTATAGATCCGGTAGAATTTGTGCAGATAAATCCCAGCACTCTTGCCACGGATCTTGCTGCATTACCGCACAAAGATTTCCTCTATTCCGGTTACCGTATATTGAATGACTTGAGTCAATTTAACAGTGCTTCAGTTGACGATGAACTTCGATTAAAACTTCTTGACCTCTACCGCGTCAGCATTCTGAACCTGGCGAAGCGTTTGCGCAAATCTATCGGAAAAAGCAACTTGCCTGTCAATAAAAAACTGCTGACAAAACTAAATTTAACACTAGATCTTCACATTCAGCTTACGATCGGTTACAAACGAATCATTTTGAATCAGGACATGGCAGAGGATTCAAATCTCTCTAATAATAACTTAATTATCGCAAGTGAACGCACGATATTTTCCCAGCTTGAAATTATTACCCTGTCCTATCTTTCATACACACCGATCCCTGAAAACTCATGGAGAGAGCTGCATACTATCTTCCTGCTTGCACATCAAAAAGGATTCAGCGGCATTAAGATTCAGGACATCGCCGATAGCAGCAAGAAACTGAAAATCCTTGATATATATCTGTTTGCATTACTACTTGGACTTTCTGAGCCCTACGGCCTCCCAAATGGCAGCCTGTATACCCTGATGCCCTATTTTCACCTATGGATAGGATACCTCAGTCTTTTCGACAAAAATAATCTGGAAGGGCTCCGTTATACCTATCGTATTGACCCTGATATTGATAAACCTTTTTTGCCATTCGTGGAGTCACGCCCGGAAGGTAAGCTTTATGTCACTACTGACTCATTAATTCACCAGATGTTTGGCCCCAACCCGCCACTAAGTGCGTCCAATGACGATAATGCTGTTGAAAATCACGAATTATTCAGGCGTTCATACTTCCCTAAACTGATTACTTCATGGACAAACTACCCAATTCGAAGATATCAAAGAAACAGTGCCAGTGGTGAGATGCAGTTAATTGCCGGTTTTGAAAATGCTATAAACATCCTCACACCTGAAGGAAACGAATTATCTAAAGAAGAAAAAAATCTAATTCAGCGATGGCAAATCATAAATGACAGTGCCACGGGTATTGGTGTTGAATACAAAGGTCATGAAGTTGAATTAGTTAATGTTGGCGGTCTGGTGTTATACCGTACAGATGAGATGAAAACTGATGATAGCTGGGTAACCGGGGTCATCCGCCGTTTTACTCAGTTAGGTCGCTCGCATTTATCTATGGGTATCCAGCGTTTACCTCCTGATGCCCACACTGGAAAACTCAACAGCCTGAACCCTGATGACAAATTCAGCACATCCATCCTGATGTATCCAGAGAACCCACTATTAAATTCTCAGGCTACTATTATCGCACCTCCTAACACATTCAATCCTGCTGAAAAATTTCAGGTTGTGTTAGATAACGGCAGAGAGTTTCGTATTAGAGCGATTAAAACAGTACAAATTAACCCAGTACTTGAACAGTTTACTTTTGAATACCTTACTGACTAAAAGCAGATTTTTGTGCAAAAAAAAAGGGACTATAAAAGTCCCGTTCATGCTTTTTAATTGAAGCGTCTCTAGCTAGATTTTTTCTGAATTAAGCCTTGCTAATCTCATGACAAAAAAGAGTTTACTTTTCTTGTTAGCCGCTCTCTTAGCTTGGCCGATCACAGTTTCAAGAACCGGAACTCTTACTGGGGCTGATGAAGATTGATGACGTATATGACTCTTTGCTCTAAGGCAATATTTTATATCTTCGGAACGTCAATTTGATAAACCCGCACCCTGTCATTATTCCATAGTAATTGAAACCGGTCAGGATTGGAGCTTATATAGCTTTCAAGATTCTCGGAAAAATAGAAATTTTCAACTTGCAGGATGTTTTCTGGCCAGTGCCTGGCAATTCGACCGGCCTTACTCATCCCGCCATTCCGTTTGTTGATTATGAAAAGGTAGCCTTTATAACGATCAAATGGGTTATTTGAATAATCATCAAAATTATATTCAATATAACCACGCCATTTTCGATAAAACTTCGCTCTTGAAGAACTGTGCTTTGTCAAAGCAGTTAACATATAACCTGTAACAGGGTCAGTAATTATTCTTTTTTTGTCGTCAATGCTATTTAAATACTCAATCAAATCAGACCAGTGCTCTGGGCTATTCTCTACTCGCACAGGCTTGAGTGTTAGCACGCGACTATAAGGACTTTCTAAAAATGTAGTTTTCACTGGCATTAAAAAAACAATCAGCAGTAGAGCTGTCACTATTCCATAGGCCTTTTTAAGATTTCCACCCTGCTGGATATATTGAATAGAACTGACAAGAAGATACGCGCCAACCAGATGAATCGGCATTAGAAATGTCATCCGCCACAACATATCACCCCAGCTATGGCGCAGAAAAAGGTCTGTAAAAAAAGGATTAAATACAGTAAAGAATGGGCTCATCATTCCTGCCATGAGGAATGCGTTATTTCTAAATTTCTTAATGTTAAATACAAACAACAGTATTACAAGAACACCCCACACGGTAACGACATTATAGAACTGGAACCCCGGGTTCAAAATGTACATATTTTTAAAAAATGGAAGTATGCTCTCCAGTGGTATTAACTTGTTCTGGGTAATAGGATGGCGTGAGATAGAGACGTAAGAATAAACGAAAACAGACAACATTGTTATCTGTGTAATCAAAAATGAAATATTAATCTTATCCGTAAATATCTTAACTGGAGATATCATTATTCTCTTACCCTCTCCCTCCCAAATAAGCTTCAATGAAGGAAGATGCTTCTGAAAAAATAGATAAAAACTCATAATGCAAATCATCAGGAATATAAACAGTGTTTCCTGACGGTGTATGTATAGACTAGTATAAAAAATTATCCCACCGACGATAAGATACTTGATATTCCAGCTGCTATTACGATAAAAATCTATAATTATCGCCATGACTGAAAAATACAGGACAAAATTAAGAATAACGGGGGCTATCGCATAGTAACGAATAAAAGAAAAAATATTTATCCCGAAGTGAAAAAAAGCAAAAAAAACAGCTGCTAACGATGTAAACGACAGAATCTTGGGTGATGGCTGTAAATCTCTGAATACAACCAGGGAAAAGCAGAATAAGCCCAGCAAGAATACTGACACATTGAAATAACTAGCAGGATAAATTGCCTCATGAAGAGAATACCCCGACCATATCGATATAAAAGAATACAGATAGTGCCAATATTTGCCATTTTGCCCGAGGTAGTCTGTTATTGGTTTGCCAGTGTTTTCTGATAAAAATATCTCACGAGTCGTATTCTGCATAGATTCAAGGTGTTGAAAAACATCAGAAGGCAGTTCAACGTAAGGACCTACCATCAGAAAATACCCTGTTACTATAATTAAAATAAACAGAGATACCGATTTTGAATAACTATGGCAGCTACAATATTTCACGGTACCTGTGCTTTTCTTGTTCGTCACTGTGCGGTAAAGTTTTATAGCTGCTAGAGTAGATAATGAAAATATGAGAAGAAAATAGATTAATTTAAACGATTCTACGTCCAGACCAAAGAGAGCAGTGATCTTAAATAATAAAACAAAAAGTGAATACGAAAGAGAAAAGCTTAATAAGTATCGGTACTTATTCAATCCGAGATAGTAGGTAATTGCCAAACCCGGAACGAATAATAGAATGCTAACAACTACTAAATATCCCATATTCGATATCTGCCTTTCCTTCTTAGTGCGCTTTTTAGTGTTTCCATCCAGATTAAAAAATCAAGCTGTATTCTCAAGTTCCTAACATTAAACAGGTCGTATTGTAACTTTTCTCAGGCCTTTTCAATTGATGTGCCGTATGGACACATTGTCTGCTCCCAACCTGAAATGCCTGGAATCATATGATGGCTTTTGGCCACAATAGGAGTTTACCTTTTCTTGATGCTGAATAGACTCCGGTCTATCTAGTTTTGGCTCTATAAAGCTCGTTCTGCCTTTAAAACATCCCATAATTGCGTCAACTCATTAATTCGGGATTTGAGGATAAAATTTACTACAAGTGTTACCCGAGGACCATAAACTTCGGCCCACAGGGCTCCTTCCTTCTCTGCTTCAACAACCATTGAATGAAACATATGCACTTTGAAGATAGTGTTATGTAATCCTGTTTGCGTTTGGGCGTAGAAGAAGGGACCACGTGAGTCTAGTATTATTATGAGAACTGTAAGAAGGAAAATGGTGATAACACAAGAATAAGAATAACTGAGAGAATAGCTAAGAGCAAAATATCAGTTATCCGCAGGAATGCACTTTCTTTTCCACATGATATTTTATGCAGGGATGTCGATTTCATTATTATAGATCAATGTGATTCCTCAATTATCATATTGTAATCGGATCTAGTTTATTTGCCTTTAAATTTTAGCCTTCTTAAATATTCAGATATTACGGATACACCCAGCAGTACCAGTATCCAGTTTGTCTGTATATGGTGTCTAATCCCTGCTCCAAAACTAATGACACCGATAGCCCACATTGACGTAATGGCGAGATAAATAATAAAAAGAATGCGGGTTTGGGGATTACGTTTCAACATAACTAGAGTCGATGTAAATAATATTAAACGCAGCACTGATTCTGCATAAGCGAGCAGAGCAGGAAAAGAGTTCACCTGAAATACAAATGGTGAAAATAAATATTCCAGATAAACAAGGAAGTACGTTGCAATGAATAGCGGAATGCTCTTGTCGCTAATATTTGATATAAAAGCCGTAGCAGGAATACCATCCCTTGTTATAGCTTTTCTATAATATGTGACTTTTTTCATGAATTTATCAATAAAACTAACTTCAGCCACTTGGTATCTTGTGCTCTTCTGAAAAACCGATCTTTTATTCTCTTTTAATATTTCTTGTGTCTCATTATTCCTGGCACCAGTCCTTTCAATCTCAATTGTCTTAGTAACAATACTTTCAACAGAGTTTTCCATGGCATTACTTGAAGTACTTTTCAGGTCATATACATACATGCTTTGTGCAAAATAAACACCTATGGACATAATGATTAAAAGTGCTATTTTTTTTCCTACAGATAGTACAGTCAAAGGGAGTCTGTAGCTGATCAGGATTAAGAACAGAATTGGTGATAAATAGATAAGTCCCTTTATATGAAAAACACCCATTACCAATAATAAAACCATGCTGGCCAACATTCTTAAGAAACTATCGGATTTGCTTCCAGTAAGACCAAAATAGATACCCGCTATAAGCAAATATAACTCGAAAGGTTCGCGATAGTGCAATGTCGTGAAGTAGACTACCGATGGCCACATTCCATAAAGAATCAAGTAGGCCTTACGATTCCCCTTTAAACCAAACAGTTCTGCAATTCCTAGAAAAAAGTATATTGATATGACAAAAAACAAAACATTTAACAGGAACACGAAATATAAAGAGCCGCCTAGGTCAAGCATTTTCGACAGATAATTCGTATACAGATGCAGACCGAGAAATCCGCAATAACCCTCAGTTGAACATTCATGCGCTAATTGAAGAAACTTATCAGGATCAACTTCATTCTGAGGTTTGTTAAGATAAAATGCATATAGATATGCCACTACATGATGGAATGTCAGTATGGCAACTAACAATACAGCTGATTTACTATTTGTTTTTCTATTTACAATAAGTATCAGGACATACGAGACAAAAATTAGAAATATATTCTCCAAATTTAGTCCGGGGATATCGTTCATCACATCAGTACACCAGGTAAGGGTTTTTCATGTTAATTATTTTCCCTTTGTGACTCCAGCCATGACTCGAACATCAGAACATCCCAGAGATGATATTGCCAATTCCTGTCGCCAGACATATGCTCAGCTAATTTTTTACGTATTGGAGCCGGGTTAAAGAAACCTTCCTCATGTAGCTTGCTTTCATTCAGCAATGACTCAGCCCAGTCTCGTAATGGCCCGCGTAACCATGAATCTATCGGCACGCCAAAACCCATCTTCGGGCGGTCCATCAATGTACTGGGTATATACTTATCCAGTAACCTCCGGATTATCCATTTTCCATCACCATTTCGTACCTTCATATGTTGTGGCAAGCTCCAGGCATACTCAATCACTCGATGATCAAGAAACGGAACTCTAGTTTCCAGGCTTACTCCCATTGCCGCACGGTCTACCTTCACAAGAATATCATCCGGTAAATAACTGATAGTATCCAGGTACTGCATAGTCTGTATATTATCGGAAAGATCAGCCCATAGTGAATGGTCCGTTAATGGCGAAAGCGGCTCCTCGGAATGCAGCACAAGGTTCTCCATATCTTTCCAGTGGGAGATCAATCTAAGATAAAGTTCTTCGAATGTATTGAACAACAGGAGGTCTGCGCCTTTCTGTAATTTGTCACCGAATGAACCTTGTCCTCCATAGGAAGATAAGTAAGGAGAAAGCCATTGTAAGCTGGCACCTAGAGTAGATGGTTTTACACCTTTGATCCCTGATGCAAGAGCCTTTCTAAGTGGATATGGAATTTTTCTTATTTTATACCATAATGAATTTGCAAAAAAATACCGATCATACCCTGCAAAAATTTCATCTCCTCCATCACCAGAAAGTGAAACTGTTACATATTCTCGTGTCATCTCAGAAACAAGGAAAGTTGGTATCTGTGATGGGTCGGAGAAAGGCTCATCGTAGAGATACGGTAGCCGGGGAATTACATCCATTGCCTGCTGCGGAGTCACATACAGCTCCGTATGATCCGTGCCAAGATGGGATGCTACCTTTTTCGCATGGTGAGCCTCATTATAAGCCTCTTCATGAAACCCAATTGAAAATGTCTTAATTTTCTGATCACTCTCTGCCTGCATTAATGCAACTACAGCTGATGAGTCGTATCCACCAGATAAAAAAGCGCCGAGAGGAACATCAGAGATCATTTGATTGCGTATAGACTCGCGCAATAGTTTATCTAATTCGTCAACAGCCTCATCATCTGACAGATCGACAGGATTACTATTTCCGTATTCTGCAACATCTTTCATTTTCCAGTAGGGCAAAGGGGCGGGCAGCTCGCCAGGCCTAATTGAATACGGCAGACGGAGGATTGTACCCGGTGTTAATTTATAGATGTTCTGATAAATAGAATTCGGTGCTGCAATATAGTTATGACGCATATAAAGCGCTAAGGCATCTCGGTTGATTTTATTCTGCCAGTCAGGATGGACTCGCATTGCTTTTAATTCAGATGCAAACAGAAATGATTTGCCCTGCCATCCATAATAAAGAGGCTTTTCACCAACACGATCTCTTGCAATGCTTAACATGCGGTTTTTTTTATCCCACAACGCTAGTGCAAACATACCCGTGAACTTGGTGAGCGCTTCGGCAAACCCCCATTGCTCCACAGCAGCGAGCAGAACTTCTGTGTCTGAGTGACCGTGAAATTCATGGCCACGATTTACTAGTTCTTTCTGTATCTTACGAAAATTATAGATTTCGCCATTATAGACAATGATATATCTTCCAGAAGATGACTCCATTGGCTGGTGACCGCTACTGGATAAATCCTGTATCGACAACCTCCTGTGGCCCAGAGCAATACCATGTTCAGGATTAAGCCATATCCCTGCATCATCGGGCCCGCGATGAATAAGTTTAGAGGTCATAGCAAGGCATATTTCCTCTGCATTCGAGTCGAGCCCCTGGACGTTAAAATAGCCCGCTAGCCCGCACACTTATGGGTTACCTCTACATACTGATTTGTGGAAGGATATAGCCAGATATTCATGCATCAATAACTTCCCGGAAGACAGCTTCATATTTTCTTACCACACTATCCAGAGAATAATTCATTTTCACGCGTTGCCTGGCGAGTTCTCCCATCTCTTCTCTGAACGCTGGTGGCGCTTGTAGTAGCCCTATTATAGCCGTAGCTAAAGCATCAGGATCTTTCGCTGGCACTACCCTGCCAGTATCAGCAACGATCAATGCTGAGTCGCCCACATCTGTTACAACACACGGTATAGAGCAGGCCATTGCCTCACCAACAACGTTGGGAAACCCTTCACCTAAAGAAGAGGATACGGCCACGTCCATAGCCGCAACGAGATGAGAAACATCTTTTCTAATTCCTAACAGGTGGAAACACCCTTCCATTTTTCCCTTTTCAATCCACCGCGTAAGCTGCGAATTTTCATTATCGATCCCTTCGCCGCATAGCATAAATTGGACAGTTGGGATCTTTATTCTTATAAGTTCAGCTGCTTCAATAAAATTCCTGTGGTCCTTTTGAGGATCGAACCTTGCAACCAACCCTACTAGCAATGCATTTTCATCAAGCTTCAATTCTTTCCTAACTGATTTCCGTGCTTCAGGGTCTGGCCGGAATTCATCGAGATCAAAGCCATTGGGTATTACGAACATTTTATCCTTGGAATAACCCAGGGCCTGGTGGGATTTAAGCGCAGCATGGGAACAAACTATAATTCTATCTGGTAACCAGGATGATAACTTTGCACAGGCTTTTGCTACCCAGATCGTACTTCTTTTATTACTATCAACGTCGATATTGCTCTGCCGAATACTCCAGAACGTTTTCATATTTCCTGCAATTTTGCTTGCCATACCACCAATAAAATCTGAGTGATATAACCATGTCTGGACTAGATCTGGCTTCCTTCTACGCAAAAGCAAAGCTAACTTAAACAGTGCCACAGGATTGGGACTTCCCCGCTTCATACCTAATGTCTGCACGGGAATGCCAAGCATCCTGATCTTATCTGCTATTGGACCATCATCAGTCAGAGATACCACCTCAGAATCAAATTCATCAGTATTCATTCTAGAGAGTAATTTATAAAGCATCATTTCGGCTCCACCAGTAGATAACCCAGTTATGATATGAACAATTTTCATAATCCGGTTACCCAGTCGTTAGATGCAGCTAAGCCGAATACTTGTGCTGAAATATTCATTGGAAAATGGTAGAACTTCTACTCAGCGGAATCTTGTATTGCTATTCGCTTAGATGGATTCATATATAGTGTAGAAGCTATCTCTTCAGTAATAACTTTACTATCGTGCTTATAATAAATCCTTTCGACCGCTGATTTCCCAATATAGAATCCCATGATTGCGGGTGATCTAGCAGGGTTTATTCTCGGTAAATCCTTGTCAACCCAACTGTTATAATAATTGATTGCAATCCCATTCTTATAATACTGTTCAACCAGCTTACTATTGTCACTGTACAATGTATTCACGGATTTACCTGGCACTCTAATAATATCCTTTATTTTATTGCTAACCTGAGACATCTGGTAAAGCTCGATAGCAGATAATGGCGTGCCAGTGGTGTTTGTATAATGGACATTGTAATCTGGATCTAGTACTAACCATTTATCAAATTTCTCTGACCATAGTTCGACAACCATATGCCCGCTGTCAGATGCCTGAAGCCCTACAGTTCTTGCTTGCGTTCCCCCGGCCTGAATCATCTGGACAAGCATTTTTGATATATTTCCGCATAAAAATTTCTCCCCATGCTCTGCTGCATCGATCATTTCCAGTACGTTCTCGTGCAGATAATTCCTGGATGCAGCACCGTGTGGAAAAAGATCACGTAAATACTCCCTCATGGAAATCGCATCATAAAAATCAATGTTACCTTTTTCCCTGGAATAGAAATGTGCAACTCGTTTATCGTTGCGGATTTTTTCAAAATATGGGTGAGAGAGATCAGCATAAGAAAAATCAGGGGAATCAAAGGGTGTTGGTGCATACCCAGTAGAGTCAGCAACACTCTCGATCACATCTAGGACTCTCATTATCAGTGCTTTCGAAATCTTTTGAGAAACAATCAGGATCTGCGGGTCATCGTTTGAAATATTCCGTTTTGCCAGAAACACAATAGCCAATACTGAAATAAAAGCTACAATGATAAATGTTATTATAAGTTTTCTTAACACTGAGGTTTCCAATGCTTAGCAAGTCTATAGTTAATTAAATACAGAAGGCTTCTGTATATATTGAAAAATACAGCTGGCATCGAAAAAAGGACATATTACATTGAAATGCTAATGCTAGTGATCACTGTTTATCGGTAAAATTCTGTTAAATTCATCAAGCGAATTTGAGACTAACCCAGCAATACTATAATTATCCCTTATGTGATCAATCGCCATTTTTTTATACTTAGCATTTTCCTCGATATCACACTTTAGTATTGTCAATATGCCATCGGCAACAGCAGAACTATCTCCGGGCTGGACAACAATTCCCGTGTCAATAACAATTTTTCTTGCATCACCAACATCAGTTGCTACACATCTTACGCCGCATGACATGGCTTCTGCGAGAGTATTTGAGAAACCTTCACCAAAAGCGGATGTACTGACAAGGACATCAAGCGCATTATATGCACTCTCAATATCCACCAGGCCCGGTTGCCACCGGATTTTCTCAGACAAACCAAACCCTTCAGAATATTGCTGTAAATCTTCAAGGTAATTGATATCCCCGTCACCCACACAGACAAATAGAACATCATTTCTTGTAGATAACACTTTACTAACAGCCCGCAGGAAAGTCTTATGGTCTTT
>Ga0316190_10003883_pt1 | contig 10844 bp, 10 predicted proteins | sample Eddworburrow2_MG_FD_204929 | JGI IMG/M metagenome (GOLD analysis project Ga0316190, IMG submission 204929) | Coastal sediment microbial communities from Maine, United States - Eddy worm burrow 2 | ecosystem: Environmental > Aquatic > Marine > Coastal > Sediment | place: USA: Maine | collected... | reverse complement strand
GATGGCTGATTTTGCCGTCGGTATCCACATTTTTTGAACGAAGCAGGCGGTTGGTTGGCTTGATTCAGTTTCTGGACTGGTGTTAACTGGCACAGGGCAAAGCGAAGGAAAGTCATATGAAATTAATCGAAATAATCAAAGGAAAGCAAAAAGAGATCATCAAGATCAGGGCAGACAGAACAATCGCCGAGGCGGCGAACACCATTGCGCAGAACAAGATTGGTGCGCTGTTGGTAGATGACGAAGCCGGTACTATCGTGGGCATCCTGTCCGAGCGTGACATTGTTCGCGGCATGAGCCAGCACGGGGCCAATCTGCAGGACGTCAAAGTGTCGGAGTTGATGACCTCTAACCTGATCCGTTGTGCGCCGGGAGATACCGTCAATGAGGCCATGGCAATGATGACCGATCGACATATTCGTCATCTACCGGTGTTTGAGGGGGAGCAACTGGTCGGTTTTATCAGTATCGGCGACCTGGTGAAATGTCGCATGATGGAAGTACAGAGCGAAGCCGAGGCGCTGCTCCAGTACATCCATTCCTGAGCCATTTCCGTTCGAATAGCATCCTTTTTAACTGCTGCCGACAACAAACTGACGCAGTAATATGATGCGCGGAATGAACCACGATGCTGGCATTACGATTGAAGCCGTTCGGGATTTTTTCGGCCTGGTGCTGGCAAAGGATCGCGTGACGCTGGGGCTGATCGACGAGTCCGTAGCGGACCTGCAGTTGCTACCGCAGGGATTCGTTTTCTCTCTGCCTGCGCTGCACGTCCTGCTCGATCCTGAAGCCAGTCTCACCTATACCGAGTTCCGCGCGCTGATTTACAACTCGACGCTCAACCAGGAGTTAAGTGCCTTCGACGCTGAAGTGACTCTGTTCAAGTCCACTGGAAAAACCGATACCAGCCTGTATTGCTTGCGACAACAACAGCAAGCTTAGCGGCCGTTGCCAAAAAGCAGTTATTGGTCATATCGTGGGCTTATGGATGTTTCGGGTCAACGAACGCAAATTGCGATAAGAGGCCGATCTTCAGGCTTGCCACTGGTGTCGATGAAGTGTCCGCCACGGGACACGAGATCTGGCCTGACTGGCTGCAACTAGTGGCCGGCCCGGCAGGCGAGGGCAGACTCCGCAATGCTGGCTGCCAGTGGGTGGTGCTGCCCGGTCCGGATTCTTGCTGATTTCCTTTTCCTGATCGCTACCCGGCGGTTGCGGATTGCTCCTGGCGCCCGCGCAATGTCGGTCATCGCGAACGCCTGATTCCCTTGCCCGGCATCACGCCCACGACTACCGAGCGCTTCAATCTTCTACTCAGTCGATTGTGCGGCACTCGGAAAATCCAATGCGACCCATTTGATTCGCATTTCGCCATGCGGGCTTTTAGTCATTGCCTATTGATCCGCTCGAATATATGGTACCCGCTGTGAAGGTGTCCACAATGTGGATTAAACGGGAAGTCGGTGCGAATGTTCATTCATTCAATGCCAACGCTGCCCCCGCAACGGTAAGCAGGTTTAACCTGCGAGCCCGGAGACCGGCCTTTACAACTTGCTGATACGGCTGATGGCAAGCGGTTTTACTCCGCCAGCCCGGCGTATTTTTTCTTGCCTTTTATCGGTACGGGCGGTGCCGGAGGTTCAAAAATGTCCAGAAAACTGTTTCGAACGGTTGTCCCAACCGTGTTTTCCCTGCTGGCCTCGGCGCCGATTTTTGCCCAGGATGATAGCGAGCCAATGGTAATTGTTGTAACGCCTTCCGGAATCGAGCAATCGGTCAACGAGGCTAATACGACACTTACGGTTATCGACCAGAAAACCATCGAAGAATCAAACGCGAGGTCGGTGGCGGAGTTGCTGCGCGGTCAGGCTGGCGTGAACGTCAGCGATTTTTTCGGTGATGGTAGCCAGGCCACAATCGATTTGCGTGGCTTCGGTCCTACCGCAAGCAGCAATACACTGATACTGCTCGATGGCAGAAGGCTGAATAATTCTTCGGACACTGGCGCGCCTGACCTGTCTCTGATCGACATAGATGATATTGCGCAGATCGAAATACTGCAGGGCAGTAGCGGCGTGCTGTATGGCAACCAGGCGGTGGGTGGTGTGGTCAATATCATTCGCAAAAAGTCGTTCGAGGATAGTGCCAGGATTAGTGTCGGCGGCGGGAGTTACGATGCACATCGGGTTAGCGTTTCGGGAAACAAGGTGTTTGGGCGCAACCGGATAACTGCTTCTGCTACTGACTGGAGTACTGACAACTACCGCGATAATAACGAATCGGATAGCCAGCGCCTGTCCCTGCGTGCGGAAAGAATCGCTAATGGGCTGACCACCTTCATCGAAGCCGAGGCTGTCGATGAAGATATCAATACGCCCGGTGCGCTGCTCAAAGATGAGCTGGATGATGACAGGAAGCAATCCCTGGACTTTTACAAGGATGATTACTTTAAAACCGAAACCCGTATGGTGCGGGCTGGTTTGAGCAAGGTGCTGGATGAAGGGCGCACGGTCAGTTTTGACTTTACCAATCGTGATACCGACCGCGATTTTATTCAGACCTTTCGCCCATTCCCGGGTTCAAAGACTACTCAGGATCGCGATAACCAGCTTTATGCGGCCAGCTATCAGGTTGTGCCGCCCGACTCCGATATCCTGACCAGTTACGTGGTTGGCTTCAATCGCGATGACACGGATTACAAACTGGATTCTGTATTCGGGACCCAGAAAATCGACCAGTCTATCAACGACGTTTATCTTTCTTCACAATGGTCGACCGGCGCGCGTGGAAACCTTGATGCCGGTGTGCGCTACAGTGACCAGCAGGCCGATATTGAAGACAAGAACTTTGATGATTCTTTAACGGTTTTCAGTCTCGGCTACAGTCATAGTTTCGATACGGTGAAACTATTTGTCAGGGCGGATCAGAACTTCCGCTATCCAACCGTGGAAGAACATACCAATGTGCCTTTTGGTGATGAACCCGGGCTTGATACCCAGACCGGCGTGTCGATGGAGATCGGGGTGGAGTACCGCATGGTTCAGAGCTACATCCGCGCGACTGTATATCGTATCGACCTGGACGACGAGATTGCCTTCGATTCATCTTCGGCCAACATTAATCTCGACGAGACCACGCGTAACGGGTTGATTCTGGAGGCTTCCAGGCAGTGGTCCAGCGCGATCGAGACTCGCCTCAGTGTTACTATTCTCGACGCCGAAATATCGGATGGTGAATTCGACGGTAAAGACCTGCCACTGGTGCCGGAACGTACTCTCAGGCTGGATGGTAGCTATCGTTTCAGCCCCGAATTGTTTGCCGGCGTGGAAATCATTGCGATCGATGAGCAGGTTTTCGGTGGCGATTTTGCCAATGACCTGGAAAAACTTGATTCCTACGAAGTCGTCAATGCGCACGTTTCCTATGATTATAAAAACTGGGCGCTGGGCTTGCGTGTGAATAACCTGCTGGATGAGGAGTACAGCGAAATCGGTAATCAGTTCACCGATTTTTCGGGCTTCCCGGTGACGACCATCGAACCGTCTTATTACCCATCCCCGGAACGTAATTTCTGGGTGAGCGCGAAAGTCAGTTTTTAGCCCGCATATCTCACCGATTTCCTTAGCGAGGCCGTCAAAGTGTGCTTTACGGCGTCCGCAGCAGGAACTCGGTGAGATATGCGGGCTTAGCCTGTAGGGGAGGGCCTGAAGTGAACGCAGGTGCCTCCCCTTGATTCAATTAGCGCAAACGAAGCTGATTTTAAATTAGAATGCGTCCATGAATCGTTGCCTGCTGACAATCACAACCCTGCTCGGACTCGTGCTATCGCCGGTCGGCGGGCAGGCAGGTTCAGTAAAAGGCATTGTCTCGCTCGATCTGTGCACCGACTGGATGCTGTTGAAGTTCGCCGACCCGGCGCAGGTGCGCGCCTACTCTCCGCTGCTGTACAAATACCATGCGGACTGGGTGCCGCTCGACCTGCCGGTGCACGACGGCAGTCTTGAGCATATCCTGCAACTCGAACCGGAGCTGCTGATCAGCGGCGAGTACAACGCGATTCTGCTGCGCAAACGTTTGCAGCAGCTCGGTAAGAAAGTCGAGGTGCTGGCGCTGCCGACTACACTGGATAGCATTCAAGCCTACCAGGCTGAATTCCTCAGGTTGATTGACGCCAATGAAGGCTCCGGGGCGGTGGGTTGGGACATAACCTATCCGCCGCGCCACCAGTCGCTGCTGCTGCTCGGTGCCAACGGAATCGGTACCGGCACCAATACCCTTGAAGACGACCTGCTGCGCAAGGCAGGCTGGATTAACTATATTGACGCCAATGGCTATGTCAGCCTGCAGATGGAGCGCATTGTCGCCAATCCTCCGGATGCGATTTACTCATCGGCGCCACTGTCGAATTCACTGGCCAACCTGTTTGTTCGCCATCCCGCGATCCAGTCACTAATGTCTGCGAACGAAACCCCGCGCGCTGAGAACTGGCGCTGGCAATGTCCCGGGCCCTGGAGCCTTGAACTGATACAGGAGCTGTCGCTGTGGAAAAGCTCCTGAATCCCGCCCTGCTACTGTTGCTGCTGCTGGTTGCGTTGCTGTCACTGACCATCGGCACCCTGGACCTTGACGTCAGCTCCGCTCTGGCTAACTGGTTTTCCAATTTGTTGACTGGCGAGGTGTTAACCCGGGAGGCGCTCATCGTCGGTGAGATCAGGCTGCCGCGTACGCTTTTGGCGTTGGTGGTTGGTGCGGCGATGGGAATGTCCGGAGCGGCTTTACAGGGGCTGTTGCGTAATCCACTGGTCGACCCGGGTTTGATCGGAGCGAGCCAGGGTGCGGCGCTCGGCGCGGCACTGGTATTTTACTTCAATATTTTCCCCGGACTCGGAACACTGGCCACACCGATCGCGGGCCTGGTCGGTGCGGCATTGACGCTGTTTATTCTCATGGGACTGTCAGGCTCCATGGCGCGGCCCGCCATCATCATCATGGCGGGGCTTGCTATTTCTACCTTGTCGAGTGCGCTTCTCGCCGTGGTGCTGAACTTCGCACCCAATCCCTACGCGATGCAGGAGCTTGTGTTCTGGTTGCTGGGCTCGGTATCCAATCGTGGCCTCGATAACCTGGCAATCCTGTTTCCGGCCTTTGTGATCGGTTCGATCATGCTATTGACGCAGCGCAAGTTACTGCTCGGCCTCAGTCTGGGTGAACAGGTCGCCGACAGTATGGGGCTGGAAGTGACCAAACGCGGCAGGTACATCGTCCTGGGGACCGCGTTGCTGGTCGGGTCGTCGGTTGCCGTAGCCGGTAACATCGGCTTTATCGGTCTTATCGTGCCGCATCTCATGCGTCCCCTGGTCAGATACCGCCCGGACCGATTGCTGCTGCCGTCGGCACTGGCGGGTGCGGTCTTCGTGTTGCTCGCGGATATACTGGTGCGCCAGCTACCACCTGAACGCGAACTCAAGCTTGGCGTGTTGACCGCGCTCGTCGGCGCCCCGTTTTTTGTGTGGCTGGTGTGGAAGGAGCGGCAGCGATGGCTTTGATGTCGATCGACAGCCTGGCGGTGCAGCAGCGCCTGTTTGATGCCAGCCTCGAAATCCATGAGGGTGAAGTGCTCGGTCTGATCGGCCCCAATGGTGCCGGTAAATCAACCTTGCTGAATGCGATTACCGGATTGCTGCCGCGCAGCGGTCGCATCAGCCTGGATGGGCAAAGCCTGGAGCAGCTTGGCAGCCTGCAAAGGGCGCGGCAGATTGCACTGCAACCCCAGTTCATCGAGAGCGTCTGGGCGCTTTCGGTGCACGATATTGTGTCTATGGGTCGCCTGCCCTGGGGGGATAGTGATCAAAGCATTATTCGCCAGGTGATGGAGCAGGCCAATATCACCGAATTCGCCGCTCGCCACGTGGACGAGTTGTCCGGTGGTGAGCGTGCGCGCGTCTGGCTTGCGCGCGTACTGGCGAATCAACCCCGGGTGTTGCTGGTGGATGAGCCGGTGGCTAACCTCGACATCCATTACCAGCAGGAAGTGATGCAGATACTGGTGGACTATGCGCGCGCCGGGCATGCTGTCGTGATTGCGATACACGATCTGAGCCTGGCGGCACGTTATTGCGACCGGCTGTGTCTGATGGATAATGGCAGAATCGTGAAAACGGATACTATCGGTGCGGTGCTCAGTAGCGAGATACTGTCACCCGTATTCAATGTCGAAGTCTACGTTGACCTGGAAAACCAGCCGCCGGTGGTTCTGGCGCAGTAGCTCGCGTGAAATGGTTGTCCGGCTCTGCGCGGACGTCAGTAAAGGGTTTTCTGTAGTCGCGGAGTTGGGTATGGTGTCGGCGCTGGTTGGCTATTGGCTTGCGCTGCGGGTTATGGTGAGCGGCCTGTTTGAATTTATCGTTCGGGAATGTGCATGAAATATTACCCCTTGTTGTTCCAACTCGAGGACCGTCGCTGCCTCATCGTCGGCGGTGGCCGTGTTGCGCTGCGGCGCTGCAAGACCTTGTTGTCGAGCGGTGCGCAGGTGGATGTAATTGCGCCTGCGATCGATGCCGAATTGCGCCAGTTATTGCTCGAGTCGGGCGGCGAGCTGATAGAGCAGCCCTACAGCGAAGCGCTCGTTACTCGCGAATATTTTTGCATAATTGCGGCCACCGACTCGACCGCGGTGAATCAGCAAGTCGCCGATTATGCGCATGCCAACCACATTCCGCTTAATCGCGCCGATGATCGCAGCCTCTGCGATTTCATTTTTCCGGCCGTGATCGACCGTGGACCAATTACCGTCGCGATCTCCAACAGCGGAGGTTCACCGGTACTGTCACGAATTCTGAAACGTCAGCTGAATTCGTTTCTACCGGAGGGCTATGCTGAGCTATCTGATTTTGCCAGAGACCAGCGCGCACTGGTCAAACAGACTTTGCCTGCCGAACGCGACCGTATCGATTTCTGGGAGCATGTGCTGCAGGGTGCCATTGCCGAGGCTATCTTCAGCGGAAATAGTGCGCAGGCACAGATGCTTTTCGACCGCGCGCTGGCCGACCCTGATTCGTTTCGTCGAGTCGGTGAAGTCTACCTGATCGGCGCTGGCCCGGGCGATCCCGACCTGATGACGCTGCGCGCATTTCGTCTGCTGCAGCAATCTGACGTGGTGCTTTACGACCGGCTGGTATCACCCGAAATCATGGACCTCGTGCCGGCTCGCGCCGAGCGTATTTACGTCGGCAAGCGGCGCGCCGAGCACGCTGTTCAGCAGGTGGATATCAACCAGTTGCTGGTGGACCATGCGCTGCGTGGCAAGCGTGTGACACGCCTCAAGGGGGGTGATCCTTTCATCTTCGGTCGTGGCGGTGAGGAGATCGAAAAACTGGCGGCGGCGCAGGTGCCGTTCCAGGTGGTGCCGGGGATCACCGCGGCAAATGGTTGCTCAGCCTATGCCGGAATTCCGCTGACACATCGTGACTACGCCCAGAGCGTGCAGTTCGTTACCGGTCAACTGAAAGACGGTAGTGTTGATCTGAACTGGCCGGAATTGATCAGCGAAGGCAAGACGCTGGTTTTTTACATGGGGCTATCCAGCCTGCCGGTGATCTGTGAGTCTTTGCGCGCCCACGGTATGGCGGACGACATGACGGTCGCGCTGGTGGAAAAGGGCACCACGCGTCAGCAGCGTGTCGTCACCTCGACGCTTGCGCTATTACCGCAGCGACTGCAGCAACTTGAGGTATCGTCGCCGTCGTTGTTCATCGTCGGCCGGGTGGTTCAACTTGCGGACAAGCTCAGCTGGTACTCCACGGATAGAATGGACAGCCCCGGTGATGGCCTGGTGTGAAGTTGCCCCGGGAAGTTGAGTGGCGGTTGTCTCGACGGGGCGAAGAATCATGTCTTTGACCCTCAATCTTTCTCGTGTTGACAGGGCAACAAATCGATCGCCTGTGGCCGCGAATTGGCCGGGGTATTATGAAGTGGGAACCTTGAGCCTATGATCGCCGCACAGTCCGGGGCGTTGTTTTTATCGAGTCGTAGCGTCGAGTTTTTTATAAGGTGATCGCGCGCAGCAGAGCCGCTGGTGCGGGCATTATTTTCTCAGGAACGGGGAGACATGATGAATATGTATGGCGCACTATTTTTTGCTCTGATAGCCGCGATTGGAAATGCAATGTTTGCCGCAGGGCAGAAAAAAGCGCTGGCGTTTGACAACCCGTTTACTTTCATTGCGCTGGCCGCGATCGTTTGCGTTTTCCTCACGGTATCGACCGCACCATTATTTGGCCAACCGCAATACAGCGCGGTGCTAAAACAAAATGGCTGGTGGGCAGTGCTAAGTGGGACAGGCCTGTTTTTGACTTATCTGGGTTTCAACCTGCTGTATTCAAAATACGGTGCATCGAATTATATTCTGTACGCCGTTCTATCGATCATTACTACTTCGATCATTGTTGGTGTGGTGATTTTCAAGGAGTCGTTTAATGTATATCACTGGCTGGCCTTTGTTTCGTCCGTTGTCACAGTGGCGTTATTTGCATTAGGCAATAGCGTATTAAGAACATAACCGGTGGCTGCGACCATGCGCGGCTAATGAATTTCAGGTTAGTATCGTTATGGGATCCAGAACTCAGTTCTTTGCTGTGCTGGATGAGTTGAGTATTGTGGGCTCGAAATAACCGTGGTTAAGAGGGAAACAGTCGATGCAGGTGAATACCGTCGCTGAGTTGAGAGTCGATTCCGAGCGTTTATGTCGGCGCATCGCCGAGCTTGCGTCAATTGGGGCCATCGAGGGTGATGGCGTTTGCCGACTCGCATTGACCGATGAAGATCGACTGGGGCGCGACCAGGTGTGTGAATGGATGCGGCAGCTGGGCATGCGTGTCAGCATCGATCGCATCGGCAATGTGGTTGCCATTCGCGACGGTCTCGAGGATGTGGCGCCGGTGATGACCGGTTCGCACATCGATACCGTGGCCACCGGTGGCCGCTATGACGGCACGCTGGGAGTACTTGCCGGGCTCGAGGTGATCGCCAGCCTGAACGATGCCGGGATCACCACGCGTCGTCCGCTCGCCGTCGGCTTTTTTACCAATGAGGAAGGCGCGCGCTTTGCGCCGGATATGATGGGTAGCGGAGTACACCAGGGAGCGTTTGACCTCGATGAGATACTCGCGACCCGGGGCATCGACGACAGCATTCTTGGTGAAGAGCTGGAGCGCATCGGTTACGCCGGTGCGGCCGAGGTCGGTCGGTTTCGTGCGCATTGTTTCCTCGAACTGCACGTCGAGCAGGGTCCGGTGCTCGAGCAGGAGGCGATCAGCATCGGGGCGGTGACCGGAGTGCAGGGTATTTCCTGGACCGAATATCGCATTGCCGGCACATCGAATCATGCCGGGACCACGCCGATGCATTTACGCCATGATGCCGGATACGTTGCTGCGGCGATCGCGGTCGAAGCGCGACGAATAGCCGCTGACATGGGTGGCTCGCAGGTAGCCACTGTCGGCACCATTGACCTGGTGCCGAACCTGGTAAATGTCATCGCGCGCCAGGCCCTGGTGACAGTCGATTTACGCAATATGGATGAAACTCTGCTGCAGGTGGCCGAGCGGCGCCTGGCCGATTTTGTCAGCGAACTCGTGGCCGCTGAAGGCGTTCAGGTTACGCAGCGCAAGCTGGCCCGTTTTGAACCGGTTAGCTTTGACGATGCACTGGTGGGGCTGGTCGAGGAAACGGCCGTCGCACTTGGGTTCAGTTGCCGGAGAATGCCTTCCGGAGCCGGCCACGACGCGCAGATGTTTGCGCCTAATTCACCGACCGCGATGATTTTTGTGCCGAGCAAAAATGGTATCAGCCATAACGTTGCCGAATTCACCTCCCCGCAGGAAATTGAGGCCGGGGCGAATGTCCTGCTGCAGGTTATGCTTAACAAGGCCAACTGAAGTCCAGAGTTTGTTTTTATGAAAAGCGGTGAAACGTATCGATACGGGATCATGATGAGAAAGCTTGTAGTGGTTATGCTGTGCCTGCTGGTGAGTGCCTGCCTGGGCATGCCGCAGGGTGTCACTCCGGTGAGTGATTTCGAGTTGTCTCGCTACCTGGGTAAATGGTACGAAATTGCGCGCCTGGATCACTCGTTTGAACGCGGCCTGGAACAGGTGACTGCCGAGTATTCGCTGCGCGAAGATGGTGGCGTTAATGTTAACAATCGCGGCTTCTCCACAGAGGATAATGAATGGAGTGAGGCTGATGGTAAAGCCTACTTCGTCAATGACGCCGCGCAAGGCTATCTGAAGGTCTCCTTCTTTGGTCCGTTCTATGGTTCATACATTGTCTTCGAACTGGAACGGGAAAATTATCAATACGCGTTTGTGTCGGGTCCCGATTTATCCTATTTGTGGCTTTTATCAAGAACGCCTTCAGTATCCGCCGAAGTCATCGCTGACTTCATCGAAAAGTCGCGGGCGCTGGGTTTTGACACGGAGGAGCTGATCATGGTGAAGCAGAATTAGTAACGCCGGCGAAACCAGGCAGCTTACGGCCGCTATGGCGGTTGCCCGCTGCGGGCTTTTCTGAATCGCAAAGCGGGCTACAGTCTCTCGGTAACAGCGCCGGCAAAGTCGGTATTTCCCGGAACCCGGGTGCGTCTCTAAATCATTACTGCAGCGGTTTTACCCGCGAAGTGATGATCAGCACCGACATGTCGACTGGCAAGTTTTCAGACCTGGTGTTCAGCCTGCAATAGCTTCAGTCAGGCAGGCCGGACCATCTGGATCCGGCCTGCGTAGCAGGGAAAAAGCTGGCTGGATAAGGTTAGCCGGCGGCGGCGAGCGCCTGGTCGATGTCGG
>Ga0316190_10003882_pt1 | contig 10844 bp, 6 predicted proteins | sample Eddworburrow2_MG_FD_204929 | JGI IMG/M metagenome (GOLD analysis project Ga0316190, IMG submission 204929) | Coastal sediment microbial communities from Maine, United States - Eddy worm burrow 2 | ecosystem: Environmental > Aquatic > Marine > Coastal > Sediment | place: USA: Maine | collected... | reverse complement strand
ATCGTCGGGCCCGGATCACCTGCTGTGACAATCGCCCAGGTCGAGATGCAACGCCACGGGGTCGCCACGATGATGCTGCTCGGGCCGACTGAGAGCCTCGTGATCGCGGACGACAGCGCGGACCCGGTACTGCTCGCGGCCGACCTGTTGATCGAAGCCGAGCACGGCACCGACAGCACGGTCGTGCTGCTCACCCCATCTGCGGCGCTCGCTGACGCCGTCGATACCGCGCTCGAGACCCAACTCGAAACCCTCCCCGACATCCGCGCTGCGGCCGCTCGGGCCTCGCTCGGCCCGAACGGCGGCTGCGTGCTGGTCGACTCGCTCGATCTGGCGGTCGGTGTCGCCAACGAGTTCGCGCCAGAGCACCTGCAGGTCGTCGTCGAGGCCGGTTCCATCGATGCGGTCGTCGACGGACTCGTCAACGCCGGCGAGCTTCTGATCGGCCAGCACACCCCGTTCAGCGCCGCGAACTTCGTGATCGGCTGCCCGGCGTCTTTGCCCACGTCAGGGTTCGCCCACGTGTCGTCCGGCATCACCGCCGACACGTTCCTGAAGCGGACGGCGATCGCCCGCGCGGATGCCACCGCCCTGGCACGCATGACGCCATCGGTCGTCGCGCTCGCCGACCATGAGGGCTTCCCCGCCCACGGCGACGCCCTCCGCCGTCGCGCGACCTGACATGCGATGGGCCTCAGCGGGCGCAGGTCGAGGCGAAACTCATCGGAGGGTCAGGTTGGGTCAGCGAGGACCAGGCAGAAGGGATGGCCAGCCGGATCGATCATGACCCGGAACTCGTCCGGGCGTGGTTGAGCAGCCGCCTTCGTCGCACCGAGACGGACCACCGCGTGCTCGGCACCGTCGAGATCGACGACGTCGATGTCGATGTGACCCTGCTGGGGAACGTCGCCGTCCGGCCACGTGGGTGCCCGGAACCTCTCGATCTGCTGGAAGGCGATCTTCCCGTTCGGGGTGTGGACCTCGACCCAGCCCTCGTCGTCTCCGGGCACCAGGTCACCACCGACGATTTCACAGTAGAAGTCGGCCAGTGCCAGCGCATCCGGGCAGTCGAATGCGGTCAGGCCGAGGCGGCCGATCGACGTGGGGAATTCGGGCTCCATGGCGCCGACCCTACGTTCCGGTGCGAGCCAGAAGCGACGAGGACTCCGTTCGGCTCAAGACCGCGCCCGAGCCCGCCGATGAAAGAAGAGATGGAATCGACGCTTCGCGCACCGAGCGGTTCGTACGCTCACTCGACGACAGCAGTGCTGCTCGTCGAAGATGACGACAGGATCAGCGAGCCGCTGATTCGCGTCCTGCGCTCCGAAGGGTTCGACGTCGAACACGTGGCAGCGGGCGCACCTGCTCTCCGTTCGGTTGCCGATCAGCGACCGGACCTCGTACTGCTCGACCTCACGCTGCCGGACGTCGACGGGCTCGACGTGTGCCGCAAGATTCGCACGGACCATCCGGATCTCCCGATCATCATGCTGACCGCGCGAGCCGAGGAGATGGACGTGATCGTCGGACTCAACGCCGGGGCCGATGACTACGTAGCCAAGCCGTTCCGGCTCGCCGAGCTCGTCGCTCGTATCCGTGCCCGTTTGCGAGTCGCCGAACACGGCGCACCGGTCTCGAGTGGGCATCTGTCGGGTGCCGGAATCGACCTCGACGTCGAAGCTCGCCGCTGCTTCGTCATCGACGCGGACGGTCAACGCAGCGAGATCGACCTGACGACGAAGGAGTTCGACCTGCTCGAGTTCTTGATGCGCCAACCGGGTGTGACCCTCAAGCGCGAACAGATCATGAGCGAGGTGTGGGACGAGAACTGGTGGGGTTCGACCCGCACGCTCGACACCCACACCTCGACGCTTCGCCGCAAGATCCATGACGACACCGACCCACCTTCGAAGATCGTGACCGTGCGCGGAGTGGGCTTCCGATTCGATCCTGCCGGGAGCTGAGGCCATGCGTCGGCGGCTGGTCCTGTCGACCATTGCGGTGGTCGTGGTCGTCATCCTCGTCCTCCTCATCCCGGTCTTGCTGGTGGTGCGCGACGCCGAAGGTGGCCAACTCCCCGGCGGCGTGATCGCACGCCTCGCGGTGATCGCGAGCGCCGCGATCGGCGCAGCAGCTCTCCTCGCCGGCGTGCAGGCGCGTCAACTCGCTCGACCGCTCGAACGGCTGGCGCGCAGTGCCTCGCGAGTCGGCGACGGCGACTTCAGCGCTGCCGCTCCCCCGCCGTCGGGGATCGCCGAGATCGATGCCATCGCACGGGCGCTCCGACTGAGCGCGAACCGAGTCGACCGGATGCTCGAATCCGAGCGTGGGTTCACCGCAGACGCGACGCACCAACTGCGCACCGGCTTGACCGGTATCGCAATGCGGCTCGAGGTGCTCGAGCGGAACGGCGAACCCGACGTCGCGGGCGAAGCTCACGCGGCGCTCACGCAGGTCCACGAACTGAACGAGAGGCTCGATGAACTCCTGACCGTTGCTCGCCGAGGTTCGACTGGTGAGCGGGCCGAGATCGACCTCACCGCGCTCGTCGATCACCAAGTCGCCGACTGGCAGCAGCGGTTCGCAGAAAAGCGTCGGCAAATCGTCGTGACGACGGCCAGGGTCGAACGGGTGACCGCCACGCCGGGGCTCGTCGGCCAAGTGATCGCGATCCTGATGGACAACGCACTGCGCCACGGCAAGGGAACGGTCGCGATCCTCGTGCAGGACGACAGCGTCACGATCGAGGACGAAGGCCCCGGGATTCCCGATGACCGTGCAGCCACCCTGTTCGACCGCCCGACCGACCACCAAGCCGCGCACGGACGCGGGCTGGCACTGGCCCGCCGACTCGCCGAGTCCGACGGCGGCCGCCTCGAACTCACAGCGACCAGCCCACCAACCTTCCGCCTCACCCTCGTCCCTGTCCCATCGAGGGTCATCTCGATCGGGGTCTGACCCCGATCGAGATGCAAGGGAGGGCTCAGGCGGCGGTGACCTGGAGGCCGGTGTCGGACGTACCGGCGCGGACGTCGATGGTGCCGCCGTCGGCGACCTCACCGCTCAGGATCAGCAACGATGCCTTGTCACCGATCTCTCGTTGGATCAGTCGCTTCAACGGACGGGCACCGAACGCCGGATCGAAGCCGTCGCGGGCCAGCTGCGCCATCGCCCCCTCGTCGATGTCCAGGACGATTCTGCGGTCGGCGAGTCGCTTGACCAGCGTTGCGAGTTGCACCTCGACAATTCGTTCGAGGTCAGCCTCGGTGAGCGAACGGAACCGGATGATGTCGTCGACGCGGTTGATGAACTCCGGCTTGAAGAACTCGCCCGGGTCACCCGGCAGGTTCGACGTCATGATCAGCACGACGTTGGTGAAATCGACCGTGCGACCCTGGCCGTCGGTCAGACGGCCGTCGTCGAGCAGCTGGAGCAACACGTTGAACACGTCGGGGTGAGCCTTCTCGATCTCGTCGAGCAGCACCACCGAGTAGGGGCGGCGACGTACCGCTTCGGTGAGCTGCCCACCCTCGTCGTAGCCGACATATCCGGGGGGAGCACCGATCAGGCGCGAGACAGAGAACTTCTCCATGTACTCGCCCATGTCGATCCGAACCATCGACTTCTCGTCATCGAACAGGTACGCGGCCAGCGCCCGTGCGAGTTCGGTCTTGCCAACGCCGGTCGGGCCGAGGAACATGAACGAGCCGATCGGCCGATTCGGGTCGGACAATCCGGCACGGCTGCGGCGGATCGCATTCGCCACCGCGACGACGGCGTCGTCCTGGCCGATCACACGCTCATGGAGCAGCTCTTCGAGATGCACGAGCTTGGAGGTCTCGGACTCCATCAGCTTGTTGAGCGGGATGCCGGTCGCCTTGGCGACGACCTCGGCCACGTCTTCAGCGTCGACTTCCTCCTTGAGCATGGCGCCGTTCTCCTGGATCGATCCAAGGTGCGCCGTCGCTTCTTCGATGCGGCGTTCCAACTCCGGGATTCGGCCGTAGCGGATCTCGGCGGCGGCAGCGAGGTCGGTTTCTCGCTCGACCTGCGTGCGCAGCTGCTCGAGTTCCTCCTTGAGGGAGCGGATGGCGTCGATCGCCTGCTTCTCCTGCTCCCACACCTGCTTCATCTCGGCGGACTGCACGTTCAGCTCGGCGAGTTCGTCGTGAAGCGCATCGAGGCGTTCCTTCGACGCCGCGTCGGTCTCCTTGTCCAACGCGACCTGCTCGATTTCGAGCTGCAGGATGCGGCGCTGCACCACGTCGATCTCGGTCGGGAGCGAGTCGATCTCGATGCGCAACTTCGACGCAGCCTCGTCCATGAGGTCGATGGCTTTGTCGGGCAGGAATCGGCTCGTGATGTAACGATCGGACAGCACCGCAGCGCTGACGAGCGCCGAGTCCTGGATACGCACACCGTGGTGGACCTCGTATCGCTCCTTGAGGCCACGCAGGATGCCGATCGTGTCCTCGACCGACGGTTCACCGACGTACACCTGTTGGAAGCGGCGCTCCAGGGCCGGGTCCTTCTCGACGTGCTTGCGGTACTCGTCGAGGGTGGTCGCACCGATCATGCGCAGCTCACCGCGCGCGAGCATCGGCTTGATCATGTTGCCGGCGTCCATCGCACCCTCGGCGCCGCCGGCACCGACGATCGTGTGGAGTTCGTCGACGAAGGTGATGATCTCGCCCTCGGCGTCAGTGATCTCTTTCAGCACCGCCTTCAGGCGCTCCTCGAACTCGCCGCGGTACTTGGCGCCGGCGAGCATGGAGCCGATGTCGAGCGAGATCAGCCGCTTGTTCTTGAGACCCTCGGGTACGTCGCCATCGGCGATTCGCGACGCGAGACCCTCGACGATGGCCGTCTTGCCGACGCCGGGCTCACCGATCAGCACTGGATTGTTCTTGCTCCGGCGCGACAGCACCTGGATGCAACGACGGATCTCCTCGTCGCGCCCGATGACCGGGTCGATCTTGCCGCTCTCGGCGAGCGCGGTCAGGTCCTGGCCGTACTTCTCGAGCGCGGCGAACTTCTCCTCGGGGTTCTGGTCGGTCACGCGATGCGAGCCGCGAACCTCCTTCAGCACCTGCAACAGTTCCTCGGACCCCACATCGAGGCGGCTGTTCATCGCCAGCAGGAGGTGCTCGACCGACAAGAAGTCGTCGCGGAGATCCTTCTGGTACTTCTCCGCGTTGGCGACAACGTTGGAGAGCTCCTTGCTCATGCGCGGCTCGTCACCGCCGTACGCCTTGGGGAGCTTCTGCACTGCCTCGTCAACGCGATTGCGCACCATCAATGGTGCCTGGCCGAGCTTGGCGAGGACCGCCGGAACGATGGTGCCGTCCTGGCGCATCATCGCGCCGAGCACGTGATCGGGGGTCAGCTCGGGGTTGGACAGTTCCTTCGCCTGATCGATGGCGGCCGAGAACGCCTCCTGGGTCTTCAGCGTCCACTTCTTCGGATCGATCGCCATGTTGTTGCTCCTCCGGATCACCAGGGTGTCGTACTACTCAATAATCTTGAGCGTCAGTGTATCAACTTCGCGTAGCGTTCCCTCGCAGCCTACTGACCAGGGTCTCCGCGGTCGTTTCGAGGTCCTTGTCGGCCATGACAGAACCCCGGACGCCCACCCGATCCCCGCCCGGCCTCGAGCGATGAGACTGCGGCTCGAGGTGTGCGACAGCACCTCATCACCGAAACACCTACCGAACACGCGATGAGTCTCCGGTCCGGGGGACGCACCGGGATCTCATCGCCCCGCGGGTCCGGGGTGCGAGCGGGTCACTGGGGCGGGCATGCTGGGGAACGTGAGCCCCTCGATCCCCCTTTCGATTCTCGACCTGGCGATCATCGGGCGCGGTGACACGGCGGCCGATGCGTTCGCGAACAGCGTGGCCTTGGCGCAACGGGCAGAGGCCCGAGGCTACGAACGAGTCTGGTACGCCGAGCACCACAACATGGCCTCGATCGCCTCGTCGGCCACCAGCGTGCTGATCGCTCACGTTGCAGCCCACACCTCGGCCATCCGCCTCGGTGCTGGCGGCGTGATGCTGCCGAACCACTCGCCGCTGTTGATCGCCGAACAGTTCGGCACGCTGGCCACGCTCCATCCCGGGCGAATCGATCTCGGGCTCGGTCGAGCCCCGGGCAGCGACCAGAACACGATGCGGGCGCTGCGCCGCGACGCACATTCGTCGGATCGTTTCCCCGATGACGTCCTGGAGTTGCAGGGCTACCTGCGCGGCGAGACGAGCATCCCGGGCGTCAATGCCATTCCCGGCGCGGGGACCAACGTGCCGCTCTACATCCTCGGCTCGTCGCTGTTCGGTGCCCGACTCGCCGCGGCGCTGGGGTTGCCATACGCGTTCGCCTCTCACTTCGCACCCGCCGCGCTGATCGACGCGATCGCGCTGTACCGACGAGAGTTCCGGCCGTCGGAGCAGCTCGCCGAGCCGTATGCGATCGCCGGCCTGAACGTGATCGCAGCCGACACCGACGACGAGGCGCAGGACCAGTGGACGACGGTGCGACGTTGGCGGATCGCTCGATTCGTCGCGCCGGGACGGGACCTGTCGGATGGCGAGGCCGATGCACTCCTCGCATCGCCCCAGGGTCAGCAGGTCGCGCAGATGATGCACTACTCGGCTGTCGGCACGCCCGACCACGTCAAGGCCTACCTCGACGAGTTCGCACAGGTTGCCGGTGCCGACGAACTGATCACCGCGCACTCCTCGCCGACGATCGGCCAGCGCCTGCGCTCCGTCGACCTCCTCGCCGACGTCAACGACCCCGTCTCGGTCTGACCCACCTCCCCATCACGTTCGCGCCGTACGAACGGCCGGACGGGTCGCCCAACCTTCTACGCACGCGGTGGGAGGAGGGCGGCGATGGCGAGGACCGTGTTCCAGTTGCGTGCGGTCCCGGAGTTGGCGTTGTCCAGCCGCATGACGGCTTCGGCGAGCTTGGAGCGACTCATGCCGTTGGGCATGTGCAGATAGACCTCGGAGCCGCGCACCGCGATCTCGTCGGGAGCGAACGGACCGGCTTCGAACTCGCGCACCGCCGAGGACGCGGTCTCGGGGAGGAAGACCACGTGGAGGGTGCGACCATCGGCCGCTGCATCGGGAAACGGGTTGGAAACGATCGCGTCGACCCACTGGGCACCTGAGCGCGCCACCACAGGGATGTCGAGGCCGGTGACCTCACGGATCGCCGACGCCAGCGTCGATTGGGCATCGGCGACCGCCCGCTCCACCGACGCCAACACGAGGTTCCCGCTCTGGATGTACGTCCGGGGGTCCTCGTACCCACAACCTTCCGCAATCTCGCGGAGCTGCGCCATCGGCAGCTTGTTCTTGCCTCCCACGTTGATGCCTCGCAGCAGAGCGACAACAGCCGACATCCCGCCATCCTGCCCGGTCTTGACGAGCCAGGGCTCGCCATGCGCGGTTCACCCAACCAAGGCCCTGCTCCGCGTCGGCGTGAGAAGGCACCGAGCGCGACACTGGCAGCCGGGGAATCGACCGAAGGGGAGAGAATGAGCAACAACACCAACGACGTCGACGTCGTGATCGTCGGGGCGGGCTTCGCCGGGATGTATGAGCTCTACCGGATGCGCCAGGCCGGATTCAGCACCGTCGTGCTCGAGACCGCCGATGACGTCGGCGGCACGTGGTACTGGAACCGGTACCCCGGCGCCCGCTGCGACATCCTCTCGGTCGACTACTCCTACAGCTGGGACCCCGAACTCCAGAAGGAGTGGACCTGGTCGGAGCGCTACGCGGCACAACCGGAGATCCTCCGCTACGCCGACTTCGTCGCCGACAAGCACGATCTGCGCCGCGACATTCGCTTCGACACTCGGGTCGTCTCCGCCGAGTGGGACGACGGAACGAAGCGCTGGACGATCCACACCGACACCGGCGACGACGTCACCTGCCGGTTCTACATCATGGCGACCGGCTGTCTCTCGATGCCGAAGGTGCCCGACATCGAGGGCACCGACCTTTTCACCGGCGAGGTCTACTTCACGAGCACCTGGCCCCACGACGGCGTGGACTTCACCGGCAAGCGAGTCGCTGTGATCGGGACGGGCTCATCGGCGGTCCAGTCGATCCCGTTGATCGCCGCCGAGGCCGAACAACTGACGGTCTTCCAGCGCACTCCGAACTTCTCGATTCCCGCCCGCAACGGACCGATCTCCGACGAACGCATGGCTGCGTTTCGCTCCGATCCGGAGGCCTACCGGGAGGCCGCTCGCCATTCGGGTGCCGGCGTGCCCCGAGAGCTGGCCCAAGAGGGCGCGCTCATGGTGTCGGAGAAGGAACGCCTCGCCCGATACGAGGCGATGTGGGAAGCCGGGGAGCTGCTCGGAATCTCCGGCGTCTTCAACGACACGCTCACCAACGCCGAGTCGAACGAAACGCTTCGGCAGTTCTTCCACGACAAGATCCGCTCGATCGTGAACGACCCCGCGGTGGCCGAAGCGCTCTGCCCGACCAATCACTACGTCGGCACCAAGCGGGCCTGTCTCGACACCAACTACTACGAGACCTACAACCTGCCCCACGTACAGCTCGTGGATCTCCGACAGGATCCGATCACGACCATCACCGAGACCGGCATCGACACCGCCGGTGAGCCATTCGAGTTCGATGCGATCGTGTTCGCCACCGGGTTCGACGCGATGACCGGCGCCATCGTCGGAGTCGACATCACCGGACGCGACGGCGTCACGCTCGAGGACAAGTGGGCCGCGGGTCCCGTCACCTATCTGGGGTTGATGGCCTCGGGCTTCCCCAATCTGTTCATGATCACCGGCCCGGGCAGCCCGTCGGTGCTCTCGAACATGATGGTGTCGATCGAGCAACACGTCGACTGGATCGCTGACGCGCTGGAGCACCTCCGCACGCACGACCTGGAGACCATCGAACCGACCGAACTCGCCGAAACCGAGTGGGTTGCGCACGGCAACGAGTTCGCCAGCCTCACCCTGATGCCGACCGCCAACTCGTGGTACATGGGCGCCAATGTGCCGGGCAAGCCACAGGTCTTCCTGCCGTACCCCGGCGGCGTCGACCGATATCGAGCCGCATGTGACGAGGTCGTCGACCGGGGTTACCTCGGCTTCGCGCTCGATGGGCCGTCGGGTCGGGTCGTCAACGACGGGATCATCCGTCCGCTCGCAGCCGACGTGCAGGTGATGCTCGACGTGATGGCCGAGATGGGGGTACCGCCCATCGAGTCACTGTCGGTCGAGGACGCGCGAATGTTCATGACGATGTCGGCCGCTGTCCGCCCACCTGGGCCCGACGTCGGCGAGATCGTCGACGGCACGTTGCCAGGGGCAGACGGCATCGACCTGGAGTACCGGCTCTACCGTCCTGCCACCCCGGGTCCGCATCCCATCGTTGCCTACTTCCATGGCGGCGGTTGGGTACTCGGTCGCCACGATGCGGACGACCCGCTGTGCCGCGACCTGTGCGCACAGTCCGGTGCGATCATCGTGTCGGTCGACTATCGCCACGCTCCCGAGGCTCGGTTCCCGGCGGCCGCCGACGACGGCCTGGCCGCGGCGCAGTGGATCGCGGAGCATGCCGAGGATCTGGGCGGTGTGCCCGGCCAACTCGCTGTCGCCGGCTGGAGTGCTGGTGCGAACATCGCCGCGGTGACGGCGCAACAGGCGAAACTCGTCGGTACGCCGGCGATCGTCGGCCAGGTGCTGCTCAACCCGGTGACCGACTGCGATTTCACGCGACCGTCCTACGTCGACAATGCCGATGGGTACATCTTGACGCTGGCGCTGATGACGTGGTTCTGGGACCACTACTGCGACCCGGCCGATCGCACCGATCCCAAGGCGTCTCCACTGCGCGCCGACGACCTGTCCGGGCTTCCCCCAGCGATGATCGTCACGTGCGAGTTCGACCCGCTCCGCGATGAAGGTGACGCCTACGCCGCGGCGCTCGAGGCCGCCGGAGTACCGGTGCACCATCTGCAGTGCAAGGGTCAGACACACACGTCACTCGGCGCCGTCGACGCACTCGTCACCGGCGCCTACGCCCGGACCGAGATGGCCGAGGCGATCCAGGGCTTCTTCGGCGCCAGCGTGACATCTGGGGTCTGACCCCTGATGTGACACCGCGTCGGTAGCGTCGATCGAATGGCTTCGCTGTCGCGGCATCGGCCTGCGCACGTCGCGCAGGGGACGTGGCGCAGTGGCGCGTTGCACGTCTGGGGATGGAACGGCATCGACACCGCCCCAATGGCCTGGCTCTACAGCGGGTTCCGCCAGCTCGACGCCGACGGTCTGAGGACGGGGTGGCACGACACGCCCGTCTCGTACGGCGCGATCGGACGCGTGAGCATCGACGTTGGCGACGGCGTCCCCACACTGCACGCATCGTCGGTACAGCTCGACGCGATGGGCACTGCGGTCTGGTTGTCCGACCTCCCCGAACAGGAGTACCTGTCCGATTCGCTCGCCTGGTTCGCCCGCATCGCCGAACTCGCCCGGCGCACGGTCTCGGCCGGCCGGATCACGCCCATCGTCCTCGAGGAAGGCCCGTTCACCGTCGCCCGATGGCGTCCGGTGACCACGCCGGAGATCGACGACATGCTGACGACCCTGGCCACCACCATGCCGCCGATCTGCACGGCCGGCTCGGGCATTGCGATCGCCACGATCTACGAGCAACTCGTCGACGGCATCGCCCGAACCTTTCTCTACCAATACGGCTGGAAGGCCGATCTCGGTCGGAGCCGCAACCCGTCGGTGCAAGCGCTGCGGGCTGTCTTCGGCGCGCTGGCCAAGCCCGACCATGTCGTGCGGGGCGGCACCG
>Ga0316190_10003881_pt1 | contig 10847 bp, 8 predicted proteins | sample Eddworburrow2_MG_FD_204929 | JGI IMG/M metagenome (GOLD analysis project Ga0316190, IMG submission 204929) | Coastal sediment microbial communities from Maine, United States - Eddy worm burrow 2 | ecosystem: Environmental > Aquatic > Marine > Coastal > Sediment | place: USA: Maine | collected... | reverse complement strand
GCACTTTGAGGCAGAAATCGACATCATTGAATGCTATTGCTAGGTTTTCATTAAGCCCTTTGACCTCTTCAAATACTGATTTGCGTACCAGCAGGCATGCTCCAGTTACAGCAGATAGATTTTGCACCAGCTTTAGGCGTGAACAATAACCGTGCTCATTGCGGCTAAAATGCTTGTGTCCATGGTCAGCTATACCACCGATGCCAAGAATAATACCAGCATGCTGTATGGTTTCATCAGGGTAATAGAGTTTAGCGCCAACACAGCCAATGTCATCCCGGTATGCATGAGATACCATCTCTTCAAGCCAGTCATCATTGATTATCTCAATGTCATTATTCATTAGTCCAAGAATAGACCCATTGGCAAGGGTGGCACCAAAATTATTTATAGCTGAATAATTGAATTCATGATTCCATGAATAGATGGTAGTGTGGGGGTTGCTTGAGATTGAGCGTAAATAGCTAATTGTTTTAGGGCAGCTGCTTTGGTTGTCCAAGATGATTATTTCATAGTTGGTATAAGTGGTTTTTTTGATAATTGATTCAATACACTGTTTTAGGATCTTATGGCAATTCTTTGTTGGGATAATCAAGCTTACTAAAGGAGGCGGTGTAGGTATGTGCCATTGAACCCTGTATGTTTCAGGAAGCATTCCAGGTTTAATCGTTACTTTAGATTCTTTTTCTTTGAAATAGCTTGCAAGCTCTTCTATATCAGTATCTGAGTTGTGGCGTTGTTGTGATAAGTGCAGAGGTGGTGCTGCGTTAGATTGCTCGTGATAGAGAACTTCTGGTATATGAATAATTTGGTCGGCCGCTAACTGATCGATACAGCGCAATAAAAAACCATGTTTATGCCTATTCCAGTCTCTTAATATGTTATCTTTGATGTGCTGTATTAGCTCGGTTTTGATAATACAGAGATAGGATATGTAGTTTTGTGAAAAAAAAAGATCAGGATTCCAGCCAGGCTTGAAAGCGGGGTTAAAACGTTTGTCCTCAGCATCTATTCTGTCTTCATCGCTGTATAGAAGTGCTGCCTGTGGAGATGCGGCTATTTTTTTTACAATGCAAAAGAGTGCGCTTCTAGCTAAAAGTGCACTTTGGGGCAGAATTGTTATGAACTCACCTTTAATATGAGAACATACGATTTCTTTAGTAGCAGTTAAATTACAGCCTTTATGTTTAATTAGCTCAATGCGATTATCGGTAGCTGCGTATTTCTCCAATATAAATATAATATGGTTTGGTGTTGATCTGCTGAAGGTGATGCAAAGATGCCAGTGGATGTAAGATTGTTTGAGTATAGATTCAATACAACGGCATAAATGATTTTCTTGGTAGCTGTCAATTATGAGGAATATAAATAGCAGAGGTTCTATAGCCAGAGCTAAGGCTCTATCGTTTCTGTTGCCCTCTAGTATCAATCGCGGTTTTTCAATTTGTTCAATCCATTTATTGTAGCTGTGCGCAGTGGAGTACTTTATAAAGGTTTCGTTGTATCGGGCCAGTGCAATTATATGCCAGTGCAAATTTTTGTTTTTGGCATCAGCTTTAAGCTTGTTGAGAATGTCATGTTTTTGATTGCCTCGGTAGATATAGTGCATTTCGGCAAGGCGCTGTATTAGGCTGTTTTGAGCAAATATGAGTGTCAGCCAGGCCTTACAGAGATGATAAATGAGAGTGGGAAAAAGGGACGCTGGTAGCTTCTTATGGTTGAGGATTTGCCATAAAGCAGTCATATGGGTGTCCTTCTTAATGTGCGTGAAGTGAGCAACATAGTAGCAGTTCAGGTTTGAAAGATGCTTACCCAGCAAATAATTCAGTTTAGGTAAACTACCATCCCTGGCGATGAAACTCAAAAAGGCTGTGCTGTTCCGACTTGATCTGATACTGCACTTTTGATTGAGCTGAAGAGAGTTACCCGTTTTGATAAAGATGCTGATTTATTATAAACCAAAACAAAAGTTACTTTATTAATGGTCTGACAGTCGGATGTCTTGTTGCTGTATTATGCGTCTATTATCTGGGATCAGAAAGCTGTCGTGATGTGGCTTGGTAATAACGTGCTTGAGGACTACCTTTGCTATGATTATCTATTTGATAGTTATTCGCTCTTTATAGGCACCTGCCAGATTGTATCGTGCTCAGCCTATACTAGGGAATCTAATTCCAGAGTGATATAGAAATGGCTATTTGGCCCACCAACTTGAACTTTAATGTCTCTGCTTGGATTAGGAGCAAGCGTTGCCGTCGTTTATTGAAACAACCATTACGCCTTAATACCCACAGCCAAGCCGCACTCTTTCCACTAGAAGCTCCCGTCCGTGGAGCCGACTACCGCGTAGGTGGAGTGTTTACTCGATGTGGCCAGTTTATCACTAAGTCTGGTTTGGTACGTCAGAGTCAGCAACTTATACAGCCGATTACTGATCCCGTCTATGATAACTGTACATATATGCCTGGACGGGCGATCTACCTTGGTGCCTGCTTCAATCATTACGGCCACTTCATAACGGAAAGCTTAGGGCGGATTTGGCCGCTTATTCAAGAGGGTATAGATAGTTATGACCACATCGTGGTATTACCTTGGACAACGATCCCCCTCTATGCATTAAAAGTATTTCAACAGATGGGGCTATCTGACCGGCTATTGATTCCCGAAACACCGATTATATTTGAAACGTTAGATGTTCCCGATACGCTGATTACGTTGGGTGACCAAGTGCATTCATCTATCACCTGTCTTTCGCAGATCTATGCCGACGTTGATAAGATAAGGGGGATTGAAGAGCAAGTGTTGTTTATCTCACGCGCAAACGTCGGATTGAGTGGTTTTGATCGTGCGCTTATCGGCGAAGAGGCGATTGAAAATATGTTGGAGAATAGTGGTGCACGAATTTTTCGACCTGAAGAGCATGAACTGGAGGAGCAAATACGCATTCTCAAATCTCATCGTACCGTTGTAGGGTTTGGTGGTAGTGGTTTACATACTTTGCTGCTATCGGGGGGGAAGAAATCTATATTTGGTTACACCGCACGCAAATTGCCGCCGATCTTTCCGCTCATTGATGCTGCGCTGGAGAATAACTCGGTCTATGTTCATGCTAAGGGAAAACTACTGCCGGGGATGGCGCCACTGCGAACATGTTTTATGCCACAAATCATTAACCCCAAGCCAGTGTTATCCGTATTAAAGAGCTCGGGTTTAATTAGTGATTTTGACCTCTCAGAACTATCATCGCCCGATTATCTTAATGCAATAACGCAGAAATACAATACCGTCCTGCTTCTGCGACATGCTGTAGAAACACGTGCAAAGGCGGAGCTTAACGTGACTCGAATAGCGATTGATCAGTTTGTTGATAAATTTAAAATCGACTGGCAGCATGTCCAAGAACAAGCCACACGCAATACTGATTTGACAGAAATTTTTGGGAGTTATCTCGACTAAGCCAACGGCCCACTATGAGGTTGTAAGCTTCATGTTGCTGGGGGCACTGAGTAGACATATATGGGGCTACAGTGCAAGCGAGCGTAAAAAGGGGCTTGGATGATCTAATTTGCATTCTGAGCGTCACGGTATGCTTATAACACAAAAAATGAAAAGCAAGGGGTGCAGGTTGAAATGTAATAGGGGTATAAGGAATAGAGGCAATCAGTATTTCTCGATCTATATTGTATATCTGTATATCTTATCTTCCTCTTAGGTAGAGAGGGTTTTTGACCAGCTGATAATTTTTCTGATTAAGTTGTGAATCCTGAAGGCAATAAATGCAGGCTGCTTGTTCTGACGCATTAGCCTCAAATAATATATAACATGGTAAATTCGCTCGACAGCACTTGGGTGTGTCTCTTTTAATAGTATCTTTTGATCATCAAGTAAATTAGTTAATGTTTCGATGAGTTCATTATTATTTTTTACGCACTTAGTAAGATTAGCCAGTGTCGTTTCTTGCCATAGGTCTAAATCCGATATGCATGCTTTCTGTTTAGGATAGGCTCTGTAGTCTATATTAAAATTATCGCATAGCCAGATTTTGTCTTTCAAAGCGGTTTTGCAAATATTGTCTAAATATGCACTATCTAAAATAAATTTACTGCCGGCTATTTTTTCAAGTGAAACGGCTGGTCTTTTCAAATTTGGCTTTTGATTAATGATTGAAGGGTGTTTCTTATTAAGACTGTTTAAAAATAAAACGCTTTCCATTGAAATGCTTTTGTTAGAGTGTACAAAATGAAATTCTTTTTGAATGCATTTAGGTACACCGATTTTGTCAAGGAAGAAGCCGACTGGGCCATTCGCATGAGATATAGCTTCCTCAAAGGAGAAAACCATTATTTTATGAATGCCATCCAGTCCCTTGAATATGCCAAGTCGTCTTTCATAAAGATGCTCTACCTGCCTTAAAACGGCGGCTCTTATCTCATCTAGAGTTAAACTTCCGCCTTTGATATGCTGCTGAATTATACTGCCCACATAAGCTTGATGTTCACGAGTAAAACCAATTAAATCGATATGTGCGTCAGGCGCTGTCTGTTTAATAAACAATATGAATTTACATAATGATTCTTGAGGAATTTCACATAAGTCCTCAGCCGAAATAATCAAAGTATTTGAATTAGATAAAGCTGTCAGTAGCTGCTTTTTATAGCTCTCAATATCTTTGCTTAATGATATCTTATTGTATGGCTTGCGAATATTGAGATGGTATGTTTCTGGATTGGGCAGAAACATACTGCAAATTGCCTGAGAATGTTTTTTGGACCCTTTATTGAACTGATTAAAAAAAAGCGGATAGCAAAATCCATGTTTTTGTAATAGCTTTTTATTGAGGGCTAGGGATGATTGAATGCTGCTGCTTGCAGTTTTATGGATTCCGAAGTGTATGATGACCTTTTTCATTCAGGTGCCCCAGTGTCAGCATCAACCTCTAAAAAACAATCAGGTTCCAGGCTAGAAGGTATTGGTGTACTCAAAGTGCTTTCCAATTGTGCTCCAGTTAAATTATTAGCCGACTAATTCATAGAGAGCCCTTAACAAATGTTCTACGGCGAATTTGAGGGCTTTATTTCATTGGCTTTTGAAAGTATAAAAAAATACCTAATTCTCCACCATGATCTGTGAAATCTAGATATATATTGGTTATGCCAAATGATTGCAGCAGGAAAAATAATACATTTAGATTGTACGGGTTCATCTGCATCTCAGGATCTAGTGGTATTGATTTAATGGATGCTGGCTTTTTAAATCGTTGTTTTACCTGATCGACCAAATTTTGGATCCGTAGTTTGATGTTGTTGGCTATTATCTCCATAGGCTGTTGTACAGGAGGTATGCCCTGAGTCTTATTAAAAATGCTTTTAGAATATGTGATTTGTACGGCGCAGATACCTCCTTCCTTCAAGTGGTTCAGAAGATTGCTAAAGATATGTATGCCTCGTTCAACAGGAATATGTTGGAAAACAATAACGGAATGAATCAGATCAAAGCGTTCAGTCAAGGAAGATAGATTGTCATCAGATTTAATCAGTTTGACATTATTTACTGAGTAGTCGTTGCAGTTCTTTTCAGCTTCTCTTAACATTGAGTCGGAGATATCAATGCCTACGACGTTTTCTGCTATATTAGAAAACGGTATGATTAATCTTCCGGTTCCGCAGCCGAAATCGAGTACATTGCGCGGAGAGAAATTCGGGGAAAAATGACGTTTGCATACATTTAGCACGCGATTAACATGCCCTTGCCCTGACTTGAAGAATTCAAGCTTAGACTCTTCGGTTAGGTTCATGCGACGAAACTTTTCGTGTGTAATCACCCCAAAATATGGGTCGTTTTTACCCCACTTCTCCCACTCAGTATCTGTGTTCGTATGGCTTTTCATGTAGTATATCCAATCGATCTCGAATATGTCTTTTGCTCCATTTCTTTATTTGAGAGCACAAATATGATTCTAATAGACACAGAAATATTGCAGTCCTAGAAAACCATTTATATAGATCATTAATAGCTAGTAATTCTCTGTGTATTGTGGTGGGTATAATCGCCTATAATGCTGGTTATCGGGGGGGCTGACTAGAGGTGCAGATCTTTAAAGCATTCTTTCTGTGATATTAAACACATTTCGGTCACTCTTTAATTAAATTTAGCCAGCCATAATTTTATTTCATTAGCTACCCAAAGAACATCCTCCTCACTAAAGTATTTTAGATGAATAGGAATTGATTCTTTTTCGCTGTATGATGGAGGACATAAGTTATAGGCGGTCTTAATATGAGAGGCATTTAATTTGTATCCAGCAAATTCTAGTGCCCGATGAAACTCAAATTGTGTATTCGCAAGCAGGCTGGAGTACAGCACTGTAAGCACAGGGGCCTTTTCTGTTAATTCATTACAACATTCATGCCATACAAAATATCGCCTTAAATCCTGCCTAAAAAATTCTCTAAAGGAAAGTTTATCTCGGCCTGCTTTTAACTCTAAATGATAGCGGGCTCGTAAATTATCAAATGGATTTCTAGCTAGCCTTATATGTCGACAAGAATTAGGCGGCAAGTGCTTGATCCATTTTTGTGCGGTTTTATCAAAGTTATCTAAATCCACAAAGTCTTCTGGATAGGCGCCGTAATGGGAGACATGCGATTTGACAAGAGCAGGCTCTAATGGATATGGCGGCCTCTGATTATTAGAGTTTGTTTGCACCATGTATACTTTGCGATTCTTCCATCCGCCCAGCGCTTTATATTCCTGCTCATATACAGTATGTGAATAAATCCCCGTTGCCACTTGAGAAAAGCGCAGAAACCATGATGTTCCTGAGTTAGGGAAAGTTAGTAAGCCCACTAGTTCTTTTTTCTTTGGTGAGGCCTTAAAAAAATTGCTTCTGAGTGTTGAAAGATATTGCTCAACAAGATGGTGTGCCTCTTTTTTGTATATGGTTTCCAGTTCTTTAAACTCATTATGGTTTGTAATCATTGTGTCTTGATGAATAGAAGGAGATTGATGTGACTCTTTATTCATTAAAAACTTTATCCAATTCGATTGAAGTTACAAATAACCCATCTTAAGTAACCAATCTCCTGCTAGCTCTTCTATAGTCGAAATTTGCCCTATTGAAAGATCGGTTTTATATCGGCCAATTGCACCTGATTGAAGATGATTGCTATGCAATAGTGATACTTTATCATAGATGTTTGTTTCATTTGCCTTAACCCAGGATGATGAAGTGGAGTTGATTCTGTCTTTTTGGGAGTTATAAGAAAGAGACTGGGCAATATGATTAATTAGGCTGTCTGGGCATTCGATGCCGAGATATTTAGAGATGTTAGTTACTTCAGATGCTATTGATGGGATGACATCTTCATATCTTGAAATATATAGAGAAGGCAAAGAGCGCCAGTTTGCGTCAGTTTTTAAAATAGTAGTCAACCAGCCTTCCAGTTTTTTTCCAGTCAGGCGTACTGAGTTCTTTTCCTGATATGAGCTCAACACATCTCTTAAGTCTCGGTAAATATAGAGGGAGATGGATTGCCCGCTTACACACTGTTCTTTGACCGTTTCAGTTAACTGATGGGTTTTAAAAGTACTTAAGCCGGTCTCCGGCTGTTTCGCCAGAACCGAAGGGTGCTCTGCAGTATCATGCCAGGTTGTTCGGTGGCCTACATTTAGGTGCTCAATTAACTCAGATGCAATCTGATACTGCAATGTTGAGCCGGATCGCAGCATTCCGCCACAAAAGATCCATCCATTTTTTATTCTCACTTTCTAGCCACGTTGTAATTATTTAAGAACCACTGATAGGCATTATGTAGCCCTTCTTCGAGGGAAGTTGATGCCTCCCAGCCCAGCGCTTTTAGGCGCGAAACATCCATCAATTTTCGTGGCGCACCATCAGGTTTGCTGCTATCAAAGCTCAGTTTACCGGTAAAGCCTGTGACATGAGCAACTGTTTCGGCTAGCTCTCGAATTGTGCAATCGATGCCGGTACCTACGTTGATATGAGATAGCATCGGTAGTGTGTTTGTCTGATAGGTCTCACAGTCCAACTCCATCACGTGCACACTGGCAGCGGCCATATCATCTACGTGTAGAAACTCCCGCATTGGTGTGCCGCTGCCCCAAATCACTACCTCATCTGCTTTGGATTGTACGGCTTCATGAAAGCGGCGTAGCAGTGCAGGGATCACATGGCTATTCTCTGGATGGAAGTTGTCATTTGGCCCATAGAGATTGGTTGGCATTACGCTACGATAATCACGCCCATACTGGCGATTGTAACTTTCGCACAGTTTGATGCCAGCTATCTTTGCAATAGCGTAGGGTTCGTTGGTGGATTCCAGTACTCCTGTCAGCAGCGCCTCTTCCTTCATGGGTTGCTCGGCCAACTTGGGATAGATGCAGGATGAGCCAAGGAATAGCAGCTTCTGTATGCCCACTGAATGTGCGGTGTGGATGATGTTGGCCTCAATCATCAGATTCTCATAGATGAAGTCAGCCGGATAGGTATTATTGGCATGAATACCTCCTACCTTTGCAGCGGCCAGATAGACTTGATCAATGCCCCCATGCTCAAAAAAAGCGTGCACAGCGGCCTGATCCATCAGATTAAGCTCATTGCGACTGCGAGTGATGATGTTGGTATAACCTAGTGCTTGGAGGTGCCGAATAATGGCAGAACCAACCATGCCTTGGTGGCCAGCAACAAATATTGCTTGTGATAGGTTGCGAGTCATGGTCAGTGTTCTGCCTGAATGGGTAGCTCGTATCCATGCTCTTTTAGTAGAGCATGTCGTCGCGCTTCATGCAGGTCGGAGGCCACCATTTCAGAACACATCTCCTGTACTGTGATTTCAGGTATCCAGCCCAGCTCCTCTTTGGCTTTAGTTGGATCACCTAAGAGAGTTTCTACTTCAGCAGGGCGGAAGTAACGAGGGTCAACTGAGATAATTACATCCCCTGCTTTCAGTGCAGGCGCTTTGTCTCCCTCTATGGCTTCAATAATACCCTTTTCATCCACGCCTTCGCCCTCAAAAGCGAGTGTTAGCCCCAGTTCCTGTGCTGACATTTTGATGAAGTCGCGAACTGATATTTGCTGGCCTGTTGCAATGACAAAATCCTGGGGCTTTTCTTGTTGCAGCATCATCCACTGCATACGAACGTAATCCTTTGCATGTCCCCAGTCACGCAGTGAATCCATATTGCCCATGTAGAGGCACTCTTCCAGCCCCTGTGCAATATTAGATAAGCCGCGGGTGATCTTGCGGGTGACAAATGTCTCCCCTCGGCGTGGTGATTCATGGTTGAATAGAATGCCGTTACAGGCGTACATATTGTACGATTCACGGTAGTTTACCGTAATCCAGTAGGCGTAGAGCTTTGCCGCCGCATAAGGGCTGCGCGGGTAGAATGGGGTAGTCTCCTTTTGAGGGGTTTCCTGAACCAGGCCAAATAGCTCTGAGGTAGATGCCTGGTAAAAACGCGTCTTCTTCTCCAGTCCCAGCAAGCGAATGGCTTCAAGTAGGCGGAGAGTGCCAATGCCATCAACATCTGCTGTATATTCAGGTGCTTCAAAGCTGACAGCTACATGAGATTGCGCTGCCAGGTTATAAACTTCGTCTGGCTGCACTTCCTGAAGGATGCGGGTTAGGTTAGAGCTGTCAGTAAGGTCACCATAATGGAGTTTAAAACGCTGGTCACCGGCATGTGGGTCTTGATAGATGTGATCCACGCGTTGTGTGTTAAAGGAAGAGGCGCGGCGCTTAATGCCATGCACTTCATAGCCTTTTCCTAATAAAAACTCAGCCAAATAGGAACCATCTTGGCCAGTAATGCCAGTAATTAGTGCTTTTTTCATGCGTACTCCGTTTTGGGTTGCCGTCATACTATACAGAACAGTATTTAATCGCTAAAGCTATCTCTGTGACCAGCGGGCAATAATTCTGAATTTTTGGGTTTTGAATAGATACGGAGCCTGAGATATTGGTTTGTTTCTTTATTAATCTGATTCCACTAATGCGACTAATAACTAGAATATGAATTACTCCGCTGAGCTGTAGTTATATCAGTTAGGTATTGAATCTAATAGGGAGTATACGGGCAGGGTGTAGCTTCAATTATAAAGATGCTTTTGGTGCACATAGCAGCTAAATATTGCGCAGGTTCAAATGGTTAGCAAAATGCAATTCTATTGGTCAATGAGAATTGGCAAGTTAAGCTTAGATAAAGATACTCAGCCTATCTTAGGCGAAGTAAGTTCATAGATACCGTCCATTAGCTTGACAAGGCTGAGTGACTGATCCTTTACTTAATAGTAAGAAGTAGTGCACAGATCCACGGCTGTGGAGTGGAGAGTGATGCACTTTAAAGGCATAATTCCTTGCTAATTCCCATACTAAACGCATGGTAATAATGGTTGCGCTTGACATGCGCAGGCATTAATCGTTAAACATACTGTGTACGTTCATGAAACATAGAGAAAGGTGAGCATGACGCAAACTGGTAGAAAATCTAATAATGTCACTGTGGCTGCTGGCTTGCACTGCTGCAAATGGCCATCTTTTCCCGTGAAAATTTTCTTCGGCAGCCTCTGGTTGATTATTAGTAGCGCAGTTTTGGCAGAAGATGTTACTCCAAACGGCACCTATATCAATGTGGAATCCATGCATGGTGCAGAGGTCGGTCTTTACGATGGGGCGTGGGCTGGAGATGTGGATATTTATAAAGTGTTCCACTACTCGGAAGAATATGAGGTGGGTTTTTCCTCCGCTGATTCTTCTGTTCATTTCAACGATGGTGTAGGTGGAAGCCGCTGGGCCTGGGAAACAGATGAGTGGGGCGACTACTAT
>Ga0316190_10003879_pt1 | contig 10852 bp, 5 predicted proteins | sample Eddworburrow2_MG_FD_204929 | JGI IMG/M metagenome (GOLD analysis project Ga0316190, IMG submission 204929) | Coastal sediment microbial communities from Maine, United States - Eddy worm burrow 2 | ecosystem: Environmental > Aquatic > Marine > Coastal > Sediment | place: USA: Maine | collected... | reverse complement strand
TTATTTGTACAGTTCCGGATAAAAGGAAGGCATGGGCGGTCAAAAAATGTTTTGAAGGAGAAATCTCTCCCCTGCACCCAGCGTCTATCCTGCGGAAACACCCCAGGGCCTTTGTCTATCTTGACGATGATGCGGGGTCACTTTTAACATCAGTTGGTAATAATTACCCGTAACATGGCCTCTAAATATTAACCCGATTTTATTCTAATTTAAGGGTACATGGTTTCAGGTGTCGGGTGTCAGGTTTGTGTAGTGTCGCCGAAGGGCAACGTCAAAGTAAATTGTTAACCAGTTGTATTAGAAGGTTTTATAGGACAATAAAATCCCAAATCTCAAGCACCACCTGATCTTAAAATTGGGTCAAATAAATCTCAAATTGCAATATTCAATGACCAAAACATTCATCAGAGTTGTAAATCATCGCCTTGCAAACTCAAGCCTGCTGATCATGACGATATTCGACATATTTGTAAAAGGATTATCTGTTTGGTATTTTGAATTTGGGTCATTGGGATTTGTTTGAGCCCGCCCTGGCGCGACTTGATTGGTTAATAGCATCATCCGCGGTGGGATTTCAGTTAGAACTAATTGATACAGCAGGTGTTAATCCGGTCTGGGCCAGGGATTTGGATTTTGGTGCTTGGAATTTTGGTGATTTCAGTTTTTTTCGGGTTTCGATATTCGAGTCTCGGATTGGCGGTTTGTCCGGTTTAGATTATCCCGTCACCATCGGCTTAATGGTGTCAGAGCCGATGGCGGCCATGCGGTCGCATAGTTCATTGAACATCGTTTCATCGCGATAAACACCAATAATGGCGCCGCCGGAGCCGGCGAATTTAGCGCTGGCGCCGCAGCGACGAGCTGTCTCGACCATATTAACTTGCCAGGCGGGCAGCTTATAGATACTGCGCCGGGTGTCGAAATTTTCATCGATCAACGCCGATAATCTTTTCCAATCACGACTGAGCAGTGCTTCGTGCCCTTGCGCGGTTAACCGGGCAAAATGCTTCATGGCATTGACAACCAGAGATTCTCCGCAATCATAGCGACCGCGGATGTCATTATGGAAGGCTTCGGTGGGTTCGCTGAGCTCATTGTGATAGGCAACATAAATGGGGGGCAGCAGGGCGGGGTCGAGTCTTTCGTAAGCATAAAAGGCTAACCCGTCTGCCATACGTTCGACCAACCGGTCAAAATCCATGTAAACCATCCCCTCGTAACACTGGATAACCCGATCCTGCAAACCAGCCGAGATTCCGAGTTCCTCAGTTTCCACCGACAATACCAAAGATGGTTGTTGCTCAATAGGAATATCGATTCCGTAAAATTTCATCAAGCAGCGCAGGGTGGCAACAATAATGGAGCTGGATCCGGCCAACCCGACCTGGCGCGGTATATTCGTTTCGTAGCGCACCGAGAAATTTCGATCGTGAAGCGTTAAATTGCGTTTCCGGCAATAATCGACAAAGCGTTTGATGGTCGCCTTGATAAGCCGGATTCCGCCATAATATCCGTGTAACCGAACGTCCTGAGTCAGATCATGGATGGAGCGGAAACGAGCGCGATCATTTCTTGATTGGACAATATCGACAGAATCCCACTCATACAGGACAACTTCGGCCCAGAAATTTCGCACGATTATTGAGATGGTTTTACCGTTATAGCCATCGGAAGGATTACCAAGAAGTCCGGCCCGGGCATAGGCGCGATTGCGGATGATATCCATATTTCAGACCTCGATAACTACTAGAAAAAAAGTTGTCTTTTGGATAAAAGCATTATGTATGTGGTGCAACAAGATGCTTGATACTGTATGCTTACAAGATACTTTCCAGGTATTTCCGGAGGGCAGGACCGCACTTCTCATCTGCCAGGGCAAACTCCACAAATGCTCGGAAATACGAGTCAAAATTTCCAACATCATAGCGATGTTCATCCGCATCCAGCCGTACACCATAAACTTTGCCGCCGCCCTGGATAACCATGCGAATTGCATCGGTTAGCTGATATTCCCCACCGGCGCCGGGCTGGATCTGTTCGAGGGCTTCAAAGATGCTAGGGGCAAAAATATATCGTGCTGCAATCACCAGGTTGCTAGGTGCATCTTCAATCCTCGGTTTTTCGATGACATCTTCAAGTTCGAAGACACCGCCTTCATCTTTGGGTTTGGCGACCCCGTAATAGGGCAGCCTGTCGCGGGCCACCTCGGTAAATGCAATCACTGCCTCGGCCTTTTTTTGCAAAAAACACCGGGTCATACGTCCCAAAACATCACTCTGGGCATTCAGTCCGATAATGGAGTCACCCAAGGCAACAGCAAACGGTTGACTGCCGACAAAGGGACGCGCGCAGGCAACCGCATGTCCCAGACCCAGCTGCCGGCGTTGACGGGTGTAGAAATATTGAAGCGGAGCGCGTTCAAAGCTGAGTTCTGCAAGTAAATCCTCTTTGCCGTTTTGCCTTAAAATCTGAATCAGCTCATTGTCAAGATCGAAATGGTTTTCTATCGACGCTTTACCGGGACCGGTAATAAACAAGATGCGCTGCATGCCAACGCGTGCCAGTTCTTCCACCACATACTGTACCACCGGTTTGCGGCCAATCGGCAGCATTTCCTTGGGCTGGGACTTGGTGGCCGGTAAAAGCCTTGTACCCAGGCCGGCCACCGGCACCACTGCAATGTTGATCTCCATGTTTATGACTCCAATCTTGTTGGATTGTTAGCGTTGAAGAGGATGGTTCAATTTATGAGGCATAAAAGTTTATTCACTGTTTAAAAGTAAAAAGGCGAAAAAAAACATCAATTTCGCCGGTCCATCCCGGAGCTGTCAAGTTAGAAATCCTGCGCCATCTGCGGAATCTGCCAGATAGATCTTCGCTTTATCTGCGACCTCCGGGTGAAGTTTCCGGTAAGCTTGCTGAATATCAGCGGCTGCAGCCTCAGCCCGGTCAATTCTAACAAAACCGACCACACAACCACCGAAGCCGCCGCCCATAAACCGCGAACCGAGCATTCCGTCAGCGGAACTTACAATTTTCTGCAGATTAAAAATAGGCTGAATGCCGCATTCGTATTGTTCCATGGAACTTCGGCAGGACGCCAACATCAACTGTCCGAATTCATCGATCGATCCTTGCCGCCAGGCGATGACTCCCTTGCGGACCCGCTGAACCTCGCTGAAAAAGTGATTGGCCCGTCGACCGATATCCGGGGCAAGTTTGTGGCCATAGAGGTTAAAAATTTCCTCAGAAACATCAGACAGTATCCGGGCTGAGCCGCTGCCTGCCAGACGTGAAAGACGGACCGCCGCTTCCCGGCACTCCTGAACCCGGGTGTTATAGCCGGATGTTGTCAGTTCCCTCGAATATCCGGAATAAGCAACTAGGATCCGATAGGGTTTTTCTCCCGGTGGTTCGGGCAATTCTCTGACCTTTTTTTCTTTGGTGTCAATATGCAGCAGGCAGCCTTTGTGCCCGAATACGATACTGGTTTGATCCAGAATACCGTTTTCCAATCCGATATATTTGTTTTCAGCCCGCTGGGTGAGGCGGACACACTCCCATGGTTGCAACCTGATCTGATTGGCAGTCGCAAAAGCATGAAGGTAAGCTAAAAGCACCGATGCGGATGAACTCAGGCCGCAACCCGGAAGCATGCCGTCCAGAAGTCCGGTAACACCTTTATTGATTGGATAGGTTTCTTTCAACGCCAGGGCCGCCGCCCTGGCATAAACACCCCAGGACCCCCCTGTTGTTTCGGGAATCCGGTCGAGCTCGAACGCCACCTTTCCAGGATAATTCTTACTTTTCAGCCGAACCGTGCCGTCAGCCGTGGGCGCAAATGCCAAAAGGGTGTAAGCGTTGATGGTCATACCGAGCACCGGACCACCCTGGTGGTCGATGTGGGCACCCAGGGGACAAATACGATAGGGGGAGGCAATCACGCAGACGTCATCCGTAGCCATCTCTTGCTCAGCGAAGAATAAATCTGCAATTTTTTCTTTGGTCTGCACCAGATCGGGAAATTCCATAGGGAACAAATAATTTGCTTTTAATCACAAGTCAATCTCAAAAAACAAGATTTCAATTTTATGGATTTTATCAACTATTTTTATAAGACTCTGATATGGCGCAATATATCATTTACGCTGACGTCAATCCGAGCCACGAAAATGATTGAAAAAGATTTTTTCCTGTAATAAAAGGATATCGCAAGCTTTCCGCACTTTATTTTGCGGCGCTCGTGTGAAACTACATTAATTTAGACAGGATTTACAGGATTAACAGGATAATTTTGTTTTCGTATCGCTAAATCCTGTCCATCCTGCATGCCAGGGCGAAGCCTGTTTAGCGAAGACTGGTTGATCCGGTCAGAAAAATAGAATTGAATTTCGTTAAATTTCTTTTTCGATCAGCCTGGACGCTTGCGACCGGAGGCGTTGCTCGTGAGCTCATAACCGATTTCCTGGAAACATGGATTAAAGGGGGTGTTTTATGACGCTATTTTTATCTGAAGATTTTTTGCTTGAAACTGAGACGGCCAAAGCCTTATACCATGACTTTGCGAAAGACATGCCGATCATTGATTATCACTGTCATCTACCGGTGCAGGAAATTGCCGAGAACCGCAGCTTTCAGAACCTTACCCAAATCTGGCTGAACGGCGATCATTACAAGTGGCGGGCCATGCGCGCCGATGGTGTTTCAGAAAAATATATTACCGGAGATGCCACGGATCTTGAAAAATTCCAAGCCTGGGCCGCAACGGTGCCCAACACCCTGCGTAACCCCCTCTATCTCTGGACCCACCTTGAATTGAAACGCTGCTTTGGGATCAGCGATACGCTGTTAAATCCCGATACCGCCAATGACATCTATGAATCAGGAAAACAATTGCTGCAGACCGAAGCGTTCAGGACCCGTGAGATTTTAAAAAATATGAACGTGACGTTGGTGTGTACGACCGATGATCCTGTCGACGACCTGTCTCATCACCTGAAACTTCTTGAGGATCAAAGCTTTGACATAAAAGTCCTGCCGGCCTTCCGGCCGGACAAGGCCATGGCGGTGGAAACACCGGATGCCTTCAACCTGTGGGTCGACCAGTTGGAAGGGGCCGCGGATACTAACATCGCCGATTTCGAATCCTTCCTGGCGGCGCTGCAACAGCGACATGATTTTTTCCACCACATGGGGTGCCGTCTATCGGATCACGGCCTTGAGCAGCCCTACGCCGAAAACTTTTCAAGCGCAGATATCGCCCGAATTTTCGAAGAAGTCCGCAGCGGAAAGACGGTCGGCCAGGCGGAGATTCTGCAGTTCAAATCCGCCATGATGCTGGAGCTGGCCGGCATGGATGCGGAAAAAAATTGGGTCCAGCAGTTTCACCTGGGTGCCCTGCGCAATGTGAATTCGCGTGCCCTAAAGACCCTGGGGCCGGATACCGGCTTCGACACCATGGGTGATTTTAAAATGGCTGGGCCGCTGGCCATGTTTTTAGACAAGCTGGAGCGGGCAGACAAGCTGGCCAAAACCATCATTTACAGCATAAACCCCGGGGACTATGATATGCTGGCGGCCATGATCGGCAATTTCCAGGATGGTACCGTGCCGGGCAAGATGCAATTTGGTGCCGCCTGGTGGTTCAATGATCAACGGCTCGGCATCGAACATCAGCTCAATGCCCTTTCCAACTCAGGCTTGCTCAGCCGTTTTGTCGGCATGCTGACCGACTCTCGCAGCTTTCTATCCTATCCGCGTCATGAGTATTTTCGAAGAATATTATGCAATTTGCTGGGCAAGGACGTCGAGCGTGGTGAATTGCCCGATGACTTAGGGCTGTTGGGAGCCATGGTCAAAGACATTTGTTATTATAATGCTGAGCGCTATTTTGATTTTAACGTAACCGATGATACGAAATAATTTGACTATGAAATCCATCCGCAAATCCAGCGTTGATAAAATTTATCGGCCTACAAGATTTTGAAACACATATTTCACCGATTCCTTAAAGGGGTTATCATTCTCGCCGGGATAGGTATCATCCTGCTAACCACACTATACCTGTTTCGTGGAGTTCTGATCGCCCCCCAGATTCAAAAATTCCTGGAAAGTTCCATCAAATCCCAGCTCGGAATGGAGGTGGCCGTCGGAAATATTGGTGGGTCCTATATTACCGATTTCGAAGTGAGGGATGTCACCACCCTAAAGCCGGCACCCGCCGGATCATTGGTTTCATTGGAATTGAAACGACTGCGGCTGTCCTATAACCTGTTGTCTTTTTTGAAAGGCCTGAATGCGTTTCTGGGCGATGCCGCCGTCGAACTTGACGCCGCCAAACTGGAATTGGATTTAACGCGGCAGGATGCGACGGAACCGGACCCGCCGTCGGCCGATTCGATGGGTCCGGTTTTTTTGCCATCGATGCTTCCCAGAATTCGGGTTAACGACACATCCGTATTGCTGCGGGGACCGGATTATGAGACGGCCTTCAAGGGAATCGCCCTGGAGACCCGCTCACCCCAACAGATGGCCCGCACACTTCAGCTTCAGGTTGCGGAATGGAGCTGGGTTCATCCGGCGTTGCAACCCGGCAAAACGCCGGTCTCGCTAGAAATCGAGTACTCTGCAGAGAAAACAACGGTCAGAAGGCTAATGCTGGGCGGATCGGAACTGGTGGAGTCGGTGCAGATAGGGTTGAAGACCTTACCGCAGACACTGCCCTTTGAGGCAAAGCTTCGTCTGGCCGGCGGCCGATTAGCGCTCGATGGAAAGCTGGAGCCTTCTAATCTCATCGGTCGAGTCAAGGCAGAGAATCTGGATTTGGCGCAAATTTTCTCCTTTTTCACACCCAAGATCGCCCTCGAAGGAAATTTCTCGATGACGGCAGATGTAACGCTGCCCCTGGAACAGCCCACGGATCTTGTTGCCGATCTGGATCTCCAATTGAAGGGGGGAAACATCTACGGTCTGGCGACTGACGAGCTGAATTTAAAGGCCCAAGCAAAAGACAACCGGATGCGCCTGGAAAAACTCGGTCTGCTGACCGGAGAAAATAAAATTGAGATTAAGGATCTCAACACGTCCGCCGACGCGGTGTTCGAGGGCGACGTCGAGGGCATTTTACAAACGCTGGCGGGCGGTTTTTCCTTTGACTGCCGGGATCTTCCCGCCCTTATTTTCCTGGCGGGCTTGGACCTGTCCTCTGAAATCGATGCGGTGCCGGCACACAGACTGAGGCTTGACGGAGAGATCGGCAGCGGTGCCGTCAATATTTCCGGCGGCAGCCTGACGACCGACAGCGGACACATTCGTCTGGATCCATCGCGTATCGCGCTGCCGTCAATGAGCCGTCCCATCACAGATACTGCGATCCAGGCCGCCCTGGATATCGATTTGCCGGACCTGGAGATGATCGGCCGCCTGTTTAAGATTCCCAAACTGGGCGGGTCCGTGCAGGGCCAGGCAATGGTGGCCGGCACCTTCGGTGCCCCCGGCGGGACGGCAAACATAAGCGCCAAAGGGCTCTCGTTTCAGGATGTGACCTATGGCGACCTGACGGTGAAAGCAAGCGCCGATTCTCAGGTCGCGACAATAGAGTCGCTAACACTGCTGCGGGAAAAAGACCGTCTCACCGGCCGGGGCAGATTTCATTTTGTGAACCAGGCGTTTGAGGACGTTAAACTCGAGTTTCAACTGTCCGATCTGGTTTTCTATACGGCAAAATTCTGGCCTGAAAATTTGAAGTTTGGGCCCGGGAAGCCCCGCGTTAGCGGCGGCCTGGCCGGCAAGATCAGCCTGGAAGGTCCCCTGATGATGCCCGGCGGCAGAGCCGACATCAAAGCACAGCACCTCAGCTTCGAGGAAAATCAACTTGGAAATGTCGACATTCGGCTGAATTCAAACGGTCAAAAGATCACGGTCGAGACGTTTAAGGTCCGTCAAGCAGAGGATCGGGTTGACTTGAAGGGATCGTTTGATCTCAAGCGCCAAATTTTTGAAAATGTTAAATTGGATATCGCCGTTGCCGATGTTGCGGCCTACACTAAAAATTTGCTTCCGCCAAACCAGCCGATGAACGCCGCCATCCGTGCCAACCTCAAGCTATCCGGACCTCTCATGGAACCGGAGGCTCGGGCCGATGTGACACTCGAAGAGATGCAGCTGAATGATGTCAGGATTTCCAGTGCACTTTTCAAGTTGCGCAGCGCCGGGCGACGGATCCATATTGATCTGGCCCAGGTAAATGCTCCTCTGGGCGAAGCCAAGCTGGCCGGCAGCCTTTTGCGGGGACCGGCCGATGCGGCCTTCGATCTGGAACTTACCGATTTGACCCTCTCCGGGCAGAAAGCCTTACTGGCACTCAAAAAACCGGGGCATATTCATTTTACCCGCAATGGCGACGTTTCTTTAAAGGACATATTCCTGGGCGGCCCCAACGGCGACATCCGCCTGAAAGGTTCTTTGACTGCGCAAAAAAAGACTGATTTTAAGATCGATATTTCAAATTTCAACAGCCATGACTGGCTCGCATCGCTTGCGACCGACCAGGTAGAATTCAACGGACTCAATGCAACCATCCATCTCTTCGGTACAATGAATGCACCGTCTGTAACCATTACCGGCGACCTGGCCAAGCTTGAGAGCCTCAAAGATCGAATTTCCTTGTCCGGCCGGTTCGATCTTTCCTACGCAAAAGACGGAATAACTATCCGGCAGTTCCAATGGCAGGGCGGACCGGGAGAGCAGATTGCCCTGACGGGTACCATTCCGGTTAATCTATTGGAAAAACCGCTTCTGAGGAGCGGTCCGCTCTCTGTCGATGCGCAAGTATCGATCCCCGATCTGGCTGCATTCGGCTGGTTTTTGCCTGACTACATCCCTTTGGATGGCAATCTTGAGGGCAAGTTGCAATTAGCCGGTACCTGGACGGCGCCATCCGGCACGTTTGTTTTAAAGAGTCAGGGCCTCAACGATCCCCCGCACTTGAAATCCATGCCGCCCGGCCCCATTGATCTCGATGGAAACATGAGACTCGATGGGAAAAAACTCATGGTGGACTCGATTCAAATCAACTCCCCTAAGCTAACGTTTACCTGCAAGGGTGAATGGTCCGGAATGCCGGCCTTGGCCGATCTGCTCCAGGGAGAAACCGCCAAGCCGGCCGGCAATGTTGACCTGAAAGGTAAACTCAGCGCTGAGGATTTAAGCTGGTTGGCGGTGGAGAATCCAAGTCTGCGGCGAGTTTCCGGACGGCTCGAAGCAGATGTCACCATGAAAGGCCCGATATCGGACCCCGCAATAGATGCCATGGTTCGCCTGACCGATGGCGAATTGCGGCCTGATATCGATGTGCCTTCCCTGCAGGCGCTGAATCTGAATGCCGTGGTCACCCCGACCGGCGCACAGCTGCAAACCTTCACGGGAGAGCTGGGCGGCGCCGCTTTTCAGGTGACGGGGTCTGTGATGCGAAACAGCCAAAGTGGTGCTTCTGCGGATCTGCGTCTCAAGGGTGAAAATCTTCTTTTTTATCGTAGTGCAGGCCTGAAGGTGCGCGCCGATACGGACCTGACGATCAAAGGACCTGTAAAGCGCCTGGAAGTGGCGGGTGAGGTGGCCATCACCGACGGCCGTCTGGTGAAATATTTTGACCTACTCGGTATCCTAAAAGGATCGTCAAAACCCAAAACAGACATGGGCCTGCAGCTTTTTTCCATCCGGCAACCGCCCTTAAAAGATATGGTTTTTGATGTGCAGCTGACATCCAAAAATCCCTTCACGATCCGCAACAACCTGGCCAAAGGTGCGGTTCGACCGGAACTCAAGCTGAGCGGTACCGGTGAATTTCCGGTTCTTGCCGGGGAAGTCTATGTCGACCCGACCCGGATCACCCTGCCCGCCGGGAGTCTTGTTTTCGAGTCCGGCGTCGTTCGCTTCGACCCCAACAGACCGGATCGTCCCACCCTGGACCTGGTCGGCACATCGACGATGCTCGGATATGATATCACCATGCTGGTGGAAGGGCCCTATGACGAGCCGGTCGTGACCCTGTCTTCGGTGCCGCCGCTTTCTAATGATGAGCTGCTTCTGTTAGTCATCGCCGGCCAGCAACCTAATGCCGCAGACGACACCGAGGCTTCCCAGCGGCAAAGTATGAATGTGGCCGTCTTTTTGGGCCGGGATTTGCTTGCCCGGTGGTTCGGCAGTGATTCGGCGGAAGCCGGCGAATCCATTATGGACCGGTTGGAGGTCGGGATCGGCAGGGCCGTGACCCGATCGGGTGAAGAAACCATCGATGCGCAGTTTCGGATTGCGGACGATGTGCTGCGTGATGGCGACAAACTCTTCATTACCGGTGAAAAAGATATATTTGATTTTTACAATGCAGGATTAAAAATTGTCTTTCGATTTAAATAAAAAGGCTTCAGACCGCTTCAAAGCGCCTTGGGTCTGGCGGCTTATCCGTGTGATTCTGGTGATGCCGGTGGGCATCTTTCTTTTTCAGCACCCCCTTACAGCTGCCGAAACCAAACCTGCGGCGGCAGAACCGAAACCTTATAAAATCGTTTTCCGGGGGAATCAGGCCTTAAGCGAGACGGTTTTACGCAGGGCGGCGGTGGATGAGCTGACAGCCTTCGAAGAGCAGGGGCAGCGGCGGTCGGATGTGGATGATGCCGCCTTTCAGATGGAGCTTGCCTACCGCCAGGCCGGCCATGCTTTTGCGGCCGTGGACTATCAAATCGAGCAGGTTGCCGGGGAGCTTGTGGTCACTTTTACGATAAATGAAGGCCCGCGTGTCATCCTCCAAAAGATCGATATTGCCGGAAATGCAACCATCGCCAGGCAGACCCTG
>Ga0316190_10003877_pt1 | contig 10855 bp, 18 predicted proteins | sample Eddworburrow2_MG_FD_204929 | JGI IMG/M metagenome (GOLD analysis project Ga0316190, IMG submission 204929) | Coastal sediment microbial communities from Maine, United States - Eddy worm burrow 2 | ecosystem: Environmental > Aquatic > Marine > Coastal > Sediment | place: USA: Maine | collected... | reverse complement strand
TGCGACGCTTTTCCATAATCATCCGTAGTGCGTGTCTTGATGCGATGCTGCGGATTAGATTGTCCGAAGAGCGCACAGCGAGCATTTCTTTGGCGTTTTCGTTGGGGTATGCCCAAGCCTTTTCTAGTAAATCCCACGAGATTCTTCGACCAGCTTGCGCATGTGTTGAGCCGGGATCATGCACGATCACTCCCGAGTCATCATATCCATATGCTAGGATTCGATGACCAGTGCAGCCCTGTTTGTTATTTAAGACCTTAGAGTTCACTAGCAACATCACATACCACTCATTGTTGATATGCTCGACTATATCGTCTTTTGTTCCGGGGCGCTCAACAATGAGGTGTTTATCTAGCGCTTCTTGCATCTGCCTCTGAATTTTTTTATAGTCATGTGGGTGCGCACGCTCGTAGTCAGCCACCTCTTTTCCATATTCGTCCTCGATACAATCAAAGCCCTCACTTATAAATCGACGGCAATCAAACCCAGTGGTGAAATGCGCCTCAACCCCCAGCTGGTTCATCGCCAATAGTTCTGGATATACCCATGCTCCATGACCAGGCATGTATTCAGTCAACTCTTCAAGCGCTTTCCACGAAAACGTGCGATCAGGAAGTAGAATAGAAAAGAGGCTTTTTAAACATGCTTGCACACAATGACTGCTATCAATATTTTTATAGAATTTTGGTTCAAGCAGCTTATACATGTGTGATTTTCATCGCAAACACAAGGTTATTACACTAGAGAAGATTGCCGAGTTTCGCCACCATCTTTGCTTGATTTACTACTTTAAGCTGACTATTCAGGCTGACTATTCATGCGTGACAACTTTTGTGCGGCCGCACAAAAGTTGTCACGTAAAGCGTGCTAAATAAACACATAAGTTAAATAAGCGCACAAACGCCTCAAGGCCAGACATATGTTTGCATGGGGCAACTTCGGAAGTTGGTATGAGGCTGAAATGGGGATATATCCACTGATTTTTGCTCAAAGAGTAGCTTTGAACATTTGTAAGAGATAGAGTTTTGGCAACTGCCAGATAGTACGAGTGTTCGTTTTGTTTAAAAACAAAGGGGAATGGCTGGAAAATTTTTGAAATGGTGCTATAATCGTGTTTAGCATGGTAGAACAAGCCACACAAAATTTCGCCTCTCTCTTTAAGCATTACCGCCTCTTGAGCGGCATCGCTACGCTGAACGAATTTGCCTCAGTTGCTCAGAATCACGGTATGCACTATGAGCCGAGTTTATACGCTCATTGGCAAAGAGGTGGGCGCGTGCCTCACGAACGAGCAGTGCTGCTGAAGCTCATAACTATATTTTTTGAACGCGGTGGAATGACTACGATCATTGAGGCAAATACCCTGCTTGAATCAGCAAACCAGCGCAATCTTTCACCTCGCGAGGAGTCGCTTCTTGCTCAGAAGGCTCACCCGATACAAAAACCTACAACAACAGGCAAAACAAGCAGTATCATCGCGCAATATCGAACAAGCTGTGGAGTTTCGAAAGAAGAGTTGGCGCTGTCGCTTGGATATACTGACACAAAATATATTGATGAGGTGGAGAGTGAGAAGGTTCGCCCAAACCGCACTTTTATCCTGTCATTTGCCAAAGCGCTCGCGCTTAGTGAGGACGACAAGAACAGGTTGTTATTTTCTCTCAACTACTTGCCGACCGAGGGTGAAATACAATCAATTCGCACCCTTACTAACCCAACTCTTGCTGGATGGCCCTATCCATCAGTCGTTTATGACTTTTGTTGGCGCATCATCGCGATAAACGAGCACATGGCTCGGTTATTTAGCATGGATAATCAAACGATTGAACATGTGTACGACAAGCATCCAGCGGCGCTCGAGGTGGCCTTTGATGCGCATAGTCGCGCAGACAAATACTTAAGCGGGGAAGATGTGCAGATTTGGCGGCGTAATTTGGTGCGCTTTATCGTGCACTTCCGCTCTCTGCAAAAGGAAGTAACCGCTGAGCCATGGTACCAGTCCCTCATAAAACGCATGCTTAAAAACCCACTTTTTCGCGAATCATGGCTTTTGGCACAAAAGGCGGCCGATGAGTTTTTGGTTACGCGACATGGGAAAAAAGTTTTTTACCACAAGCAGACCGGCAAGAAACTACGCTTCAATATATTTATCGTACCACTTGCTTCAGATCCCCGCTTTGAGCTGGAATACTATATCCCACGTGACGCAGATACGCAGAAGTTTTATGATGAGCAGGGTGCCGCAGGCGCTCAAGACATACATATTCCTACCGCTAGTTTGCATCAGATGCAAGAGCTACGAACGAGCAGATAAACAGAGCTCAATACGTCTGGTATTTCCTCTTTTGCTTGGTATGGGTTGATCCCATTGCACATCAAGCATCGGTGGGTTATAATAAGTGCTGTCTCGAGCAATACGCCTGAGGCAACATTTCACAATTTGGATTTTAAACAAATGCCCCCAGTGGGGTGTTTTTATTTGATTACTATCGTTGTTTTCGACATAAACACCGGTCAATGTATCGGTTCAATCAAAACAGCGGATAACAAATATCTACTCAGATATTTGCACAAAAAAATACATGAAAGGTTTTGTACTTGGTAAAAAAGGCGATCAGTCGCAACGCTTCGGTGAGGCGGGCGAACGTGTGCCTACAACATTCATCACTACTACACCATGTTATATGGTCGGTATTTCTGCGCCACAAGACGGCCCCCAGCAAATGAAGGTCGCGTTTGGAGAAGGAAAAAACGTAAAAAAACCAGTTATAGGAGAGTTGAAAAAAGCGGGGATCGAGACCCCGCTTCGTCATGTAAGACAAGTACGTCTTGAAGCTTTGGCTGACTGGAAGGTCGTTGAAGAAGATGGTAAGATGACGCTCACAAAAGATGAAACAAAGATTACTCAAGGAAGCCAGATTAAGCCAGAGATGTTCTTCAAGGTTGGCGATATCGTCGACGTTGCTGGTGTCTCACGCGGAAAAGGATTTCAAGGAGTTGTGAAGCGTCACAATTTCCGTGGTGGACCTAAGACTCACGGTCAGTCAGATCGTCATCGTGCACCCGGATCTATCGGTCAAACAACTACCCCAGGGCGTGTTTATAAAGGAAAGCGCATGGCAGGTCGTATGGGTGGTGATCGTATTACAGTGAAAGGGCTCAAAGTCCTTGAGATTACAGAAAACGGTATTACGGTTTCAGGACTCGTTCCTGGTCGTCGTACTGGACTATTGGAAGTAACAAATCGTACAAAATAACAAAAGATTACTTATATATTTATGGTAGACACAGCAAAAAAAACACCAGTTCGAAAATCGGCAGCAAAACCTGCAGCCGTAAAGACGGTAGCAAAGCCCGCTGCTAAGAAAACAGCTCCAGCCGCAAAAGCAGCTGGTCTTTCTGTGCCAGTGCTTGACATCAAAGGAAAAGAGCTGCGCACCGTTGCGCTTCCCTCAGAGCTATTTGGCGTGAAGCCAAACGAAAAGCTGCTAGCCCAATATGTGCACGTATATTTGACAAACCAACACCAAGGAACCGCTTCTACAAAGACTCGTGGAAAAATCACGATGTCTACTCGCAAAATATATCGCCAAAAAGGAACAGGTCGCGCTCGACATGGCGCAGCAAGCGCAAATCTTTTTGTTGGTGGTGGCGTCACATTTGGCCCACTTCCACGAACCATCAGTGCAAAGTTCAATAAGAAACAAAAAAAACAAGCTCTATGTAGCGCTCTTTCTGCTGTTGCAGCCGCAAAGACGGTTGCCGCTCTTGATGCATCTTCATTTGCCCTTAAAGCCCCCTCCACCACAACCCTCGCTGCATTCCTCAAAACACAAACCGCGAAAAAAAATATCGTTGTTGTTTTGCCAAAAGTGGAAAAAAATAGTCTTGTGTTGTCGCTTCGAAACATCCCTGGTGTTACGATCACCGACGCACAATCACTCAATGCGTATGAGCTACTTCGTGCTCGTCGCGTGTTATTTATTGAAGATGCCCTAGCAGTGCTTGACGCACATGTAAACAAAAAAGAGGCAAATAAATCATCATGAAATCAATCATTGTAAAACCAGTACTCACCGAAAAGGCTACCGATTTGGCCACCCGCCAAGTCTATATGTTTGAGGTGCACAGCGACGCAAGTAAACATCAGATCAAGCAAGTTCTTGAGTCCTTGTACGAGGTAAAGATCAAAAACGTAACCGTCATGAATCGTCATGGAAAAATGCACCGTGTTGGTCGTCGCAGTACGTTGGTACAAGCGCCTGATCGTAAGATTGCGTATGTGAGTTTGGCAAGTGGTAAGTTTGAGATGTTCCCACAAATATGACAAAGATACTTATCCCAAGGAAGCAAGTGAAGAAGAAGCGTATCGCTCCTTCAACGCAAAAGCCGGAAAAATCTTTGATTGAGGTTCTGAAAAAGCATTCAGGACGCGACTCAACAGGGACGATCTCGGTGCGCCATCATGGTGGTCGCCAAAAGCGATACTATCGAATCATCGACTTTAAGCGCAGTGTACGAGATATAGAAGGAACCGTTAAAACTATCGAATATGATCCAAACCGTCATGCATATATCTCACTTATCGAGTATGCTGATGGCAAGAAGCGCTATATCTTGCAACCTAAAGATCTAAAGGTTGGGGATGTTGTATCTGCTGGTGAAAACGTCGAAATCAAAACAGGAAATGCATTGCCGCTCAAAAACATTCCTCTTGGTGTTGAAGTTCACAACCTTGAGCTTCGTCCAGGACAGGGTGGAAAAATGGTCAGAGGTGCAGGAAATGTGGCAACCGTGTTGTCAAAAGACGCAGGATATGTTCAAGTAAAGCTTCCTTCAGGAGAGGTTCGAAAGTTTTTTGAAGAGAGCTATGCTACGGTTGGTGCCGTTGGAAATGGAGAACACAGATATGAGAAAATTGGTAGCGCTGGTCGTGCTCGACGCATGGGTCGTCGTCCAACGGTTCGAGGAGTTGCTCAGCACCCAGGATCTCACCCTCACGGTGGTGGAGAAGGCCGAAGTGGTACCGGTATGCATCCCAAGACGCCATGGGGAAAGAAAGCCCGAGGAAAGCGTACCCGCAATAAAAGTCGCTGGACACGCAAGTTAATTGTGCAACCACGCAAAAAATAAACACCTATGGAAGTACGAGCTTATATAAAAAATGTCCCATCATCGCCAAAGAAAATGCGCTTTACGGCTGCAAATATTCGTAGCATGAGCCCTGTAAAAGCAATCGATGTGTTGCTGTACACACCGAAAAAGAGTGCTCAATTACTGCGCCAAGCATTGCTTTCAGCAGTCTCTAATGCGAAAAGCACTTTCGGAACGAGCGAAGATTTGCTACAATTTAAATCCCTCATCATTGAAGAAGGGATAAAGATTCGCCGTTTTCGTGCAGGCTCCAAAGGAATGGCTAAGCCATACCGCCGCAAGTTTTCGCATATCAAGATTGTATTGACAACGAGTGAGAAAGTGGCATCTGCCTCCTCAACCTCCGCAGTAAGTGATACGTCGAGTGAAGTGAAGAAAGCAAATGATGAGCCAGAAGAAAAAAAAGAAATAGAAAAGTCAAAAGTTACAAAGCCAGCTAAAGCATCTGCGGCCGTCAAAAAGCCACGTGTTGTAAAAGCGAAGTCATAATTTAATTAGTTAATATGGGTCAAAAAGTTCATCCAAAAGGTTTGCGCCTAGGAGTAATATACAACTGGAGTTCCCGGTGGTTTTTCTCAAATAGAGATCAATACCGTAAGAGCTTGCACTTGGACATGGAGATTCGAAAGCGTCTCATGGATAAGTTTAAGTTTGCTTCAGTAACGCAAGTTGAAGTGGAGCGCGCAATTAATCGCGTCACCGTGACAATCTATTCGGTAAAGCCTGGTATGATTATTGGTCGTGGAGGAAAGGGGCTTGAAGAGGTTAAAAAATCGATTCAAGGACTCATCACTGTGGGGAGCAAAGAACCAAAACAAAAAGGGAAAAAAGAAAAAGAAGCACGTGTTGAGTTACGAATAGAACCTGTCAAAAAGCCATATTTGAGCGCATATTATGTTGGACAAACAATCGCTGAGAAATTGACACGAAACTTTTCGCATCGCAGTGTTGTGCATAGCTCTATGACTCGTGTCATGGATGCAGGAGCCAAGGGAGTGAAAATACAACTTTCGGGTCGTATTGGTGGAAATGAAATTTCTCGTCGAGAGAAGTATTTCCAAGGCACAGTGCCAACCTCGACAATTCGTGAAGACGTTGACTTTGCTATTTATCCAGCGCTCACAAAATCAGGATATGTCGGTGTGAAAGTCTGGGTTTGTCGCAAAGAAGAGCAGTAATATATTGTATTTACCAAAAACATGTTAGCACCAAAGAAACAAAAACATCGCAAACAATTTCGAGGAACTTGGCGCCGTATCGCGGTCAAGGGTGATCGTTTGAACTTTGGTTCGGTGGGCTTGAAGACAATTGATAAAGGATGGATTAAGGATCGTGAGATCGAATCATGTCGCGTAGTATTAGCACGAGCGACCCGTAAAATGGGGAAGTATTGGATCCGCATTTTTCCAGATAAGCCGTATTCCAAGAAGCCACCAGAGGTAACCATGGGATCGGGAAAAGGAGATATTTCTCATTTTGTCGCATCGGTAGTTCCAGGAAAAGTGATGTTTGAGCTTGATGGAGTTCCTGAGAGAGAAGCACGTGACATATTGCGCGTTGTTTCCTCAAAGTTATCGGTCAAAACAAAGTTTGTAACACGTTTGTAATATCTTATGAAAAAAACAACAAAATTATTCCATGAAAAGTCAGTTGCTGAGCTCACTCAAGAGGAGACGAAGCGACGTGCGGAATTGGCAAAGTTAATGATTGAAGTAAAAACCAATCCGCCAAAAGACAGTAATATTATCGCAAAAAAACGTAAAGAATTAGCCGTTTTGCTTACAACCAAGCACGCAAAGAAGCTTGCTGAGGCACAAAAATAACCAAACTATGACACACAAAAAAACCGGTACCGTTGCTTCAACTAACATGCAGAAGACAGTAATCGTGAGCGTTGAGTCGCGCATGCGTCATCCATTTTATAAAAAAGTAGTTCGAAGTAATAAAAAGTTTAAAGCGCATTGCGAGATTGATGTTGTAGTAGGTGATCTTGTTGAGATCATGGAAACACGTCCCATCTCAAAAGAAGTGAGATTTAAAGTAATCTCTAAAGTTGATAAAAAATAATTATGTTGCAGTTGAGATCGATGCTTGTAGTTGCAGATAACTCAGGCGCAAAAAAAGTACAGCTAATCGGTATTCCCGGTCGCGGCAATCGCAAGTACGCGCGTATTGGCGACATTATTACCGCAGTCGTGAAGAACTCAATTCCGTATGGACAAGTGAAAAAGAGTGATATCGTGCAGGCTGTTGTGGTGCGAACTCGAAAAGAGTTTCATCGCGTTGACGGCAGCTATATTCGATTTGATGAGAATGCATGTGTGGTTCTTGCCAGTAAAGAGGTAAAAGACCCCAAAGGCACACGTATTTTTGGACCGATCGCAAAAGAGCTAAAAGATAAAGGATTTAATAAGATCGCAAGTTTGGCACCAGAAATTTACTAAATACATATGAAACTAAGAAAAAAAGATAAAGTTATTGTAACCATCGGACGCGATCGCGGGAAAGAGGGTAGCATAGAGCGTGTGTATGAGAAGCAGGACAAAGTGCTTATTGAAGGTCTGAACATGTATAAGCGTCATATCAAGAAAAATGAGCAGATGCCTGATGGCGGCGTTATCGATGTGCCTCGTCCATTGAACGTCTCAAAAGTGTCATTGGTCTGTCCTAAGTGCAAAAAACCAACACGTATCGGTTACAAGATAGAAGACGGTAAAAAAGTACGTATGTGCCGAAAGTGTGAAAAAGTTATCTAAATACGAAAGGAATATTAAGTATGAGTCTCAAAAAAATATATAACGATGAAATCAAAGGAAAGCTCCAAAAAGAGCTTGGCGTGAAGAATGTAATGGCTACTCCTCGTCTTCAAAAGATTGTCATCAACGTCGGTGCTGGTGAAGCAAATGCAAACAAAAACGTATTGGGGAAAGTCACAGACCAGCTAGCTCTTATTGCTGGACAGAAGGCTGTTGAGACCAAAGCAAGAGTGTCAGTATCTGCCTTTAAGATTCGTAAAGGACTGCCAATTGGGGCAAAAGTTACGCTTCGCGGTGATAACATGTATGTTTTTCTGGAAAAATTGATTACAATAGTCATTCCTCGTATTCGTGATTTCCGTGGAATTGCACATAGCTGTGTTGATAGCCATGGGAATTTGAATATTGGTTTTACTGAGCAGACACTCTTTCCAGAAGTGGACTTTGATAAGATTGATAAAATCCGTGGATTGCAAGTAACACTTGTTTCAAGTGCTAAGACCCATGAGCAAGGTAAAGAATTGTTTAAGTTATTCGGCATACCATTTAAGGCATAATTTACACCAACTAACGATATGGCAAAAAAATCAGACGAAGTAAAGTTTTTAAAGAAACAAAAATTTCCCGTTCGCGCGGTAAACCGATGCGTCTTATGCGGTCGTTCACGTGGGTACATTCGCCGATTTGGCTTGTGCCGTATTTGTTTCAGACAAAAAGCATTAGTTGGAGAAATTCCTGGAGTTAAAAAAGTTTCCTGGTAACACATAACCTATGAGCAGATCACTAAAAAAAGGACCGTACATTAATGAGAAGTTACTCAAGAAAGTAATGGCCCAAAAAGAAACAGGAAAGCATGACGCCATCACAACGTGGGCCCGTTCAAGTCAAATTCCACCAGAATTTGTCGGACATAAGTTTGCGGTACACAATGGTAGAAAGCATATAGAAGTTCTCGTTTCGGAGTCGATGGTTGGACATCGTTTGGGTGAATTTTCCCCAACACGCACCTTCCGTACACACGGAAAGATTACCAAGAAGATTGTTTCGGCAACATAAACATTAATTTTATTTGAAGCACAACGTATGAATCACGCAGTTATCGATCTAATAATTCGCATAAAAAATGGCTATATGGCCCGTCGAGAGATGGTGTCTTCACCTGCCTCAAATTTTCGCATAGATGTGCTGAAAAAATTAAAGCAAGTAGGATATATTAAAGGCTTTACTCAAAGTGGCGACATTAAAAAGACAGTTGATATCACACTAAAGTATGTAGATGGAGAGCCTGCTATGACAGATGTGAAAATTGGCTCGAAGCCAGGTCAGCGTTATTATGTTGCAGCTAAAGAGTTAAAGCCAGTTTTAAGCGGATTGGGATACTCAATCGTTTCAACCCCAAATGGTGTTCTGACCAACATTGAAGCAAAAAAAGCAAATCAAGGCGGAGAGCTGCTATTTGAAATTTGGTAAATTAATTAAGAAAAATATAACTATGTCAAAAATTGGATACACACCAGTCACGATCACCGATGGAGTTACCTTCACGGTTGAGGGTAAAAAAGTCACCATTACGGGGCGCGAAGGAACGCTCAGTTTTGATATTCCTAAATATCTAAGCCTTAAGCAAGAAGATGCAACGGTGCATGTGGAGCGCTCAAATGACGAAGCGCAGGTTCGTGCTATGCATGGACTTTTTCGTAAGCTTTTAGCAAATGCAGTGAGTGGCGTTATGACTCCTTGGGAGAAAAAACTTGAGGTTGTTGGAACAGGATATAACGCAAAAATGCAAGGAACAGACATCATATTGAAAGTGGGCTATTCGCACGAAGTGAAAATCCCTATAGAAGATGGTGTGCGTTTCGCGGTAGAAGGAAATAATCTGATAACCGTCTCAGGTATCGACAGACAGCTTGTTGGGCAAGTTGCACATAAGATAAAGAGCGTTCGTAAGCCTGACCCATACAAGGGTAAAGGCCTTCGATATCAGGGAGAATATGTGCGAATTAAGCCTGGAAAGAAAGCAAAGGCATAATAGATCAATTATAAAAAACATCTAATTTTCAAAAAATATCACCATGACAATTATTCAAAACGCAAAAATAAGAAGAGCCCGACGAGTGCGTGCAAAAATAAATGGCACAGCAGATAAGCCTCGTGTGAGTGTGTTTCGCTCAAACAAAACGCTATATGCTCAGGCAATCGACGATGTTGCTCGTGCAACCATCGCATCTGTTTCGACAAAAGATCAAAGCGAAGGCGTCAAAGCGGCCCAGAGCGAAGTAGCTGGTAAAAAGATGGGTGAAGCGCTTAAGAAAAAAGGTATAAAGAAAGCGGTCTTTGATCGTGGTCCGTATCTATATCATGGACGCGTGAAAGCTTTCGTAGAAGGATTAAGAGATGCTGGATTAGAAATTTGACGATATTGACTTATACATATGGCATATATAAAAAATACAAAAGGTCCACAAGACAAGTTTGAAGAACAAGTCTTGCTGATACGTCGCGTGACGAAAAAGACCACCGGCGGAAATTATGTTACTTTCTCGGCGCTTGTAGTCGTTGGTGACCGTCGTGGAGAAGTTGGTGTAGGACTCGGAAACTCCAAAGAGGTTCCAGCTGCGATTCAAAAGGCGATTGCCACAGCAAAGAAAAATGTTATCAATGTATCAATAAAAGACACTACACTGCCTCATGCAATCCAATTTAAGTATAAAGCTGCGGTTGTGCTGCTAAAACCAGCGCCAAAAGGAACTGGTCTCAAAGTTGGAAGTGTGACTCGTCCCATTCTTGACCTTGCAGGATTTGAAAATGCTTCGGGTAAAATCATCCGTTCGCGTAATCAGATCGCAAACGCATATGCAGTAATCAGAGCGCTCTCAAAGCTAAAGCGCATAAAGTCGCCGAGCAAGCCAGAAGAAGAGGTTGAGGTGCAGGAGTCGAGCAAA